>Ga0315534_1000372_pt1 | contig 30722 bp, 19 predicted proteins | sample SalMarSW160240MG_FD_203094 | JGI IMG/M metagenome (GOLD analysis project Ga0315534, IMG submission 203094) | Salt marsh sediment microbial communities from the Plum Island Ecosystem LTER, Massachusetts, United States - Salt Marsh Sediment SW1602-40 ...
GCCTGGGTGGTATCGTCTGGAGGTCGGGCTGTACCGCAGCGGAGACGGAGTGCGCCTGCCGGTGGCCCAGGAGGTCGGGTCTTCCTCCAGTGACTTCGTGGTGCTCGACTACGTCTGGGTGGGCGGGGACGAAGGAGTGGCGGCTTCCGAACCTTTGGCGGTCAATCTGGGCGACCTGGTGTTGCTGCTGGGAGACGACGGCGTACCTGCTTCGGTGGAGGCAGGGCAGCATGTGCATCTCACGCTCTACTGGCAGGCACTGGGCGCGATCGCTGAGGACTACACCGTCTTCGTGCATCTCTTGGATGAGGGCGGGCGGATCGTAGGTCAGTACGATGGCCAACCGACGCAGGGCTTCTATCCCACGTCCCGCTGGGACCCAGGCGACACGGTGCGAGACGAAGTGAACCTCGCCCTGGAGTCGTCGGTGCCCTCGGGCCGGTACCAGGTGGTGGCCGGGATGTATCTCCTGAGCACCGGCGAGCGGTTGCCTGTACTGGACGCGCGGGGAGAGGTGATCGGTGATACGGTCCACCTTGGCGAAATCACGGTGATAGGGGACTAGAATGTCGGCGGTCAGCACTGAGAGGGAAAACGGAGCCCGATGGGGGAGGTATTTGACTGGGGCCGCCCTGCTAGGCCTCTTCGCGTTCCACACTGTCCTCAACTGGATGTGGGCGGAGGCCAACGTCACGCTGATGGGTTGGGACAGGTCCTCCCACCTGGCGAAGACGCTGATCTACAACGACATCCTCGGGGAGATCAACCTCCGGTCCTTGTTCACTGCGCTGACCTGGCCCTGGAATCGGCCTCCCTTCTTCTTCTTGACGGTGGTGCCTTTCTACCGCCTGTTTGGCGAGTCGACCGATGTAGCGTTGATGAGCAACTGCCTGTATCTGGCTATTCTTCTGTGGTCGGTGTATAGCATCGGGCGGCTGCTCTACGGACGCAAGATCGGCCTGCTGGCTGCTTGTCTGGTTTCTTTCTATCCCATCCTGTTCAGCATCTCTCGCCTCTCCTACGTGGACTATGCGCTGACCGCGATGGTCGCCCTGGCTGTCTATCTGCTCCTGAAGACCGACGGCTTCCGCCACCGAGGGTGGTCATTGGCGTTCGGGTTGGGCATGGGGCTGGGGCTGCTCACCAAGTGGCCGTTCATGGCTTTCGCGGGCGTTCCCATTGCCTACGAGGCATGGCGCTCTGGAGCGTTGAGACGCCTGCTCTTCGTGCCCTGGGACGGAGCGAGGGGCTCTACGGGACGTCGCCGGGTGGCTACCTCTCCCTTGTTCCACGTTCTTGCTGCCCTGGTGTTGACGGCGATCTGGTATGTCCCCAACTGGGATCGCCTTTCTGGCTTTGTGCTGGGAGGGTGGCTTCCCCTGCTATCTTGGATCCTCCTGACCCTTACTTTCTACGTGGTGTCCAGGAACGCGAGTCAAGGGACCAATCTCTTGAGTGCGGTCTTCATCGGAGGCACGCTCGCCTCAGCGTGGTCTTTGCCCAACATCGGCTTCTCGGGACGATTCGTATTCGTGGCCTATGGTGGCGTCAACATCCAGGGCAAGGGCTTGAGCTTCCTGGATCCAACCTTCTACGTGCGCTACTTGAGCATGATGCTCACCGAGCAACTCTCTCCCTTGTATTTCACTGCTTTCCTTCTGACGATCGTGGTGCTGGCCTACGCCTGGTTTCGCAGGGGCGTCGCGATTTCCAGGCGTTTGAGTCACGGGGCGTGGCTGCTGGCGCTTTGGCTTGCAGTCCCATTTCTGATCTTCACACTGTCTCAGACCTGGAACTCCCGGTTCAACATCGCCTTGCTCCCCGCAGCCGCTCTCATCACTGCGCGGGGTCTGTTCGCCATACCGACGCGCGGGTTGAGAGCAGCAATCATCTCGCTACTGGTTTTCTGCGGCGTGGCGCAGTGTCTGGTCCTTTCGACCGATGACCTCTATGCCCTCTCCGAGAGGACTGTGATCGAGGTGCCGGTGATCGGCCGCCTCAATCTCCTCGGCGAGGGGGCCTACATCATGCCTCCCGACTCCGACCGGACTGACAGCGGGTACTGGTTGGTGCCACAGATCCTGAACGCCATAAGGGCGGACTCCGGCGGTCCGGCGACCCTCGGGCTCCTGGTGAACTACACCTACTTGAACGCCGACATCCTGAGGTATCAGACATTGCTGGAGTTCGAGGAGGTCGAGGTACGAGATCTGGCCAGGGACGAGAGTGGGCCTGCGGTGTACACTCAGGTGTTCGCCTCGGATTATGTGGTCTACAGCACCCACGACCCCTACAAGCTGAGCGATGGAGCGCAGGAGGCCGTGCGCAGGATTCGGGAGTCGCCGGAAGCCTTCCTGGCGGTCTTCGAGCCTGTTGGCGAGTATCAGTTCCCGGACGGAGAAGAGGTGTTCCTCTTCGGCAAGCGGGTGCCTGCTGCGGGGCCACAGGTGGAAGAGTACTACGAGCACTTGGTCGCAGGTCTGGGGACAACGTCGGGAGATGGGGATGCTATCATTGTCGCCCCACCGCAGGAGGCTGCCACGTTCGCTCGCTTGTACGGAGGCTCCTCCACCCTCTACCTTTTGCCCACCGGAGAGACCGGCGAGGACCAGGAGGTTCTGGGAGAGATCTTGGAGAGCCACTATCGAGTACATTTCGTGCTACGGGGCGGAGCCGAGGCGGATCCAGATTCTCTCGTGGAGCGCTGGCTGAGTGAACACGCGTACCGCACGGGAGATGAGTGGTATGGAGATGTGAGGTCGATCCTGTTCGCCTCCCCCGATGGCGAAGAGGCAGGTCCCGTCGAGCGACAGATCGAGGCCAACCTCGGGGACTACGTCTCCCTGGTGGGCGTGGAGCTACTGGACCAGACCGTGGAGCCTGGTGGAATCGTGCGTGTCACTCTGGAATGGTCTGCCCTGGAGGAGGTGGCCGAGGACTACGCGGTGTTCGTCCACCTCCTCGACGGCCAAGGCCGGGTGGTTGCGCAGCACGATGGGCAACCGGTCGGGGGTCTTCTCCCGACATCGAGCTGGGTCCAAGGTGAGAGGATCAGGGACCGGCACGGTCTTCTGGTCCCTCAGGAGGCGGCTCCCGGCAAGTACCTATTGGTAGCTGGTCTGTACCTGCCCACTACCGGCGAGCGGTTGCGAGTTCTCGACGGAGGAGTGGAAACGGGCGCGGATAGCGTCGAACTCGGGCCCATGGAGGTGGTGCCCATAGAAACCAGCGCCGACGGTGATCCGGATGGGTGAGACGGCCGAAAGAAGCGACACGAGGCGTGCCAGGTGGGCGAGTCTGGCGACCGTCCTCGCGCTGCTTGCCTTTCACGCGGCCAACAACTGGGCGTTCGTGGTGGCCCAGGTGACGATCCTGGGTTGGGACCGGCCAGCACACCTGGTGAGGACTCTCATCTACAACGACATGCTGGCTGAGGTCAACCTCAGGAGCCTGTTCGAGGTTTTGACCTGGTCGTGGAACCGTCCCCCGCTCTATCACCTGGTCGCGGTGCCCTTCTATCGTCTGTTTGGGGTATCGACGGACGTGGCGTTGATGAGAAACGTGGTCTTCGTGGCTATCTTGCTCCTCTCGGTCTATGGTATCGGCCGCAGGTTCTACGGTGAAGGCGTGGGGTTGCTCAGTGCGTTTCTGGTCTCCACCTATCCTATTCTGTTCTCCATCTCTCGCATGCCCTACGTGGACTACTCGCTGACGGCGATGGTGGCTCTGGCCGTGTACCTTCTGGTAGCCAGCGATGGATTCCGCCATCGGGGCTACTCGCTGGGGTTGGGGCTGGCGATGGGGCTGGGGATCCTCACCAAGTGGCCCTTCGTGGCCTTCGCAGGCGGACCCATCGCCTACGTGGCTGTCCGATCCGGAGCGCTGAGAGACGTCAGAGCTACTCTCACGACGAGAATGGAGGTGCTCCCCGTGTGGCGGCGGTTTTGGAGATCTCCCCTCTTCCACGCCGTTGCTGGACTGGGCGTCGCTCTGTTGTGGTACTGGCCGAACCTGGACCGTCTGGAAGGGTTCGCTTTGGGCTACTGGCTGATACCCATCTCGTGGCTGCTGGCCAGCCTGACGCTGTTTGCCCTGTCTCGCCCTCCCGGTCAAGGCGCCCATCTCCTCAGCGCGATGCTGATCGGCGCCACGGTGGGGAGCGTGTGGTCGTTGCCCAACCTCCGCTTCTCTGAACGCTTCGTGACGGTGGTCTACAGCGGGCTGAACATGGAGGGCACGGGTCTGGGTCCGTTGAGCCCCTCGTTCTACGTCCGATACCTGAGGTACTTGCCCTACGAGCAGCTCTCGCCCCTGTACTTCGCGGTCCTGGTGCTCGCCGTGGCCCTCCTGCTGTACTCTCGATGGCGCAAGACGGGAATCAGATCCCTCCTGAGAGGTGTGAGCCAGTCCACGTGGATTCTGGTCCTGTGGTTTGCTGTGTCCATGCTCGTCTTCACCTTGTCCCTGACCATGAATTCGCGCTTCGACGTGGCTCTTCTACCGCCGTTGGCGCTCCTCTCGGCCCGGGGACTCCAGGAGATCAAGCCTGTCCTGGCGAGGCGGGTTCTTATCGCTGTGGTGGTCTTCTTGGGATTGGTGCAGTTCTTTGTCCTCTCCTACGGCGGCCTGGGCTGGCTGCGGGAAGGGGCAGTGGTGGAGCTACCTGCCCTTGGAGAGGTGAACCTGCTCGCTGAGGGCAGCTACGTGGAGTTGCCGTCATCGGGCCGCACTGACTCCGGGTACTTCGTGGCCCCGCTGGTGCTGGACCTGGTGGAAGAGCAAAGAGTGCGGGATGGCAGGGACGTCGTCCAGTTGGGCAACCTCGTCAATCGCTCCTACTCCAACAACGCTATCTTCCAGTACCTGATGTACGATGCTTACCCGGGCATCACCCTGCGGGAGTTCGCCCGCGATGGCTGGGAGGAGCCGCCGTTCTACGAGCGTCTGTTCGAGTGTGACTTCCTGCTGATGAAGAGCGATCCGCTGCCTGGGATGAGGGAACACGGGCAGGAGGCGATGGAGATCATCGAGAGTGGTCCCTCCCTTTTCCAGGAGAGCTTCGAGGTGGTCTGGGAGCATACCCTGCCTGACGGAGACACGGTCTACCTGTACGAGAAGCGGTATCACCTGGAGGGAGAGTATGCCGAAACGGACTTCCGGGCGGCGTCGGCGGAGATAGAGAGCCTGGTGCAGGACGGCGATGGGATGATCCTCGTCCCAGGGGCCCAGGTGGAGGTGCTGGGACGGTACTACACCGGTGATCTTCCAGCCTATCCTGTGGCTGCGGATGCTTCTCTGAGCGAGGAGGCCCTGGAGCAGGCGCTCGCTGCCATCGTCGCGGCCCACGAAAGGGTATTCCTCGTCGTGTGGACGGGCGGGGACACTGAGGCCGCCGCGTTCGTGGCTGGCTGGTTGGCAGATCACTCCCTTGGCATAGGCGAGTCCGAGCACGGGGAAGTGCACGTGCTGCTCTACGGGTCCACGACGGGCTGACGCACAGGGCAGTTGACAGAGAGGTGCGGGCTGGAAAGGTAGGCGCGTGTTTCGTGGCTTCGACAGCGGCACAAGGTGCACGGCGAATGCGGGTTGCCGTAGGACACCGCAGTGGTGACGGATGAGCGACGAGCGTCGTGGGAGCGACACTACTCGGATCTGGGGAGGGATCACAGGCGTGCTCCTGGTCGTGGTCCTGCTCCTGGCCGTGGGACTGCGGCTGTGGGGCCTCGACGCCAGGGGCCTGTGGCAGGATGAGATCTTTACCGCCGCGATCGCGTCCGCCGAGAACAGCCTGTCTGATGTGGTATCCATCCCTCTCTACAACACGGCGCTGCCGGCTCCGCCATTGTACTTCCTCTTGACTCACGCCTTCCTGCATCTGGGAGACAACCACTTCCTGCTGAGGTTTCCTGCGCTGGTCTTCGGCGTGCTGGGCGTGGCTGGGACGTACACCCTTGGAGCGCGGCTGTGGGGGAAGAGAGAGGGCGTTGTTGGCGCTCTATTGCTGGCCGTCGCTCCTCTCCACCTGCGCTACTCCCAGGATGCTCGCTTCTACAGTCTCCAGGTGTTGCTCTCGCTGTTGTCCGTCTATTTCCTGTATCGAGCCATCTTCGCCAAGGAGAGGGAGTGGAAGTGGTTCGCTGGGTTCGTGCTCTGTACCGTTCTGAATCTCTACAACCACCTCTTCGGCTTCTTCGTGCTTGGGGCGGAGATGACCTTCGTGGCAGGTCTGTGGGTCGCCCGTATCGGGGCGTGGATGAGAGACGCCCGGCACTCCCGTGGGGAAGGGAAGGGGCGGAAGCTCCCACTCGACAGAAGGAGAGTGTTGGCATTGGTGGTTAGCTTGGCTATCATAGCGCTGTCCTATACCCCGATGGTCCCGCACCTGTGGCGTGGGCTGAGCGGGAGCAAGGGCCTGGAGGGGATCGGAGCGACCGGGCTGGCGCCTTTCCTGGTTATCCAGGCGCTCGACAGTTGGGGGCTCGGTTCTGGATTGAGAGTCCTGGTTCTACTGGTCCCCTTCGCCGTGGGCATAGTTGCCGGAGTGCGGAGCGAGCGGACGCAGTTGTGGCTGGCGTGTTGTTGGATCCTGGTGCCCTTCGCTGCGCTAGTGGTCTTGCCGGCAGGGCACAACTTTCGACCCCGTTACGTCCTGTTCATGTTGCCGTTGTATCTGCTCTTCGTCGCCAGGGGCCTGACCGCGATCGTCTCCCTTGTTAGCCAGCGGTGGGCAGGCGGCAGAAGGCGTCTGGAGATAGCTGGCCTGGTCTTCTTGCTGGCTGGGATCGCGGCAATGGGTGTGCCGGCGGTGCAAGGCTACTACGAGGAAGACAGGGCGGACTGGAGGGGCGTGGCGGCGCTGGTAGCGGCCCGGATATCTCCAGGCGACGTCGTGGTTTCGCCCGGCCCATTCTCGCAAGTGGTTATGCCGCGCTACGAGGAGAGCCTGGAAGAGGCGACTTTCCTCATCGGTGGCAGTGAACAGTTTCTGTCGGGCGTGGCGGGTCAGGAAGGCGGGGTGTGGTTCGTGGGTCCGGCACGGGACAAGATGGGGGCCATCGGAGACGAGCTATCAGAGGCGCTGGGCTTCTTCTTCAAGGTGGTCTACGAAGTCAACGACGAGACCGCAGCACGGGGCAGGGAGTTGAAGATCGCGCCTGTGATGTACGACGATCTGTGGGTGATCTACGTGCGACAGGGGCTGAATGGGGAGGAGGTCGCGAGGATGTACGAACAGGTCCTGACCTCCGTGCCATCGTCCGCTGCCTTCTCCGTTCACCTGGCCCTCGGCGACTTCTACAGGGAGACCGCGCAGTTTGACCAGGCTGCGGTTCACTACGAGGAGGCCGCTGGGTTGAAGGCGGACGCACCGGAGCCGCACTACGGATTGGCGCTGGTGTACGAGGCTGAGGGTCGAGGCGACGAGTGCGCCAGGGAATGGCAGATCTACGAAGAGTTGAAGGGGCCACAGTGACCGCAGGGAGCACCTCGGCACCCGGGTCGGTATCCGGGTATAGTCTGGAGAAAGTGAAGAGCCTCTTGAGGAGCAGGTGGCAGGTTATGTTCCTCGGCTTGCTGATCGCTGCCCAGGTGGTGGTCAACTGGACTTGGCTGCGGACGAACGTCGTGATCGTGGGCTGGGATCGACCCCGCCACCTCATCGAGAGCCTGGTCTACAACGATCTGTTGCAGCAGGTCACGCTGCGCTCCACGTTCGAGGCCTGGACCCACAGTGGCTACTACCCCCCGCTGTTCCACTGGGCGATGGTGGCCTTCTACAAGGTCTTCGGCATCTCCATGGACGTGGCGGCCTCCGTGAACTCACTCTTCCTCGTGGTCCTGCTTCTCTCGGCCTACGGGATCGGCCGGCACGTCGGCGGAAGGGGCGTTGGCCTGCTTTGCGCCTTCGTCACTTCCACACTGCCCATGATCTTCGGCATGTCCCGCTACACCTACATCGAGTTTTCTCTCACGGCCATGGTAGCCCTTAGTTACTGGCTGTTGCTGTCGAGCCAGGGGTTCGGTCACAGGGCGTACAGCCTATTGTTTGGGTTGAGCGTGGGTTTGGGACTGTTGACCAAATGGACCTATGTGCTGTTCGTCTTTCCCGCCTTGCTAGTCGTGGTCTTGAGGTCGGGGCTGCTTTCAGAGGCCAGGAAGGGCCTCCGCTCGCTGCGTATGGATGCCAGGTGGGCGGTGGTTTCTGCCGCCTTGGCCGCAGGGTTGAGCCTCATCTGGTACCTGCCCAACGTGGACCGGGTGGCAGAGTTGCCGCTGGGACATCTCCTGCTGCCTCTTTCCTGGTGCCTTCTCGGCGGGCTTATCTACGTGCTCAAGCAGACAGGGAGCAGGGGCTGGAACCTGACAGGGAGCCTGTGGCTTGGCGCCGTCGTGGCCGGATCGTGGTATCTGCCCAGGATCGATTTCATCAACCATACGTTTCTCATCGCCTGGGGCAGGCCGGAGCGTCAGAGCTGGGCCTTTGGCTACTACCTGGATCATCTGGTCAACGAACAACTCTCCCTGATGTACGTAGTGGTGTTGGCCTTGGTGGGCATCGGTCTGCTGGCGCTGGCCTGGAGGAGTCTCAGGCACGGCGTCGTGTGGCGGCGAGTCCTGACTAGCGACTTCCTATTGCTCTCCTTGTGGGTCGTCGTGCCCTACCTGGTCTTCTCCTTTCGTCCGAGCTCCAAGCACTCTCGCTTCGTCATGCCTATCCTCCCCGCGCTGGGAGTGGTGATGGCCTATGGGCTGAGCAGGATCCGCTGGAGCAGGTTGCGCCTGGCAACTGTGGCGCTGGTGGCTCTGCTAGGTACGGGACAGTGGCTAGCCCTCTCCTTCGACGGCCTGTGTTGGCTGCGCGAGGCCGCCGACGCGGGGCGGGTGAACGTCTTCGCCCACAAGTTCCAGAACCAGTTACCCGACTGGGGTGACACCGACAGCGGGTACTGGGTCGTCCCTGAGATGCTGCAATACCTGTCAGAGCAGGCCCAGGCCCGGGGACAGTTTGTGGAGCTGGGCCTGCTGGTCAATACTCGACAGGTGCACGACGAGCACTTCCTGTACGCCATTTACACAGACTTCCCCGCTGTGACGCTGCGGGAGCTGGCGCAGAACTGGACGGGGAGGCCAGCGTATCCTCAGTTGTTCGAGGTGGACTACGTAGCGGTGCCTTCCGCCAATCCGGAGCACAAACTCGATCCAGCGTCGCTAGAGGTGGTGAAGACAATCCTCGAACGGCCGCCGACACTGTTTCAGGAGGCTTTCGAGGTGGTGCGAGAGTATCCGCTCCCAGACGGCAACATCATCTATCTGTACGAGAAACGGTATGCGTTGCCAGAGGGTTACGAGGCGGAGCAATACGAGGCGCTGGCGAAGGAACTGGACCTATATCTGGGTGATGGCGGTGCTCTGCTGCTGCATCCTGTGCACCAGGTGGCGTTGCTGGGCCGGTACTACCAGGGGCGCGCGGATCTGGTCCTGCTCCCAGAGACGGAGAGCACGGGCCCATCTTCGCTGACCGAGATAGCTGAAGAGGCGGTCGCCGGACACGAGCGGGTGGTGACCGTCTTCGAGGCCGGCCAGGGGGAGGACGCCCGGTCCGTGCTGGGGCCCTGGCTGAGTGACAACTGTGTACCTGCCCTGAATGCCTGGTATGGAGCCGCACTGCTCAGTCTGTACGCTTGCCCGGCTGAGTCGCTCACCGGCGAGGCGAGCCGGACGGTGGAGGTCGATTTCGGTGGACAGATCACTCTGCTGCGTCACAGCGCGCTTCCTCAGACCATCGAGGCCGGTGAGATCGTGCCGGTGACCCTGGTCTGGGAGGCCGCTGACGGGATCTCCGAGAGCTACAAGGTCTTTTTGCATCTGATGGACGCGGGGGGTAACGTGGTGGCGCAGCAAGACAGCGGGCCGGTGGGTGGGTGGAGGCCGACGACCGACTGGCGCGGGGGGGAGTTGATAGAGGATCATCACGGCGTGGTGACCACGCCCAGCATGGTCGCGGGAGAGTACGAGTTGGTGGTGGGTCTGTACGGTGCCGAGGGGCAGCGTCTCCCCGTGGTGGACCAAGAAGGGCAGGTCTTCGGCGACAAGGTGTCTCTGGGGAGAATCGAGGTCGATGTCACCTATCACCTCGTGGGGACAGCGGCCGCCACTACGACCACGGAATACGAAGACGATGAGTGATGGACTGGCGTAGGAAGGCGAGCGACCCAAGGTTGATGGCCGCTGTGGTATGGACGGCCATTCTGCTGTACGTCGTGGTTTTCAGTTTCTTGACGGTGCTGAAGCACGAGGCTTTCGAGACCACGGCCTTCGACCTGGGGAACATGGATCAGGCGGTGTGGAACAGCCTGCGCGGCAGGTTTCTCCCCTTCACCAACTGGGGAGAGGAAGGCACTCGGCTGGCCTACCACGTGGATCCGATATTGATCCTGATCTCACCTCTGTACCTGGTCTACAGCGACCCGCGTACCCTTCTGGTGTTGCAGACCGTGGTCATCGCCCTGGGTGCGTGGCCGATCTACCTCCTGGCGCGCGAGCGGTTGGGAACGAACGCGGCTGGCTTCGTGTTCCCGTTGTCCTACCTCCTCTACCCCGCCCTCGAAGCGGCCAACATGTTCGATTTCCATCCCACCACGTTGGTGGCCGGGCTCTTTCCGTTTGCCTTCTACTTCCTCGAGAAGAGGCGATACGCCCTCTTCTTCCTGCTGGCAGTGCTGGTGATGTGCTGCAAGGAAGAGATGCCGCTGTTGGTGGTGATGCTGGGGCTGTACGCCTTGCTCCTACAACGGAACTGGCGAGTGGGTTCGGCGGCCATGGCCCTGGGGACGGCATGGTTTGTCGTCGCTGTCTATGTCATCATCCCCCATTTCAACCCCGAGGGACACTCTCCGTATCTGGGCTCGTACAGCCACCTGGGACAGGGTCCGGTGGGCATCCTCAAGACTGCGCTCACTGACCCCATGGCCATCGTGAGGACGGTATTCAATAGGGAGAAGCTGGTCTACCTGCGGGATCTGTTCACCCCGGTGGGCTTTCTCTGCCTGCTCGGCCCACAAGTGCTGCTCCTGTGCCTTCCCACGCTGGGCATCATCCTGCTGAGCAGCGACCCTCAGGTGTACACGCTGGAGAAGTTCCACTACGCGTCTCCCCTCGTCCCGGTGGTCGTCCTATCCGCTGTGTATGGCACGGCCTTCCTCAGTCGTAAGCTATCGGCAAAGTGGCCTGCTCTCGGCAAGAGGTCGCTGTACTTCATCTCGAGCTTCGTGCTCTTGTGTACGCTCCTCTACCACGGGGCCAGGGGGTTCACGCCGCTGGGTGGGAACTTCGCGCTGCCCACGGTGACGGCGCACGACCGGCTGGCGAACAGGTTCATCGCGCTGGTGCCTCAGGAAGCCGTCGTGTCGGCCCAATCTAGACTGAATCCGCACGTCAGCCAGCGCGAGAAGATCTACATGTTCCCTCGCGTCGAGGACGCGGAGTACGTGTTCTTCGACGTGACGGCCGATTCGTGGCCCATCCACCCCAACGACCAGTATCGACAGTACCGTACTCTGATCACCGAGGAAGGCTTCGGTGTGCTGGGGGCCGAGGACGGCTATATACTGCTACAGCGGGAGGCGGGGCTTGCCGATGAGCTGCCAGATCAGTTCTATTCCTTCGCTCGGCCGGAGGAGCCAGAGATCGAGTACCCGGCAGAGATCGAGTTCGGCAACGTCCTCCGCTTGCTGGGTTTCAGCCTGACACGAGGCGGCGACACGACCAGTCTGTCCCTGTACTTAGAAGCCATCCGTTCGCTGGATCGGGACTATTACATCTATCCCTTCTTCTACGATAACACTGGGACTATCATCGAGGACACCAGCCTGCGTCCCATGACCACCGCCATCTGGTATCCCACCAGCCTCTGGAAACCGGGGGAGATCGTCTCGATGCAGACGCTCCCCTGGGACGTAGGGTCCGACTTCCACGTCGGGCTGGGCGTGATAGATGGTGACAACTGGTCGGAGCGAGAGAACAGGCTCCAGCCCGACGTGGTGAGTGCCACGCTTGACACTTTCCTCTTCGACGAGAGCACAGCAGTGCAGCTAGCCGTGGTGCGCTCGGGGATGGTCTTAGCGCCCTGAAGGAATCCGCCGTATTATCCCTTTCACAAGTGTCCCGGGCTGGCCTGGGCGGGCGAGGCCGCGTCTGGCCAATGATGGTGGAGGAGTATTGAAAGACAAAGCGTTCAACATACTCAAAATAGGCGTCAGCGTCGGTTTGCTGCTGTTGCTGGTGTGGAAGATAGGCTGGCGAGAGACGTGGGAGACCCTGAGACAGGCCGACGCACGGTTCCTTCTCGCTGCGTGGGGCATCTACTTGTTCAGCATGGTGCTCAGAGCCTATCGCTGGCAGGTGCTGCTTCGTATCCAGAAGCTCGAGGCGCCTCTCTCCAAGCTGACCTGGCTCTACTTCGTGGGCACCTTCTTCAACACCGTACTGCCCACGGGCTTTGGTGGTGACGTAGTCCGCATGTATGAACTGACGAAGCACAGCCACCAGGGCACTGAGTCGGTAGGCACGGTCCTGGCGGATCGGCTTTCCGGTTTTGTGGTCTTGTTCGTGATAGCTTGCCTGGCGCTTCCCTTCAGCTATCGCCTGATCCCGCCCGCGGTTAGCGTCTTCATCGTGGGCATCACCTTGCTCACGTTGCTCGGTGTGTCCATGGTGCTCAACGATCGAGTGTGGAAATGGTTCTCCCGGCTGCCCTTGCTGAGGTGGGGGCTAGGCAATCCACGGATGCAGCAGTTCCGTACCTCTATCGCCGCCTATCGAACTCGCGACGTAGGCGGGGCACTCGTAGCTTCGCTGGTCTTCAATCTCTCGCTGATGGTCCTGAACTACCTCGCGGCCCTGGGCCTGGGTATCCGCATCTCCCCCTGGTATTTCTTCATCTTCGTCCCCATCATCGCTTTCCTCCTGACCCTGCCGATCTCTTTCAGCGGACTGGGAGTGCGTGAAGGCGGATACATCCTGCTCTTCGGACAGGCTGGCGTTTCCAGCTCGCTGGCGTTCGCCTTGTCGCTCTGCGTATACGCAACTGCGGTGGCGACCGGTCTCGTAGGGGGCCTGCTGTACGCGTTTCAGGGCTATCTCGGTCTGGAGCGAAGCGAGGGCTGAGGCGTTAGCCGCATCAATATAGATGTGGTAACATGTTTTGGGGCCAGGCCTCAAGGTCACGGATGCCCATCCGTAAGGCTGGGACACCCTTCACTTGCACAGCTTCACGTTTCTTCTCACACCCTATCGTTGGCGGACAGTGATGGTTGGTAAGATCCTGGGCGAGCATCGTGGATTGACCATAGTCCTCGCACTGTTCCTCTTGGTGGGATGCTCCTACAGCGTGATCACCCCTCTCTTCGAGGTCGCGGACGAGATCCAGCACTTCTTCCACGTCAAGCATATCGCCGATGGCAAGGGGCTGCCCGTTCTGAAGCCAGAGGGTGAGGCTATCTATGGCCAGGAAGGGGGACAGCCCTCTCTGTACTACCTGGTCGGCGCGTTGGCGACCTTCTGGATAGACACGGGCGACGCGGAGGACCTGCTGGACTACAACCCCTTCGTGAACCTGGGCGTGCCCACTCGCGACGGGAATAAGAACATCATCTTGCATACCCCGCGGGAGGGGTTCCCGTATGTGGGGACTGTCCTGGCCGTGCACGTTCTGCGCTGGCTCTCCCTGCTGTACGGTGCACTGACCGTAGCAGCGACCTACTTCGTGGGACGGGAGGTCTTCTCCGAAAACGAGGCCCTGGCTCTGGGGGCGGCGGTGCTCACCGCCTTCAATCCTCAGTTTCTCTTCACCAACGCAGCCGTGAACAACGATGGGTTGCTCACCGCCCTCTCTTCCGTGGCTATGCTGCTATGCGTACTCCTGGTGACGAGGGGGCCCTCGACCAGACGCTACGTCGTGCTCGGCGTGGTGGTGGGCCTGGCAGCGCTGACCAAGCTCACGGGACTTGGCTTGCTGGCGCCGGTGCTTCTCGCGCTGGCCATGGTCAGCCGACGATGCTCCGTCAGGGAGGTGGCCAAGGGTGGCGTGATCGTCGGTAGCCTCGTTCTACTGTTAGCCGGCTGGTGGTACGTGCGCAACTGGCAACTCTACGGAGACTTCACCGGCATGAACATGTTCTTCCAGGCCCTGGGGGACACGCCGGGCCGGGGCCTGACCCTGGAGATGCTGCTGGAGGAGCTGGAGGGCTTTCGCCTATCCTACTGGGCGGTCTTCGGCTGGTTCAACGTGTTGGCCGGTCGCTGGGTCTACGGCTTCTTCGACGTCCTGGTGTTTGCAGGGGTGATCGGCATCCCTCTGGCCTTGGTGCGGGGTCTCAAGAGGCGCGATAGTGTTTCTTTCTCTGCACTGCTGGTGATGGTGGTGTGGATGGTCGTCGTGGCAGCGGGATACGTGCGATACAACCAGCTGATCGATGCTGCCACCGGAAGGCTGGCCTTCCCGGCCATCTGTTGTGTCTCAGTGTTGCTGGGGTGGGGGCTGATACAGTTGCCTCCACGAACCCATAGGGGAACCTTCGTGGGCGTGTTGGGGGCGGTGATGGTCGTGGTTGCCATCGCTTGCCCGTGGCTGTACATCGCGCCGGTCTACGCCGGCCCGCCTCTCCTGGCGGGTGAAGAGATCGAGAGGATCACCAACCGGACCGACGTCACCTATGGCGGGCAGATGGAGTTGGTGGGCTACGAGATAGAGACCGAGGAGGTCAGGCCCACCGAGGCTGTCTACGTGACGCTGTACTGGCGGGGCCTGGTGGAGATAGAGAGAGACTACAGCGTATCACTGGTGGTCTTGACGCCCGGTGGCGAGCTGATAGGGCAGGAGGACAGCTATCCGGGCCTGGGAGCCTATCCCACGAGCGCCTGGCATCCCGGCGAGGTGGCTGCAGACCGTGCCTGGGTGCGCATCGGGCGGCGGACCTCGGTGCCGACCATTGGCTGGGTGGGGGTCAACGTCTACTACCTGCCGACTATGGAGCGCCTGGAGGTTTCCAGGGGCCGAGAGGCGGTCGACCAGGTGTTCCTGCAACCGGTCAAGGTCTCACCATCGCAGCCCGTGGAGTACGAGATCTCTCAGCCCATGAGCTCGAACCTGGGAGACAGGATCGAGCTGGCGGGATACGATGTGGACAGGTCGCGCGTGCAGCCTGGGGAGACTCTTACCCTCACTCTGTACTGGCGAGCGAGGGTGGAGATGGACGAAGACTACACCGTCTTCACCCACCTCGTGGACGGCGAGGAGCAGACCTGGGCCCAGAGCGACGGCTACCCCGTCGGGGGAGACTACCCCACTTCGTTCTGGGGAGAGGGGGAGCTGATCCGCGACGAGCGTGAGCTCACCGTGCCTCCAGACGCCCCAGGGGGGGAATACTCGATAGAGGTGGGATTCTACCTGGCTTCCTCCGGCGAGAGACTGCCCGTGCTTGACGAGGCGGGTCAGGTGCTGGATAATCGGGTCGTGTTGGATACCCCAGTGACGATCGACTAGTGGGCAGGTGAAGGCTGCCTTGAGCGCGCCAGCCGCGTTCGGCTTCCTGGGAGGCACAGGTGCCCGACGGTGACAAGGTCATAGTGGTCATGCCGGCGTACAACGCGGCACAGACTCTGGAGAAAACGTACAACGACTTGCCCCAGGAGATCGTGGACGAGATCATCTTGGTGGACGACGTGAGCCGGGACGACACCGTCAAGATCGCCCGGCGTTTGGGACTGAAAGTCGTCATCCACATCCAGAACACCGGGTACGGCGGCAATCAGAAGACCTGCTATCTCGAGGCGCTGAAGGATGGCGCTGACATCGTAGTCATGCTGCATCCGGACTATCAATACGATTCCCGGTTGGTTCCCGAGCTAGTCCGCCCGATCAGGGTGGGCGAGGCGGACCTGGTGCTCGGTTCCCGAGTGCTCGGGGGGGGCACCCTGGCGGGAGGGATGCCGGTCTACAAGTACCTGTCCAACAGGTTCTTGACCCTGGTGGAGAACCTCGCCTACCGCAAGCGGCTCTCCGAATACCATACCGGCTTTCGGGCCTATAGCCGTCGTTTTCTGGAGACTGTTCCTTTCTTGCTCAACTCGGACCGGTTCGTTTTCGATAGCCAGATTCTGGCCCAGGCGGTGGCGTTTGGTTTCGAGATCACGGAGATCCCCGTGCCCACGCGATACTTCGAGGAAGCCTCTTCGGTGGGCCTCAAGGACGGCATCGTCTACGGCCTGGACACCTTGTGGGTGGTGTTCAAGTATGTGCTGAACAAGCTTGGCCTGCTCAGGTCCGATGAGTTCAGGAAGGAGCTCTCGGAGATCGTGAGCAGGTATCACTCGCCCGCCATCTTTCGGCAAGAGATGGACTCATAGCCCGGCGTTCGCCTGGGGCTGATGAGGCTCGGTGAGGTTTAGATGGCCAGGAGCAAGCGCTAGGCGAGACATAGCTCACAGATACTCGCGGCGGCGCTGCTGGCGGCCCTGTGTCTACTTTTCTTCTGAAGGGTTCTCACCCCCGTTGCTTCAGACAGGGGCTATTTCCCCTCGGGCGACTTCACCGACCAGTTCTACGTCTTCGGCGTCTTCGAGGCGCGGCAACTGCTCCAGGCACGAATGGCTCGATCTGTGCACAGTAGTGTCACGGAAGCGCCTTCTGCCCCGATTGCCAAACTCGTCGTCTTGGGCAGGCCCATGTGACGGTGTGGCCTCAGGGGTGGGTGGCGCGCCGCTGATACGCTCCGTCACCGTGGACGACGCCGATGGCAGACAGACTGTTCTTGTGGAGCAAGCCGAAGCATCGACGTGCCATGGATGACGCAGATCGACGCGGTGCACTAGCCCGGATCTCGCTCAATATGGCCGCCTAGCTAGGCCTGTTGCACCTCTCAATGGTGCACGCGGCCGCATGCGGCGGGACTGGAATCGCCGCTGGTTGGAGCCTGCGGCGAGAAGCCGCATGAACTCCCGGCGGGCAGGCACGGGTGAGCGGTATCTCCTCTTATCCCTTCGTGGGTCGGGCCAGCGCCTCGTCCAACTCCTTGCTGGTGATAGCGCCCGTGCGCACGACTCGCGGCGACGGTCGCGTCAGATCCACCACCGTAGAGGGGACGCCCCCGGGGCACGGACCGCCATCGAGGATGAGGTCGATACGCCCCTCCAGGTAGCCCAGTACCTCTTGCGCGGTCACTGGATCGGGGCGGCCCGAAAGGTTGGCGCTCGTGGCCGCCAGCACCCCACCTGCTTCTCTGATCAGACGCAGCGCGAAGTCGTGATCGGGCACGCGCACCGCGACGCTCGGACCGCCGGCGGTGACGATGTCCGGCACGTCAGGACTCCGTGGCAGCACCATGGTCAGTGGGCCGGGCCAGAACCTCTCCGCTAGCACCAGGGCGTTCTCGGGGACGACTTCGGTAACCTTGCCCAGTCTGTCCACGCTGTCCAAGAGGAGAGGGATGGCCTTGCGCAGGGACCTGCCCTTCACGTGGTAGATGCGCTCCACCGCCTCCGGCAGAAAGGCGTGGGCGCCCACCCCGTAGACTGTGTCTGTGGGGAAGGCTACGAGACCGCTCTGTCCGAGCACCCGAAGGGCCTGGCCTATCGCTTTGGGGTACTCAGTGGGCATGATCTCGGTCGGTGTCTTTCTAGGCATGGCTCCCACCTTTCAAGTGGCGATCACAGCGACGCGGTCCAGACCTGCTAGGTCGCGAACCAGAGCGACTGTGGCCGCAGGGAACTCCTCTCGCGCGACGTCGTTCACGGCAGAGGCCTGAGTCGCACCAATCTCCAGGCAGATGATCCCTGAAGTGCTCAGGTGCGAGCCACCCTGTTGAAGGAGCCGTCGAATCTGCTTCAGACCGTCAGCGCCTCCGTCGAGGGCGCTGGTGGGTTCGTATTCAGTGATGTCGGGGGCCAGGGTCTTCCACTCAGCTTCGGAGACGTAGGGAAGATTGGCCACGATAAGACCGACGGGCTCTGGCAGCGGCTCCAGTAGATCCCCCTGAAGAAGGACCACCCTGTCAAGTACTTGGTGTCGGCGGCAGTTCTGCTCGGCTACCGCCAGCGCATCGGGGGAACTGTCTGTGGCGTAGATGGTCACGCCCGGCAGGTTGACGGCTAGAGCGATAGCTGCGGCCCCACTCCCCGCACCTACTTCCGCCAGCGAGGAGAGTCCCTGCTGGCGGACGACGGTCAGGGCAACCTCGACCAGGGTCTCCGTCTCAGGCCTGGGGATCAGGACGCGGCTGTCAACCTCCAGGTCGAGGCCGAAGAACTCCTTGTGGCCGGTGATGTAGGCCACAGGCTCGTGTCGCAAGCGCCGGGCCACGAGGGACCTGAAGGTCTTCTCGGTCTGCGCGTCAAGGTTGTGGTTCTTCCGAAGGTGAAGCTGGCTTCTGTTCACGCCGAGGGTGTGTGCCAGCAGAACCTCGGCATCCAGTTTCGGGGACTCGATGTCCGCCTGCGCTAGAGCGGCGATGGCCCAGTCGAGCAGTTCTCTCATGCGGAAACGCGGTCTGTCCTGGCGTTCGAAAAGGTCGACGTCGCCGTGAGTAACGAAGACAGCCGCTTGTTGCACGAATGGCTGCCGGTCTGCGTCATCGTCGCTATCATACCTCGCGAACGGGATCAGCCTGCTTCTTGCAGTGCGGCCGCCTGGTCGGCGCTGGCCAGCTCATAGACGAACTCGCCCAGGTCCCCGTCCAGTATCCCCTCCAGACGATGGCTGGTGAGGCCAATACGATGGTCGGTGACCCGGTTCTGAGGGAAGTTGTAGGTCCGGATCTTCTCGCTGCGATCGCCGGAGAGCACCTGGGAGCGTCGCTCCTCCTCCATCTCTGCTACCTGCTTGCTCTGCTCCAGGTCGTAGAGGCGGGCGCGAAGGATAGCCATGGCCCGTTGCTTGTTCTGAAGCTGCGAGCGCTCGTCCTGGCAGGTCGCGACCAGTCCCGTGGGCAGGTGAGTGATGCGCACCGCGGAGTCCGTAGTGTTGACGCTCTGGCCACCATGTCCAGTGGCGCGGTATACGTCTATACGAAGGTCCTCGGGCGCGATCGTTACCTCGACCTCGTCCATCTCCGGCAGGATGGCCACCGTGGCGGCGGAAGTGTGGATGCGCCCCGACGATTCGGTGACCGGCACTCGTTGCACGCGATGCACACCGCTCTCGTACTTGAGCTTGGAGTAGGCCCCTCTGCCCTGTAACAGGAAGATCACTTCCTTGAAGCCGCCAATGCCCGTGCCGTTGGCCGAGAGGATCTCGGTCTTCCAGCCCATCTTCTCGGCGTAGCGGGTGTACATACGGTACAGGTCCCCTGCGAAAAGCGCAGCTTCCTCTCCTCCCGTTCCTGCTCTAACTTCGACGATGACGTTCTTGTCGTCGTTGGGATCCCGGGGCAACAGGAGCAGCCTGAGCTCGTCCTCCAGTTGCTTCGCTTCCTCCTCCAGGGAGTCGAGTTCCTGCTGTGCCAGCTCGAGCATCTCCGGGCTCAGGTCCTCTTGCAGCAGAGACTGGGTGTCCTTCAGTTGATCCTGTACTCGCTGGTACTCCCGATAGCCACCGACTACCTCCTCCAGGCCGGAACGCTCCTGGGCATACTCACTAGCCTTGACATAATCGGAGGCGACAGCAGGGTCGGCGAGCAGTCTATTCAATTCCTCATAGCGTGCCTCTACACGCTCGAGCTTCTCCAACATGGTGTTCGTCCAGACCTTGTCCTGCAATTATGACAGCGCCCCTCGCGGCGAAGGGGCATTATCATTATACAGAATTGTGTCGCAGTTGGCAAGAGCTTGTCAGGCTGCTACTATGTCTGTATAATTGGCCCTTGGTACCCGCCGTAGGAGCGGCAGCAAGATCGCCTGACGGTGAGAGGTTCTGGACGGTGGGTGCCGGTTGCCTCGCGCACAGAGAGCCGAAAAGGGGTAGGGTGTATGGAGTACGACGTGGTGATCGGCATGGAGGTCCACGCGCAGTTGTCCACCAGCAGCAAGATGTTCTGCGGTTGCAGCGCGTACATCGTCGATCGAGGCCCCAACACCGCGGTCTGCCCGGTATGCTTGGGCATGCCGGGTGTTCTGCCGACTATCAACCGGCGGGCGCTGGAGTACTCCTTCCAGGTAGCGTTGGCCCTCCAGTGCGAGGTCAGCGAGGGCAAGGTGTGGTTCGACCGCAAGAACTACTTCTACCCGGACTTGCCCAAGAGCTACCAGATCTCCCAGCACAGTTCCGTACTGGGCAGGAATGGGCGTCTGGTGATCGACGTGGGTGGCAAGCCCAAGGAGATTGGCATTTCCGACGTGCATCTGGAGGAAGACACCGCACGACTCTACCACCACGACGGCGGTGAGGGGCGATACACCCTGGTGGATTTCAACCGCTCGGGCGTGCCTCTGATCGAGATTGTGACCAAGCCCGACATGCGCTCCCCAGAGGAGGCGAAGGCCTACGTGAGAGAGCTCCGGAAGCTGCTGCGCTACATGAACGTGAGCACCGGGGACCTGGAAGCTGGATCCTTCCGCTGTGAGGCGAACATCTCCCTGAGGCCCAAGGGGAGCAAGGCGCTGGGCAACAGGGTGGAGATCAAGAACATGAACACCTTCCAGGCGGTGGAGCACGCGCTGAGGAGTGAAGTAGAGCGACAGACCGCGATTCTCGACTCCGGGGGCACCGTGGTCCAGCAGACCGTGGGCTGGCGGGATGAGTTGGGGAAGACCGAGGTTCAGAGGATCAAAGAGGCGGCCCACGACTACCGCTACTTCCCTGAGCCGGATCTGCCGCCGTTCGAGGTGACGGCAGCCTGGATCGCCGATCTGCGCTCGCGCCTGTCCGAGCTGCCGCACGCCAAGTTCGAGCGTTTTTTGACGGAGTACGGCCTTCCCGCCTACGACGCAGAGCTGCTCACCGAAGACCTGGCGCTTTCCAGCTACTTCGAAGAGTGCGTAGCGGAGTTCGCGCAACCGAAGATTGTGAGCAATTGGCTGACGGGTGAGTTGTTCCGGCTGCTGAACGTGAGCGGCGCCGACGTGGGTGCAGTCAAGGTGCGGCCGGCCCAATTGGCTGAACTGCTGAAGCTGCTCGACTCGGGAAAGATTAACGTCAGCACCGCCAAGAGCGTCTTTGAGGAGATGTTCGGGAGCGGTAGGTCGGCTGGAGAGATCATCTCGGAGAGCGACCTCACGCAGATAAGCGATACGGAAGAGCTGACGGAGATCGTGGAGCAGGTCTTGAAAGAGAATCCAGAGGCGGTCTCAGATTATGCGGCGGGGAAGACTCAGGCCTCGCGCTTCCTGGTAGGGCAGGTGATGAAAGCCACGCGCGGCAAGGCGAATCCGCAGGTGGTCGATGATCTGCTTGCACAGCGGCTGGGGAGCATGGGGGAGGAGTAGTCGTCACTTTCCCGTAGACGGGATCCGCATGGGCAAGGATACACCGGTGTGTGAAGAACAGGGACGCATGGGCGCAACGTGGAGGTGGGAGATGAGTCATCGGAGTAGGGCACTCCCGATGTTTGCCCTCCTGCTGGCAGGGCTGATGGTGCTGGTAGTCAATGGCTGCTCGGTGCTGCAGCGCTCTAGTGCGGCGACGCCTACCCCCACGAAGACACCCTTCGTGGCCGCCGCAGAGGAACCGACGCCCACGGCGACCGTGGTCGTGGCCTCGCCGACCCCGGAGAGGAGCTACGACTATTGCCCGCTGACCGGGTTGAAGATGGCGGACCCGACGATGGCCATGCGGCGTCCATTGGACATCAAGGTGGACAACTATCCGGGGAGCAGGCCACCCTCAGGCCTGCACAAGGCCGACGTGGTGTTCGAGCACTTCGCAGAGGGCGCCATCACCCGCTTCAGCGCGATCTTTCTGTGCCAGGGGGCCGAGCAGGTAGGTCCCGTGCGCAGCGCCAGACTGATCGACGTGGAGCACCTGGTGGACATGTTCGACGCCGTGCTGGTCCACTACGGTGCTGCCAACCGCGTGCTGCCCATGATTGACGCCGCGGGCTTTCCGGACATGGATGGCTACTTCGGCGCTAAGGGCTTCTTCACCGTTTCTGGCAGAGTCAGTCCCTTCAACAAGTACTGCGATACCGAGGCGCTGTGGGAGGCTGTGGCGGAGGGCGGTTGGCAGCGGCCCGCCGACAGGTCAGGATTCACCTTCAGCGACACCGTGGATTGGGACGACAAGGTCTCCGAGATCAAGGTGGTCTATGCCACCCAGAACTGGGCGCGCTGGGAGTACGCTGAGGAGGATGCTTTCTACGTCCGCTATGCCGGCGACTCGCTTCACGTGGAGGAGACGACCGGGGAGCCACTAACCGCGGCCAACGTCGTGGTTCTCCAGGCCAAGCACACGACGACGGACATCGACGAGGGATACGGGTCTTTCTCGGTGCGTATCGATCTGCTGGGTCAAGGGTCCGCCCTGGTCTTCCGAGATGGCTTGAGAGCGGAGGGAACGTGGGTTCGCCAAAGCAAGGAGGATATGATAGCCATAGTGGATGAGGATGGGGATCCTATCCCTCTCAAGCCGGGGAACGTGTGGGTGCAAGTCGTCCCTGACGTGGACATCGTGGAGACCAGCTAGGCCAGGTCTATGTACATCGAGCAAGAGAAAAAGAGAGGCCGTTTCCTGGCCTGGATACTGTTGCTGTTGATCATTCTTGCCGCTCTGGCCGTGTATGCTATCGTAGAAAGACCGGAGCTGGTGGGCCAGGAACCTCCCGAGGAGCCCGTGGAGACCGCTGAAGGACACGTGGAGGAAGCGGACAACCTTTTCGATGCGGGCAAGATAGACGAGGCGATCGCGGAATACGAACGAGCCACCGAGCTCGATCCCTCGAACGCCGTGGCACATGCACGACTGGGACGGTTGCTCACCCTTCGAGGGCACCACGCGGAAGCGCTGGAAAGGACGAGCAAGGCTGTCGAGCTGGCTCCCGAAACCGCCGAGGTTCAAGCCCTTCACGCCATGGCACTGGACTGGAACGGCCAGTACGATGAGGCAGTGGCTGCTGCTCTGAGAGCGATAGAGCTGGATGAGGACTATGCAGAGGGCCATGCGTACCTGGCTGAGGCCTACGCAGACAAGGACAGGTGGGACGAGGCCCTGGAGAGCGCCAAGACCGCTGTCCGCCTGGATGGGTCGAGTTGGGTCACTCACCTCAACCTGGGTTACGTCTACGAGAAGATGGGCAGCTACAGCCAGGCCGTAGCCGAATACGCAGAGGCGGCATCGCTACAGCCCAACCTCAGCTACCTGTACATCCGTTTGGCGCGCACATACAGGGTCTTGGGACGCTACGAGTTGGCCGTAGCCCAGCTTGATCTGGCCGAGAACGTGGACCCCCACAACCCGGAGGTCTACGATACCATGGGCCAGGTGTATCTGGAGCAGGGCGAATTCGAGCGTGCGGCGGACCGGTTTCGCAAGGCTATCGAAGAGGACGAAGAGTATGCTACCGCCTACGGGCACCTGGGTATAGCCTACTTCCGGTTGATGCGCTGGGAGGACGCGATCCCGAACTTCCTCCAGGCCATCGACTACGGCTCGAACGCGCCCGAGTACTACTACGCACTCGGGTGGTCCTACATCAACCTCTCTGAAGACTGCGAGCAGGCGGTGCCGTACTTCGAGATGGCCTTGGAGTTGGACATCTGGGCTCAGCCGGCTTGGGATGGGCTCGACTACTGCGAGGAATGAGACGCGCGGTTGTCGGCTTGACAAGACAGGCTGAACAGCGACGCTTGTTGTCTCTGGTCCCCACTCCAACCAAAACAGTCGATTTGGTGCCGAGAAACGGCGAAAAACAGCAAAAAAGGGAGATTCGCGTAGGAGAGGAGGGGAAACCGTATCCAGGGTCTTCGAGAGTAGGCTTGCACTTTTCAATGGAATAGTGTATCATAGTAAGTAGATTAGCACTCTGGGACTGAGAGTGCTAATTTGTGTGATTCGGTATACACCACAAGGGAGAATATCATAAGAAGGAGGATTGGGAAATGGCATTGAAACTCAAGCCACTGGCTGATCGGATCGTCGTCGAACCTGTGGAGCAGGAAGAGATGACGGCGTCTGGCATCTATGTGCCGGAGACAGCCAAGGAGAAGCCACAGGAGGCCAAGGTGGTGGCAGTTGGCCCTGGGCGTCTGCTGGACAATGGTGAGCGGGCACCCATGGAGGTCAAGAACGGCGATCGGGTCATCTTTGCCAAGTACGCAGGTACAGAGGTCAAGCTGGACGACACCAAGTACCTGGTACTCGGGGAGAAGGACGTTCTCGCCGTGCTCGAGGGAGCAAAGACGAAGAAGAAGAAGTAGCGGCGACAGCGGCTGCTGTTTCACGCTTCGTGCTGTCGCAGTCGCTTTCTAGCCTGGATTGATCCGCATACAGCGCACAGGAGGTACAATAGGATGGCAAAACAACTGGTCTTTTCCGAGGAAGCTCGTCGATCTTTGAAGAACGGTATTGAGGTGCTGGCCGGGGCCGTGAAGACCACACTGGGACCCAAGGGGCGTAACGTCGCTTTGGATAAGAAGTTTGGTGCCCCCACCATTACCCACGATGGAGTCACAGTGGCCAAGGACATCGAGCTGGAGGACCCCTTTGAGAACATGGGGGCCCAGCTCTTGAAAGAGGCGGCCACCAGGACCAATGATGTCGCTGGCGACGGCACGACCACGGCAACTGTCTTGGCCCAGATGATCGTCAATGAGGGGCTGAAGAACGTCGCCGCCGGTGCCAATCCCATGATCCTCAAGCGTGGGATAGAGAAGGCAACCAAGGTTGTGGTGCAGGCCTTGAGGGACATGAGCCTCGACGTCAAGGACAGGGAGGAGATCGCTCACGTGGCGGCTATCTCTGCCGCCGACGTGGAGATCGGCGAGTTGATCGCTGAGGTCATGGACAGGGTAGGAAAAGACGGCGTCATCACCGTCGAGGAAGGCAAAGGGCTGGGCTTCGAGAAGGAGTATGTCGAAGGCATGCAGCTCGACCGAGGCTACATCTCCCACTACTTCATGACCGATCCTGAGCGGCAGGAGGCGGTGCTGGAGGATCCCTATCTGCTGATCACCGACAAGAAGATCTCCGCGGCCACCGACATCGTGCCAGTTCTGGAGAAGCTGGCGCAGATAGGCAAACGGGAAGTGGTCGTCATTGCAGAGGACGTCGACGGGGAGGCTCTGGCCACCCTGGTGCTCAACAGGCTCCGGGGCGTGTTCAACGCTCTGGCTGTGAAGGCACCGGGCTTTGGCGATCGTCGCAAGGCCATGTTGCAGGACATCGCCGTTCTCACAGGCGGTACCGTCATCACCGAAGAGGTGGGGCGCAAACTGGAGACGGCTACCATCAACGACCTGGGCAAGGCCGGCAAGGTTATCTCCACCAAGGACGACACGACGATTATCGAGGGCAAGGGCAAAGAGTCCGACATCAAGGGCCGCATCGAGCAGATCAAGGGCCAGATAGAGACCACGACGTCCGACTACGACAAGGAGAAGTTGCAGGAGCGGCTGGCCAAACTCGCCGGCGGCGTGGCCATCGTCAAGGTAGGTGCTGGGACCGAGGTAGAGTTGAAGGAGAAGAAGCACCGCGTAGAGGATGCTCTCTCAGCTACCCGGGCCGCCGTGGAGGAGGGTATCGTCCCCGGCGGTGGCGTGGCTCTGATCAACGCCATAGCGGCGCTGGACAAGTCGAAAGACCTCAAGACACTGAAGGGTGACGAGGCGACAGGTGTGTCCATCGTTCGCCGCGCTCTGGAGGAGCCTCTACGGCAGATAGTGGAAAACTCCGGCAGGGACGGGGCAGTAGTGCTCGAGGAAGTTCGGCGTTTGCAGAAGAGCGACAAGAACGCGAACATCGGGTACGATGTGCTTGAAGAGGACTTTGGTGACATGCCTGTGAAGGGCATCATCGACCCGGCGAAGGTGACTCGCTCCGCAGTGGAGAATGCAGCCAGTATCGCGGCCATGATCCTGACTACGGAAGCTTTGATCACCGACATACCGGAGAAAGAGCCCCCCATGCCGGCGATGCCCCCTCAGTACTAGGGTGAGCGTTCACTAAGCCCCTCTGAGAAGAGGGGCTTTTTCTCTATTCATGGAAATCCGGGCCTAGGTGAAGTATAATCGATCAGGTACTTGGATCATGCGCTGGGAGTGAAGCCTATGGAATTGGGTACGGTCAGACGCATAGACATTGACGAGGAGATGAAGGGTTCATACCTCGATTACGCCATGAGCGTGATCGTGGCAAGGGCCCTGCCTGACGCGAGTGATGGGCTGAAGCCTGTCCATCGCCGCATACTCTACGCCATGTACGACATGGGCTTGCGTCACGACCGTGCCTACAAGAAGAGCGCCCGCATCGTGGGAGAGGTTCTGGGCAAGTACCATCCGCACGGGGATGCTGCTGTTTACGATGCTATGGTCAGGATGGCTCAGGATTTCTCCATGCGCTACCCGCTGGTCGACGGCCAGGGCAACTTCGGCTCTGTGGACGGGGACAGCGCAGCGGCAATGCGCTACACGGAGGCGCGCCTTCACGCCATTGCTGAGGGAATGCTGGAGGACATCGGTAAGGACACCGTGACCTTCGTGGACAACTTCGACGGCACGATCCAAGAACCTGCGGTGCTCCCCGCCAAGCTGCCCAACTTGCTGCTTAATGGTGCGTCAGGAATCGCCGTGGGGATGGCGACCAATATCCCACCGCACAATCTCGGTGAGGTCTGTGATGGTCTGATCTACCTCATCGATAACTATGACAGACTCGACGACATTGCTCCCGATGACCTGCTGCGCCTGATCAAGGGTCCCGATTTCCCAACTGGCGGGGTCATCCTGGGGGAAGAGGGCATACGAAACGCGTATGCCACGGGCAAGGGCCTGGTGGGCATCAGGGCCAAGGCGCACATCGAGGAGATACGCGGCAACCGCCACCGGATCGTAGTGACCGAATTGCCGTACCAGGTGAACAAGGCCAGGCTCATCGAGAGAATCGCAGAGCTAGTGCGTAGCAAACGGATCCAGGCCATCGCTGATCTTCGGGATGAATCCGACCGCCATGGGATGAGCGTCGTCATCGAGCTGAAGCGAGGTGCGCAACCGCGCGCGGTCCTCAACCAGCTCTTCAAGTACACCCAGATGCAGACCACTTTTGGGGTCAACATGCTGGCCCTGGTCGACGGTGAGCCGCGAGTCCTTACGCTCAAGCGTATGATGGCTCACTACATAGAGCACCGCAGGGAGATCATCACCCGTCGTACGCGCCACGACCTGGCCAAGGCCAGAGAGAGGGCCCACATCCTGGAGGGGCTGCGGATCGCCCTGGAACATCTGGATGAGGTCATAGCTACCATTCGGCGATCGCGAACAGTGGATTCCGCCCGCACAAACCTCCAGCGGAAGTTCAAGCTGAGCAAGTTGCAGGCGGACGCCATACTCGAGATGCAGTTGCGGCGTTTGGCGGCGTTGGAGCGCAAGCGTATCGAGGATGAGTACACAGAGGTCATCAAGAGGATCGCCTACTACGAGGACCTCCTGGCGAACTCTCGCAAGATCTTGCACTTGATCAAGGAGGACCTGGACCACCTGCGAAGCGAATACGGTGACGCTCGCCGTACGGTCATCAGCCCCGATGCCGGAGGGGAGCTTGCTGCCGAGGACCTGGTGCCCGAGGAGGATGTGCTGATCAGCCTCACGCAACGGGGATACATCAAGCGGGTGCTGGCCGGAACTTACTCACGCCAGGGGAGGGGCGGGCGGGGAGTGGCAGGCGCTGGCACGCGCGAGGAAGACGTGGTGGAGCACCTCTTGTTGGCCAACACTCTGCACAGTCTGCTGTTCTTCACTGACAGGGGCAAGGTCTATCACGAGAAGGCCTACCAGGTGCCTGATGCTGGTCGCAGGGCCAGGGGATTGCCGCTCATCAATCTGATCGGGCTGGGTCGCCGGGAATCTGTGACTGCGGTGATAGCAGTCCCCGATTTCGAGCAGAAGGGCTATCTGGTGATGGCCACCAAGAGCGGCAAGATCAAGCGTACGTCGCTCGAGGAGTTCGCCTCGGTCCGCCCCAGCGGGCTAATCGCCATTACTCTGGAGACGGGAGACGAGCTGCGCTGGGTCAAGCTGACGACGGGCAAGCAGGAGGTGGTGATCGTCACGGAGAAAGGGCAAGCCATCCGCTTTCCAGAGGATGACATCCGCCCCATGGGGCGTGTCGCCAGTGGGGTGATGGCCATCAGGCTGGAGAAGGGAGACGCGGTGGCGGCGATGGACGTCGCGAGGCCCAAGGCCCTTCTCCTGGTGGTGACCTCCAAAGGGTTTGGCAAGCGGACCGAGATCGAGGAATACCCTCTTCAGAGCCGCTACGGGAAAGGCGTTCTGACCATAGATGCCAAGAGGCTGGACGAGGTGGGCAAGATCGTCGATGCGAAAGTGGTGGGGCCGAAGGATGAGGTGACGTTGATCTCGGCCAAAGGCATGGTACTGCGGACAACGGTGGAGAACATCTCGCAGCAGGGGCGAGCCACCCGTGGGGTGACGCTGATGCGCCTGAAGAAGGGCGACGCTGTGGCTTCCCTGGCGGTGATTAGCGGAAGCGCGAAGAAGTAGACCGGAACACCTGATCGGGGAGGAGACATGAGGGAACGCTTGATGCTGTGGGGCGCCGCAGTGGGTGGTGCGGTGCTTATCTTCCTTATCGGTATCGGTATCTACCAGGGATACAGGTGGTACCAGCAGCGTTACGGCCCCACGGCCGAGAGAGCGCTAGAGAGCTACTTCACAGCTCTGGCCGACGGCGACTACGCGACTATGTATGAGATGACTCCCGATTCCGATTTGATGGTGCTGGGACGCAAGCTGTCTGAGAGCGAGTTCGCCAGCAGGGTAGAGGAGTTGCTGGGCGGAGAGGAGATGGAGGTGCAGGAGGTCGCCCTGGAGAGGATAGCACAGCGCGATGAGTATCTCTACTACCGCGTCTCTCTGCACTACCGGCTCGGAGGAACCGGCAAGGTTGCCCGCTTGCTGGTGGAGATGAAGCCGATAGACGGCGATTGGGAAGTCACCTACCCCTTCACACCCAGCCTGTAGAGAGAGCCAACGCGGGAGTGAGAGTAGCGGTCGAGGATCAGATCGTCTGGGTCTGTGAGGTAGATGGGACGCGTAGGCAGATTGGCGTCGATGAGGGCAAACAGCAAGGCGTAGGGATCGTCTTCACCTGTGGGTACGTAGATCTCCGGGTGGTGCCTGGTCAGCGTATCTCTGTACCACTGGTAGTGGAAGAGGCCCTTGGCCACAACCGCGGCCTCAGGTTCGTCGGCCTCGACGTAGCGGACGTACCAGAGAGAGAAGATGTGGGCATCCGTGTCGGCGATGATCACTGCATCAGACGGAGTGTCGGCGAGAACCTGGACTGCATAGTCACGTGCCTCTGTGTCTTTGCTCAAGTCCAGGGCCCGCAGGTTGGCGCCCAGGAGAAGCAGCGGCAGAGCTAGTATCGATAGACTTGCCAGTCGCTCCAGACGGGACCCGGTCGAAGGACGGTCCCGTCTTATTGTTTCCCAGGGCACGAGATCGCGAAGCAGGAAGCTGGCTCCCCTGGCGATCCACAGACCGAACACCAGATAAGACGGGATGAGGTAGACGTACGAATCTGAGGTGTTGTACGCCAGGGAGTAGATCACCACGATGACGAACGATGTGAGCGTGAAAGCGAGGTACTCACGGTCACTGTCCCACAACTCCCACACGCCGGCGAGACCGACAGCCAGTCCAAGCCACGTGAACTGGTGGCCGAGCAGACTCAGCCAACTGGCGATGCGAGCTGGGAGGTGGGCGATGGGGAGACCGAAGGCATAGTCGCTGTAGATTCTGGCCGACACCGTCCACCAGAAGCCCGACCAGGTGTGGGGAGCACCCCAATCCACGGGCGGGTTCTGCATCGAGCTCAGGGGCAAGTAGGCATAGATGCTCAACCCCAGCACCACGAACCCGGCCATCTCCAGAAGAGCGGCTGGTCGAGCGCGCTGTCGTCGGACGATCAGAATCAGCGTGCCCGGCACGAGCAGGATAGCGGACAGATGGTTGCCCAGGCTCAAACCCAGGGCCAGTCCCAGCAGCCAGAGTAGCCTGCGCTCACCCGTAGATCTGAACGCCGTGGCCAAGAGGAGGATCGCGGCGACCATGAAAGCGTGGAGGGCATAGACTTCGGCGATGACAGCCTGCGACCACAGGGTGCTGGACAGACCGAAGGCCAAGGCCGAAGCCGCTGCGATGACCAGCTTGCGCTCGCCAACGCTCTCGTCGGGCTGGATTAGTAGAGCGGTCCAGTACAGAGTCGTCGCTGCCGCGGCGGCGAAGAACGCTGACAAGAGGTTCACTCTGTACGCAACTTCGCCAAAGGGCAACAGAGTGAAGGTCTTGGCCAGCAAGAGGAACAGGGGATAACCTGGAGGATGGGCGACTCCGAGCGTGTAGGCGGCGGTGACCAGGTCTCCGCTATCGACACCGTCGTGTTGCCAGGTTATGGAAGGTGCCAGTGTGACGAAGTAGCAGGCGAGACATGTCACGAAGACCAGGACAGCGACTACTGCCTTTGACTTGCTGGAACTCATGGTCTGATCACCGGCGCAGACGGTCGAGGTTACGGGCACCGCGCGCTACGAGCTGATCGTCTGCTCGTCAGCGTGGGCTGCTGG
>Ga0315534_1000373_pt1 | contig 30717 bp, 18 predicted proteins | sample SalMarSW160240MG_FD_203094 | JGI IMG/M metagenome (GOLD analysis project Ga0315534, IMG submission 203094) | Salt marsh sediment microbial communities from the Plum Island Ecosystem LTER, Massachusetts, United States - Salt Marsh Sediment SW1602-40 ...
CGCAGGGTTTACGCTACCGTGCTGGACCATTGGCTTGGCTTCGATAGCCGAGCCGTGCTCGGCAGACAGTTTGAATCTCTCAATGTTCTGAATGTTTAACCTGTTCGACCTATTATATTGCTTAGGCCGGCAATGTAGTGAGTGGACTAATCCGTATATGGTATACTGCCCAAGTGGGGCCAACATTGCATGGAAGTTCGATGCCGGTAAGTTGACGGCTGTCGGTATTGACCCGAACCATCCCTGGTTTTAGCGGATTCTGTAACCAATTTCCCTTGATTTCGCAGTATCCTAAATATATTCCAAAAATGCGTTTTAAGTCCTTTGTGAGCTTTACACAAGTCGGACATACCTACTTCATAGAGAAAAGTAAAATATTCAAATCAGCTCGCACATAAACTGTTGACAATTCCGGCAATTATGGATATATAAGGAAACCAAGATGGATAGCGTAAATCCATAACGAAAATAGCATTTTAATGAAACAGCAGTATAGTAGGAGGAAAACCACTATGAGCGAAAACACGAGAAAAGACACATCTCGTCGCGAGTTTCTGAAAAACACCGGCCGCATTGCTGCAACTTCGGCCCTGATAGGGGGTATCGCTCCGCGCATTTATGCAGGTGAGAACAATACCATCAAGGTGGCCCTGATAGGTTGTGGCGGCCGGGGCTCCGGTGCGGCATCGAATGCGCTTTCAGTCAAGAGCGGGCCGATGAAGCTCGTCGCTATGGCAGACGTTTTCGAGAGACGTCTTGCCCGCAGTTACAAGAGTTTGAAGGACGGACACTCTAAACAGGTAGACGTGCCCGAGGACTGCCAGTTCATCGGCTTTGATGGTTACAAGAAGGCGATGGACTGTCTTGACGCAGGCGATATAGCGATTTTTGCAACACCTCCGGCATTCCGCTGGGTGCATTTTACATACGCCATCGAGAAGGGCCTGAACATCTTTATGGAAAAGCCTGTCACCGTAGACGGCCCGACCAGTCGTCGGATGTTCAAGCTCGCCGAAGAGTCAACAGCGAAGAACCTCAAAGTAGGAGTGGGATTGATGTCCCGTCACAGCCGGGCGCTTGAAGAACTGGCCAAGCGCGTTCACGACGGCGAAATCGGGGACCTCATCCTGCAGCGAGGCTACAGGATGGGCGGCCGGGCCTGCACAACAGGTCCCAAGCCGGACAATATGAGCGAGTTGCTCTACCAGATTCAGCGGTTCCACAGCTTCATCTGGGCCAGCGGCGGCATGTACAGCGACTTTTACATCCACATCATCGACCATCTCGGCTGGATGAAAAACGCCTGGCCGGTTAAGGCCCAGGTGCTCGGCGGCCGACACTATCGCGGCGATAGCGTTGACCAGAATTTCGACCATTACGCGGTAGAATACACGTATGCCGACGGAACGAAGTTCGATTTCGACGGGCGTGCCATGACGGGCTGCAAGGGCATCTACTCGAGCTACCTTCACGGCACCAAAGGTATGGCGATCGCTTCCAAGAACGGCGATTGTGGAATGCCCTCCAGCACTTACAAGGGCAAGAATCCGATGAAATCGAACTTGCTCTGGGAATCCAAAGTCAGACCGGACGAGCGGAATCCATATCAAAACGAATGGAACGACCTGGTGGACGCCATCCGCAACGACAAGCCCTACAACGAAACCGAGCGCGGCGTTCAGGCCAGCCTCGTGACGAGCCTGGGCCGCATGGCCGCACACACCGGCCAGGAAATCACCTACGACGATATCCTCAACTGCGACCACGAGATGGCGCCCGGCTTGGATAAGTTGACGATGGATTCTGCTGCACCTCTGCAGGCCGATGCCGACGGTAAATATCCCGTCCCACAGCCGGGCAAAATAAAAGACAGAGAATACTAAGATTTCGTTTGGTTCGTGTAGAGTGACAATTTGTCCAGGTGTTAATATGTAAGGTATCTTGATGCACAACTTTAACACTGTTTCTTATCGTGTGGTCGCATTTTTAATACTGTCGGCCATTTGCGTTCTCGCCTGTAAGTCCCCGAAAGACGTAGAAGGCAAAAACAGTGAACACAAGAAAAAATATACGGAGACAATTACTTCCAAAAACGGTGAGGAGATTTCCTTCGATATGGTGTTTGTTCCCGGCGGAATATTTGACATGGGAAGCCCGGAGGACGAATCAGGCCGTAAAGACGATGAAGGACCACAGCACAAAGTGCGTATCTCGCCCTTTTACCTCTGTACAACTGAGACTACACTTGAGCTTTTTCTGGCCTACTACCAAGAGACGATGAGCACAAAGAAAGACTTTTTCGAAGCGGAACAAGGAAAGGAAGAAGCGGAGCAAAGCAAAAAGGACGTTGACGCAATCACGGGTCCTACTCCTGTTTATGGGGACCTGACAATGGGTTACGGCAAGAAGCACCCGGCGATGGGGATGACCTGGCACAATGCTACGAATTTCTGCAAGTGGCTTTCAAAAAAGACAGGCAAAAGATATCGTCTACCGACAGAGGCGGAATGGGAATATGCCTGCCGGGCTGGCAGCTCTAACGCCTTCAGCTTCGGAAACAACCCAAAACAGCTTGCGGACTTCGCCTCTTATGAAGACAATTCTGATGACGAGGCCGGCGAAGTCGCCAAGAAAAAAACCAATAGCTGGGGTCTGTACGATATGCTGGGCAATGTTCGCGAATGGGTTTACGACTTCTACAGTCCTGATGCATATAAGGATGCTGCCAAAAAAAATCCAACCGTCGACTCACGAGGCCCAACGAGCGGTAAGGTACACGTGGCTCGCGGCGGCGACTACAGCAGCTCGATAGATGAGCTTCGCTGCGCAGCCAGGGCATTCGAAGAAGATTGGTGGCGTTTCGGCGACCCACAGATACCCAAGAGCAAGTGGTGGCTGCCCGAAATGGATATCATAGGTTTTCGGATAGCCACATCTATAGAACCATATTCAGGCAAATAAAACGCAATAAATGAAAGGATGAGTCCAATGGATGCTTCGCAAAATACGACACGGCGCACATTTCTAAAAGGCACGGCCGCTTTAGCAGGCGGTGCACTGGCAAATAAACTGATTATCGACAAAGCAGCTTATGCCTCCGGCAGCAATATCATCCGCGTTGGTATGATTGGCTGCGGTGGACGTAACACCGGAGCCGCCGCCCAGGCACTAACGGCGGATCCCGGCGCACGGCTGGTAGCAATGTGTGACATCTTCATGGACCGTGTCAAAAGCAAACTCCGAATTCTGAAAGAGCAGAAAAATGAACAGGTCATAGTGGACGACGACCACTGCTTTGCCGGCTTCGACGGCTATAAGCACGTGATTGAGGCATCGGATGTGGTAGTGATTGCCAACGCGGCCAAGTTCCATCCACTCCATGCCATAAGTGCAATTAAGGCAGGAAAGCACGTATTCGTAGAGAAGCCCCACGGTATCGACCCGGCCAGTGTCAAGCTCATGCAGCAGGCGGCAGAGCTGGCAAAGCAAAAGAAACTGTGTCTCGTTTCCGGTCTGCACAGCCGGTACCACGCAGGCTACGCCGAAACGGTCCAGCGGATACACGACGGCGCTATCGGCGACGTGGTCGCCATTGAAGAAAATTTCCTACGCGGTCCATATGGTGTAATCGAACGCAAGGCAGGACTGACGGAATTACAGTGGCAATGCAGTACCCAGTACCACTTCCGTTGGCTCTCCGGAGATGATGTCCCCCAATCGCTGGTGCATAACCTGGACCGTTCCAGTTGGGCCATGAAGAACAAGGCCCCTGTGAAATGTCATGGTTTGGGCGGCCGGTCTTCGATGACCGAGCCGATCTATGGAGATGTGTTCGATCACCATTCGGTTGTTTACGAATTCGCCAATGGCGTGCTAATCTACGCCTTCTGCAGAACTACGAACGGATGCCACAACGATTCTTCCAGCGTCGTGCTTGGCAGCAAAGGCAAGGCGAACATTACGGGGTGCCGGATATGGGGCGAGACAAACTGGCGATGGAAGGGAAGGTGTGATCCTTACCAAAGAGAACACGATGTACTTTTTAAGGCGATTCGCTCCGGCGAGCCCATCAATAACGGCGACTACATGGCCCGCAGCACTATGATTACCGTAATGGGACAAATATCATGTTATACCGGCAAGGAGGTGACGTGGGAGCAGATAAACAAGTCAGACTTCTACTACCCTCCCAAGCCGGAGGATTGCCGTGACGATATGGAACCGCCTGTAAAGGCCGGCCCTGATGGCAGCTATCCTGTGCCCAAACCAGGTTTTACTAAAATGATTTGAGCTGACCCCGTTAGGAATAAGTCGAACCGGGGAAGTGCCGGAGTTACAGTCGGGATTTCTAACTGGGCTGACAAAAACTAACCGCAAAATTGGTAATTGGTTATTGGTTATTGGTGACTTGTTACTGGTAAATCACCAATAACCAGTAACCTAATCCCGACTTTTTGACGAAACTTCCACCTGTCGAGCGCCTCAAGGCCGAACGGCAGTTGCCGCAGAATTGGCGTTCATTTGCGTCGAATATCTCGGTAAAGCAAGGCAAAAGACGCTTCCCTGACCAGGTATGCTTTCGGCCCAGATTCGCCCCCCCTGTGTATCGATTAATTGTTTTGCCACATACATTCCCAAACCGATACCCTGTGACCCCGGCCCAGCATATTTATCGCTTTTAATGAAATTATTGAAAACCTCACTTACATCCTCGCCGCCTATTCCAATGCTGGGATTCCGTATATCAACCCGCACCTCATCGGCCAAATCCCCGGCTGTAATTTGGATAATACTACCCATCGGTGAAAATTTGATGGCATTGTCGATGAGATTAACGAGTATCTGCCTGACCACAGCCTGGTCCGCATTTACATTGAAACCGGCATCAGACGGGAAAGGCGCCGACAACTGTATCTTTTTTTCAGAAGCTAAGCTGTTAAGCAAAAGCATTGCTTCAGAAACCGCCTCTTTTATAACAACTTTTGTTTTTTTGAACTTCACATCCCCCGTCTCTATTTTTGAAATATCAAGAAAGTCGCTGATGATTTTAGCCAACCTGTCGATCGCCTTATCAGCGATTTCAAGTTCTTTTCGAAGCTGAGCGCTTACCGCCCCTAACCTTCCAGCCATCGCATTAGAAACAATCCCCTTGAAGATACCCAGCGATGTTCTAAGCTCGTCAGAAACAGTTACGGCCAAGTCGTCTTTCAGCCGATCGTAACTCCTGAGTTTCTCTTCTGCCTTTCTACGCTTCACCACATTCTCTATGTTTACAGGCAAAACTTTAAGGTAATTATGATTGTCGTCTTTAATAAGATAATCAAACGCACCAGCCTTCATAGCCCTTACGGCGATTTCCTCATCACCGGTCCCTGTGGCGATAATGACCGGAATATCCTCCATTGAATCAAAGATGTCAAACGCCGTTCCATCACCAAGAAGATAGTCTACAATTGCGATGTCAAATGTGTCGGTATCCAATATGCTAATGGCTTCTGAAACAGAACCTGCTACTGTGCAATCATAAGGCAGCTCTTCGTCTTTCACGAACCGCTGAAAAGCCTCCTGGTCTACTCTGTCATCTTCGATTAGAAGGACTTTATATCTTTCATTATCCATACATTACCTTCCTTTCCCCGGCGAGATGCAAGTTCGTATATTCTCCTAACTTCTTAATAACAGCTTCTCTCCTATTTTAACGCCCGCAAAAGCCCCCTTCCCGATGCTGCATTTTGGCAGGGTAAAACAGAAGCTGTTTCCCCGTTCGTGCTCGCTTTCAATCCATATAAATCCGCCGTGCATTTCCACTAATTGCCCGGCCAGCGGCAAGCCAAAAGCCAAGACTTTTTTGTCAGAATGGAGCTGCTCATCAATCAATGCAAAGAGGTCAAAAACCTTATCCATCTCTTTACTTGCAATAATGGGGCCGTTATCCTGCACCTCAACTGCGATCTGATAGCCAATATCTTTTACTTGCACTTTGACACGCCCCTTTGAAGGAGTGGATTTTATTGCATTATCAACAAGATTGGTTAGTACCTGTACCATCCTGTCATAATCTGCATCGACAATGAGTTCAGAATCCGGCTCAAAAGCCTCCAAGAGGACTTTTTTTTCAGCCGCCAGAGGCGATAACGCCTTTACAACTTCGGAGACAACCGAGTGAAAATTAAACTCGGTCGGCTTCAATTTCATCTTGCCCTCATCAATTTTAGAAATGTCAAGAAAATCATTAATAATCTCTCCGGCCTTATCAATATGCCCGTCAGCCAGCAATCTCAATAATGCCTCTGAAACCATAATAGCCAATTCACATCTTAGCTGGTTTCGCTGCTTCAGTTTTTTATTCGCCCTTTTAAGCTCTTCCTCAACAAGAATGCGGTCCGAAACATCGCGGGCCATTCCAACAATCGCAATTTCATTTCCGTTTTCGTCCTGAATAACCGACCTCGAGAGAGAAACGGGAAATACGCTGCCGTCTTTTCGTTTGTGGTAAAAGCCGACCTGCCAGGCGCTTCCATCATTCTGGGAAGCACCTTTCATCTTCATATACTCACTTTGCTGTTTTCCTATCCATAGCATATTGCTGTCTTTTCCAATAACATCTTCCTCTGTGTATCCGTAACTCTCACAAAATGCCCTGTTGACGAAGATAATTCTGTTCCCCATATCGGCAATATAAACACTGTCATCGGTGCTCATAACAGCACCGGAGAGCAACTGCAGTCTTTCTTCCATCTTCCTGTGCTTAATGACATTCTCGACGGTTATTGGAAGAGCTTTGAGGTAGTTTCGTTCGCTGTCTTTTACCAGATAATCATAAGCGCCGGCCCTCTGGGCTTTGACAGCTATTTCTTCATTACCCGCTCCGGTGACAAATATAATGGGAGTATCCTTCACAAAATCCAGAATGTCAAATCCGGTACCGTCTCCAAGCTCGTAGTCTGCAATTGCAACGTCGAATCTTTCAGAAACCAGTTTGCTCCGGGCCTCTGAAACAGAAGCTGCAATCACACAATCATACGGAAGACTTTCGTCTTTCACCATTCGCTCAAAAGCCATTTGGTCGAGCTTATTGTCCTCAATCAGCAAAATTTTGTATCTTGTATTTTCCATAATCTTATTCTCCTTCCGGCAACTCGCTCAAAGTCCAGTACAACTCAAGTACCCTGATTGCCTCTACGAACTTTTCATAATCAACGGGCTTGACGATATAGCCCGCAACACCCAGCTCAAAGCTTGCATCTATATCCGGCGCCTCTTTAGATGTGGTTAAGGCCACGACAGGAATCTTTTTCAACTCACCCTCCCCTTTTGCGATTTTCATGAATTCGATGCCATTCATCTTCGGCATATTCAAATCAAGAAGTATAACACATGGTTTTTTATTGCTTTCGTTTCTTAAATACTCCAACGCCTCCTCCCCGTTGACAACATGAACCAGTTGATTGATAACCTTCAAATCCTTAAGTGCACGACTGACTGTCATCGCATCTATTCTGTCATCTTCAACTAACAATATTGGCTTCAAGTTTCGCATTATCTACAACCTCACTTTCCTGCCCCGGCAAAGTAAAGAAAAATGTGCTTCCTTCGCCAGGTTTTGATTCAACCCAAATCTTTCCACCATACATCTCCACGATTTTTTTTACGACGCTAAGACCCACCCCTGTACTTTCAACTTCATCACGCGGCGACAATGTCTGGAATATCTGGAAAATCTTTTCGAAGTATCGTTCTTCAATCCCGGGACCATTGTCGCTAACACTGAATTTCCAAAAGCCGTTCTCCTGAACACAGCCGATTGTTATCCGGCCCTGCGGCTTGTCCATATATTTGACAGCATTACTCAGCAGATTCTGGAACATCTGTATAATGCGGGTTTCCTCAAACTCGACCACCGGCAATTTGTCTTCGACGGTAATCTCAATGTTTTCCGGCGGCACAATCGTGTCAATAACTTCCGGGACAAGCTCATTCAAATTTATCTTAATATGTTTTTCTTTAACGCGCCCTACCCTTGAATATTGAAGCACGCCATCAATCAGGTTGTGCATCCGAGACACTCGGCTCGAAAGCAAATTCACTTGCTCTCTACCGTCCTCATCAAGCTTGTCGGCATAATCGGTCACCATCCAGTCGGCCAGGGTTTTAATCCCGCGCAGCGGCGCCTTCAAATCGTGTGAAACGACATACGCAAAATCCTTTAATTCCTTATTGACACTTTCTACTTCTTTCAGAAGTTCAGCCTGCCTTTCCTCCGCCCGCTTGCGCTCAGTGATGTCTTTGACAATATGGACAGATGCAATAACATCACCTTTCTCATCGAATATAGGAGAAGTAGATGCTTCAACATAAAATCCCAGATGAGGTTCAAAGTACTCTGCTCTTTGTGGTTTTTTCGTATCAAGGGTTTGTTTATGAGGACAAACTGCCGGAGGTTCTTTTGTTCCATGAATTATTTCATAGCAGACTTTGCCAATAAGCTCTTCTGGCTTGGCCTTAAAAGCGTCAGCAAAAACCTTATTTACCCTTACAAGCTTGAAATCCTTATCTTGAATCGAAACCAAATCCGTAATGGAGTTAAAGGTTGTTATCCATTCTTCCGCCGCTTGTTTTAATTTCTCTTCCGCTTGCTTACGCTCGGTGATGTCTACAACGGCACCAGTCAAATACAAAATGTGGTCGTTCTGATCATAGATGGGCTTGCCCTGATCGCGCAGCCAGCGAACAGCACCGTCTGGGCATACGATCCGGAATTCCGCCAAATACGCACAATGCTCACGTAAGGTACGTTGAATCTCACCGTCAACCATGTCCCGGTCCTCAGGATGAACACGCTGGAGGAAATCCTCAACCGGCTGTGAAGACTTGACTGCTTCAAGCCCAAGAATCCCGTTAAAGCTGGCATCTCGCGTGTCCTGATTGGTTGACAGATCCCACCGCCAGGTGCCCATCTGCGCCGCGGAAAGCGCCACTCGTAAACGTTCTTCGCTCTTCTTCAGTGCTTCTTCCGCCCGCTTGCGCTCGGTGATATCGCGTGCGACGGCTATTATGTAGTCTTCTTTGCCTTGACTTACATACTTTAAACTTGTCTCAGCATAAAATGTCGTTGCATCCTTGCGCTTATGCCGGCCTTCTATGACTAAATCTGTCTTGAGTTTGAGTTCTTCTGCTTTCTGCTGCCAAACAGAGTCATCCGGTATAGACTCATCAACATCTTTAAGGGTCATAGTGAGCAATTCTTCTCGCGTATACCCGAGACTGGCGCACGTTCTGTCGTTCGCATCCAGGAAACGACCCCATTGGGGCTCTATGAGAAAAATACAGTCATTTGACTGGTCTATCAGATTTCGAAATAATTGCAGTTTTTCTCCGGTCTTTTTTCGTTCTGCAACTCTGCCCAGATGCTCAGCAACCACATCTAACAAATCACGTTCTTCTATAAGGAACGGACTTTCGTCGCCATCTGATTTCTCTCCAAGGTAGTAGACCTCAACATCCCCGGCTTTCTCTCCTGCTACATTTATCTGTGCGTGCTGACTCAATTCTGTTTTTTCGAAATTATCCGTTTCATATTTGACGCCATTGAAAGTGATTCTTACGCAGGTGACATCAGGATATTGATACGCACTGTGAATCAGATAGACTGTTTCCTGAAAAATCTGCTCCAATGAAATTTCCGGCTGTTCAACAAGTTTTGAAAGGCTAAACAGGCAGTTCAGCTCCTTAATCCGCTTCTCTAATATATTTTGAGCCGCCGTACGCTGCTCAACTTCACCTTTGAGTTCCGTATTCACCGACGACAATTCCGCAGTACGCTCCTTAACTTTTATCTCTAATTGTCCCTTGGAATCTACTAATTCCAAATCACGCAGTTGGATTTGCTCTAACATTTCGTTGAATGTGTCTATTAGCCGGCCCACCTCATCGTTACTATGCTTTATGGCTCGAGTAGAATAGTCCTTCTTTTGTGAAACGTCTTTTGCGACCTCAGACAGACTTATAATTGGTCCGGAAACCACTTTCTGAAGCTTCGATGACAGAAAGTACGCTACAGCCATTACGAACAGCAAGGTGCTGATGGCAACAACGATATTCCACATTAACGCAGCAGATATCTTGCTCATATCATCCCGCAAATAAACAGTGCCGATCATTTCGCCATCAAGCTTAATCTGCTGGAACAGCGATAGATAGCCATGTTCAAAAGAGTGGCTGTCCTCCTGAGGTTCGGGTGGTCGAATCTTTTCAGTTATTCCTTTGCGATGGTGTTCAACAAAGACCTGGCCCTGTTTGTCGTAGATGCAGGCAAATACAATAGAAGCACGGGCATGTAGTGCTGAGAGAATCTGTTCTGCGTCCTTTTTATCTGAAAAAGCCAGCGATGCTTTACAGTTGTCTGCTATTATATCGGCGTGTGTGTGCAGGTCATCTACAAGCTGGCGGCGAACCTCGATATGTCCCCATATAACGAAGATGGTAATCGCCAGCAGCAGTATAACAGCGCTTGTCAGCATAATAATTGCTGTAAGCTTCTGTCTTATCGTTATATTTTGAAGTTTGGACGTAATCACTTCTCTTTTTCCTCCGGGGACTCTTCTTTGACCACTCTTTTTGCCAGCCGTAAAAGCTTGGAGCTGATTTTCAGTTCGGCGCGCTTGGCGGCGGCAAGATTGATTTCAAAACGAACCTTGTTCTCCTCCATCAGGAAATTGATGACCCCGCCGGTTTCAAGAAAACCTTTCACCTCTCCAACCGTCAGCACTGAGTGGTTTTTAACTGAATCTATGGCTTCCTTAAGCTCTTCTTTCTGACAAGAACAAATAAACAGCACGTGACATTTCCTGATAGCGTTGATTATCCGCTGCAGCTCGGCTTTATCGTTCGGGCTGGAATTTTTCAGTTCTTTGAAGCCCTTAAACCGCTTGATAACAACCTTTCTGTTCTTAGCCTGTTTATCTTTAAGAAGCTCAAAGGCATTTTCAAACGGGCACTTACCTAAGATGCCAATTGTTATTGGCTCATTGCTATCACCTATTTCCCCTTTGGGCCATTCCACGAATTTGATAAAGTTATATAAAAACGCAGCCTTGATTTTATACTCCTGGCTTCGCGTGGAATCAGCGAGGGCCTCTGGTACGATTGGCACCACAAGCAAGGCCATAGCTAAAACTATAAGAATGTAAACTTTACTTTTCATTCAACAGGACTTATAAAATCTTTTGTATTAGCAACTTCTAATTCCTTATTTTAGAATTTGTATTGCAGCCGGGCGAAGAGGGTGAGTCCCGGTGTCTCATGCGCAGATAATTGACCCGACCCAAAGTGTGGACCATTTGTTTTATTTAACAAGTCACTTACGCCAATCATAATTTCGCCCCTTTCTTTAGCGAACCCCTTTACTATGCCCAGGTCTAAACGGTGTGATGAGCCAATATCTAAAATGGTTGTATCAAGGTCCAGCGTACGGGTTGTACCCGAATACTTATAGTTTGCATTAAACGTCCATCCGTCCGGCAAATACAAACGCCCTGTCAATCCCACCTTATGTTGAGCAGGACAATAGGCACGGATGCCCTGTTGGGATACATCCTCCTGAAAATCATTATAAGCATACCAGGCCGAGAGTTTTCCTGGTTTGCCATCAAGGGCCAATTCCACTTCGGCGCCCCAGGAATCAGCTCCGTCAATATTACTTGTCTTATGGTAAGGTAATCCGAAGGCATCATATACTTTGGTATATCCAATCAGTTTGCTGTAACGCTGGTAGTACGTATCTGCTCGAAGTGTCAAGTTTCGGGCAAGTTTTCCTGTATAGCCGGCTTCGAATGAGCAGGTCTCTTCGTTTTCCAATTCATCAGCCGGTATCACATTAAACGCATATAGACCGGATGGATACGGAGGAGAGGGTAAAGGGACACGACCTGTCAAGGTATTGCGAACCGAGGTAAAAGGGGTACGAAACGCCTTGGCGAAGCTAAATCGAAGTAAATTGTCCTTTTCTTCATCCATTGCGTAAAGGGCTGTCAATCGAGTTGCCCAATCGGTTTGTGTTTCCGAATAATAGTCTGTACGAATCTGTCCTTCAAGGGTAAGCCGGTCGCTCAGCGTCCAGCGGTCGATTAAGAACGCTCCTGCGAATTGTTCGTCAAATGGCTCACCCGGATACGTGAGGCTCTGAATATCCTGTATTTTGGTGTCGAGCCGTATAAAGCGAAAATTACCCCCTATCGAAATATTGTGTGCGCTTGCAACTTTGAAATTATATTGTCCCTCGATATCATTCTGCATCCAGTTCCACTTCATAAGGGTCGGTACCTTCGAACTGGCGAAATTACAAAACCACTGTAGGTACCCAGTACTGCCATCTTCAAAATCATGCTCTAACTTTGTATATGACCTGACTGTTTCATACCAACCGTTTCCCCCGGGATAATATCCACCGAACTCCCAGTCACCTACTCCCGCGTGAGAATAACCGGCGCCGAACGACATCCTGGTTCGGTCGGAATAATCATAAAAGGCTTCACTATCAAATCGGTAGTTTCGCATAAAATCATCTGCGGTGAAACTGCTGAAACCCATTAGAGAGTTAACCGTGCCGGTGGTATTGGATGTATAGCGGCCGGCACCGGCATCGTCTGAATTTTCAAGATCTTCGTAGCCTACAGACAGACGCCATCTCCATTTATTTTGTTTTTCCGCCCATCGAAAGTGTGTGTAGCTGTCCCCGAATTGATTTATGGTCGTTGAGCCAAAGTATCCAAGAACATCTTCCGGTTTTTTTGTAATAATGTTGATTACGCCCGTGAAGGCGTTTGCGCCCCAGGCAGCACCCCCGGGGCCGCGCACAACTTCTATTCGTTCGATGTCTTCCATAAGAATCGGCAGTGTGTAGTGTTCTGAGCCGCCAAACAATGGGCTCTCTGCAGAACGTCCATTGATAAGTATTAATGTACGGTCCGAAATGAATTCGTGCAGCCCCCTTACACCGACGGCCCATCTGAAGCGGCTTAATCTAAGCATGTCAATACCAGGAGAAAATTGTAAGATTTCGGGAACATCGGTCAAGCCGCTGTAGTGGATGTCCTCAGCCGTAATAATACTTATCGGAACCGACGCCTCGGTGATTTTCTGCTCCTTGCGAGCGGCAGAAACCACAACCGGCACTTCCATCAACTCCTCGAGAGACATCTCAAAGAGGTCCCCTTGTTCGTCTGTGTCCTCCTGCTGAGCGAATAATTCCTCATTAAAGGCGAACATAAGCAGGTATATCAGCACAAGCACGAACACTCTTGTTAAAGAACTTTTCTGCGTAAACATCATCGTCCTCCAAATTGGAGTAACAGATGCTTTATAGGCATCATAATATTGACTTGCTTTTCCCTTAAGTTACTACTCCCTGTAAATCACCAAACTTAGACACTGAAGTATTCAAAATTGCCGTACCGTTAGGGCATAGTGCCGGCTGCCCTTTACAGCTTAGACCTGACAGGGGGCTTAACCATTTACCGGACAGCCGGACTACACCCGTTAGCAATTAAGAGTCCTTGTTTAGCAAAGTATCTTTTCATTTTCCTTAGAGAGCGACGGACAAAATAAGACCTTCGGCTAATCAACAGCCGTTACATTCCAATCATCGCTGTATACCAAGTGTTCGTTGTCATTTGTCGGCGTTTCAGGGACGCCACATACCCAAGGTATCCCTGGTTTTGGTGCTCCAAATACTTGGCCTCACAATCGAAGCAAATCCAGTGAAAGAACGTTATTGGTGTAACAACAAACAAAACAACAAGCAGCACCGCCCCTTATCCATTGCCTGCACATCTTTAATTTTTCTCACTCAATCATCATCTCCGTCGATAATTTCCCCGCTGCTGTCGAGCAGATTACCCGCCCATGCTCGAAGTGAGGCATTTATCTGATACTCGTGCATAACGCCATCTTCTTCCAGCTCAAACGATATACTTACAAGCCGCGTCTGTGGAGCAGGCGTATCCAGCAAAAACTGGGCGTTGCTGCACTGTGGAAATACATTTGTGTATATCTCCTGACATCTAATCCAAAGCTCAACTTTGGCCTGGCCGGACTTAATTTCCTGTATTGTGAACGAATTATTCGTAAACCACTCCACTGAAATACTGCTCGGGGAAAATTCAAGAAGTCTGATACGGTTTCTTTCCCACCCTAACTCTATGTACACCAGTTCGCCGGCATTAATTCTCGCATCATCGTTATAATCGGCTTTCCATATCACCATATCATTACCCGGTGTACCGCATATAAGCCTGCATTGTTTTATCAATTCCGAAATTCTAAGCGTCGCGTAACGAAGCTGTGCCTGTTTCTGTGCTATGTCGCTGCTGCTGTCATTTGCCGCCCCCAGCGCAAACGCCAACGTAATCACAGCGGTCAGAATGATACCCGTTACCACAAGGGCCATCAGCAATTCGACTAATGTAAAAGCATTACGATTGTGTTTTGCCTCTTCCGTTACTATCATCTTTGAATCGGTCGGCTTTTTAGAACAAGCAAATACCCAAGACTTTCCTGGTTTTGACGGTCGAAAAATCCGGTGTTGCAATTAAAGCAGAAAAAAGCATATTGGTTGTCCGTCATCGGTTGAAGAGGTGTGGCGTTCACAAGAACTCGATAATCACCACGGGGGGCTGTCTTAGTCAATGGTTACATATATGCGTCAAGTTGTATATACAACGGGTCCAAGTGGATATGCCTATACTGGGAAACCGGCGAGAAGAAGTATGCAGAGAAGGGTATCGGCAAGGGTTCGCTGACTTATGCCGACGGAATGCTGTATATGTTAAGTGAAAACCGTGCGGTAGGACTTGTTCGACCGACTCCTGATAGTTACGGACTGATTAGCTCATTCGAGATTCCCAAAGGCGGAAAAGGCAATAGCTGGGCCCATCCGGTAGTCTGCAATGGCCGTTTGTATATTCGCCACGGTGATTTTCTTTACACATACCGTGTGCGCTGAAAACAATCAGCATATAGCCTACAGTTTTTTCGGTAATCTGTAACCTTAGCTATTCTATCACCACTTCCTGCACGCCGGCCGACCAACCATCCTGGAGCGTTATTTCTATTTTGAGGCAGTCGGTTTGCACCGGCTTGAAGGTGACTTTATTGAAGGTATCCTTTTCTGTGAGATAAGGGGTGGTATTGTCTACGGGTTTGAATTTACCTACGGCATTGCGATACAGCACTTTCCAGGACTTAGGCAGATGACATTCCCCCCTGCCGGTATCGTCAAACCAGTAGACTTTAACGCTGGAGATTTCATGCTTTTGGCCCCATTCAAACTGGAGCCATTCGGTCGTGCCTTTATGGGGCCAGAAGTCAAGTTGCAGCGCCGATGAGTCGGATGAACTTTCCGGCAGAGCCTGGTCCTTGATCGCATCCAGTGACACGTGTACGAACGACGCCGTGGTTTTGCTTCTGTAGGTCAAAGTATCAGCCGGTTCCGGCCGGGCAGCCTGCGGCTTTCGGGCCGGCCACACTGTCATTTGTCCTCGGCCACGATGGGCCCAGGCATAATACGGAATAGCGGTGAATTGCTTTTTTTCAGCCGGTACAATATCGCCATCTATCGTTCGTTTGGCCACCCGCACCGTACCAGTAATCACCATGACACCGTTTAAGATGTCCGGTCTATATTCGGTTTCGAGCTTCGCATCGTCAGGAATCACCAAATTCAATACCTTGCCATCGTTGTCGGCCCATTCAAGGCAGAAAACAATCGGCCCACGCTCCAGTGCCACCTTGTCCCTATCGGCTTCGACGTTCGGATGAGCGATGACTCGCCGGACCGGCATTGGCAGGTCCAACTCGATGGTATCGCCTTTCTGCCATCGGCGCTCAATGCAGGCAAAGCCTCTCTGAATGTTTAGTGATGTTGGTTTGCCATTGACTTTCAGCCCAACTTGCTCATTCATAGTCTTGTTGAATTTGTAGAGGTCGCTCGGCACGGGTTGATTTTGGGCCCAGCCGGGGATACGAACGTAAATGGAAAACGTGTCACTCTTTTCCGGCTCGACAGTGATGTTAACCGAGCCTTTCCACGGATACTGGGTTTGCTGAGTCAGCTTGACTTTGTTGTTGATGGTTTCAATCGCAGCATCGCCGCTGATAAACAGGTTCACATATATATCATTGTTCTTATAGGCATAGGTGTAACCCGGCACCGAGGGAACGAACCGGGCGACATTGGAGGGACAGCACGCACAGCCAAACCAGGGGCTTCGTGCGTGTTGACCGGTGGATTCAAGCGGATTCGGATAGAAGAAGCGGTCGCCTTTCATCGAAATTCCCGACATCGCGGCGTTGTATAACACCCGCTCGAGGACATCGATGTACTTGGCGTCACCGTGCATCAGGAACATACGATGGTTCCAGAAAATATTTGCAATCGATGCACAGGTCTCACAGTAAGCCGTCATATTGGGCAGATCATAGGCTCCGCCGAAACCTTCATGTCCGCCGGCCGCCCCGATACCACCCGTGATGTAAAGCTTCGTGCCAACAACGTCTTTCCAGATGGTGTCGATCGCCTTGACATATTCCATGTTTCCGGTCAGCGCCGCGACATCGGCCATGCCCGTATACATGTAAGCAGCCCGCACCGAATGGCCAAGGGCCCTGGTCTGCTCGGTGACTGGTTTATGGTCCTGCGAGTAGGGGCCGTAAAGCCCGCCGTTGCCGTTTGGCCCACGGTTGCCTTTGCGACCACGCTGGTCCAGGAAGAACTTCGCCTGGTCCAGGTACTTCTCGTCGCCGGTAGCGCGATACAACTTGCAGAGCCCGATTTCGATTTCCTGATGCCCCGGCGGGTCAGTACGCCTGCCTTCGGCGAAGACGTCACAGATAAGGTCTGCATTTTTGGTGGCGATGTCCAGGAAGGTCTTGTCCCCGGTGATCTGGTAATGGGCGACGGCAGCTTCGTACATATGGCCCACGCAGTACTGCTCGTGAATCGACTGGACGTTGGTCCAGAGTTTTTCAGGCTGCCTCTCGGGTACGGAGTAAAAGGTAAACAAATACCCATCTTCCCACTGCGCGCCGGCCATTATCCTGACCACCTTATCCAGGTATAATCGCATCATCGTATCACCGGCGCGCCGGTGCAGGGAATAGGCGGCGCCTTCCATAACCTTGTAAACATCTGAATCATTGAAGTAGATTCCTTCGTGTTTACCTTCCATCAAACCGGCTGCCTTTTCGAAGTTTCTAATTCTCCCGGTCTCCTCACATTTCTCGAAGGCATAAGGAATGGTAACCTTACGGCTGGTTTCAAGCCGAGGCGTCCAGAAACCATCGCTGACGTGAACCTCGTTAAAGGGTACCGGCTTAACGTTATAATCACGCTTTAGCTCGACCTTTTTTTCTTCCGCCAGGCACAATAACGAGCACAGCCCGGACGTCACAAACGCTGTAAAAACAGCGACGAGCACTTGTTTTTGATTTACCATTAGAATTACCCTCTACTAAATGACATTTTGACAGGATTTTGCACTCAATTTTACTCTTTAGAACACAAAATACACACATATTGCATGATGCGGAAACGATAACATTTCATACCTGAAAAATCAAGAGCTTATATTTATCTTCCTGTACGGATAGTATACGTGAAGAAAAATCACGGAACAGATAGATAAGTGGACCATAGATTATTGCAAAACTAAAACCCGCATAGCGTTGTTATTATCTGACCTACAATGTAACGATACAGAATAATCGGATAGTTCTCCGGTTTGGCCTTGACAAAGACAAGCCAAATATGGTAGAATGTAAAACAGTTACAAAAAGTAACTGATATTTTTTTCTCCCGGGGGTAGGTTGTATTCCAAAAGTTACAGAGCCAGCAGGTCAAATGATACAGTTTGAAGAATTATAATAGTTGTAAACCGTTATATAAACGGGCCTGAAAAATGCAGTTATTTTTATCTGGTGGAGGAAATCAAAATGAAAAGATTCATAATATATGCTGTGGTTACAGCGCTTGCTTTTATGTTGTCAGCTTCCGCCCATGCGACAGCGATATTAAGTGAGCAAAAGGGTACAGACAATGGGGTGAACAGTGCTGAACATACCTTCAAATGGTCCCATGCCTTGAAATTTTCCGGAGACCATGAAGCCGAGCCATTCAAGTTCTACCACTATTTCGGCTCATCTCAAGACAACAAAGAAGGACAAAAATCTCAAAATGTTCAGGAAGATGCCCTCAGATGCTCCCATTCCTTTACACTGTCCGGAGACCAGCAAGAGGCCCCATTCAGATTCAACTATCACTATGGCTCATTGATAGATGTAGAAGGTAATTATATGTCTATGAATGGTCCGGAATATGCCAAGTGGCAAGGCGATGTGCCGGATACAGCGCAACATTTTTATTATTACGAAAGTTGCGGTCTTGGGGGTGAACCGGATACGGGATATATACGCCCTGAATGTCCTCATGCAGCTCCGGAGCCCGTGAGTATTTTGCTGATGGGTCTGGGCAGTCTGTGGATAGCTGCCCAGCGTTAAGTTTGAGCTGGTAAATAGATAAACTGCGCACCCAAGAGGGCCGTAAACAATGTTTGCGGCCCTTTTCATATCTCGATTATTGGGAGTGTCCGTGGTTGCAGGCAGGCTTCGGAGCGGGCATTTGTGAACGTGGTATATCGCGCAGGATGCAAAAATACTACGCCCATTGAATTGTACATAAACGTATTCTTCAACATCTGCAAAGTCAATGATTTATGCTAATCCCTGCCCTTCAAATCCTTCCCCTCGATAAGCTTTATGATTCCCTTGCCCAAGGCACTACCGATGAGAAAATAACTCTCCGCATTACCACACCAGTGGTGACCATGGTTTACATTAGGTGACTGCTGAGGATCACGCCAGAAATCGTGGGTAATGACAAAGGCAGCATTCTCGATATGTTCAGCACCCTTCTTTTGAGCCTTTCTGAAAGCCGCCATATTGCCGACGGCACTGGGGCCCCCATTGCCAAGCTCTCCAATAACGACTGGCAGATTAGGCGACTTGAATTCTTTGCGCAGGTCTTTTACCAGGTTGATCAGATTCTTATCATACTCCGGTATTGCCTTGGGTTCGCACATATCGTTCCAGCCCTGCATCCAGACAAAACCGGCAATCTCGTATCCCCGGCCGGCCAGGTCAGGAAAACTCTCTTCCATGTTTCCGAGAGCCTTATAAATATCAGTCAGCATTAATTTGTAAAACTCTCCCACTTCTCCTGGCGAACCGGGAGGACGGAAATCCTTAAAGAGACTCTTGCCCCCCCAGGCGGTCTTTATTAGCAGCACCGGCTCGGTATAATAATCACCCACTACATGACCGAACTGCAATTCAGGGCCGATATGGCTTGAGCCGCCATAACCCGTGTACCCGATGGTCAGTCCGCTGCTTCGGTCTCTGAACGTTATCTTGACATCATCACGAACAACCCATTCACCTTTTTCGTTCTTAAGGTGCTTATAGAGATGGGCCTTGTTCGGGTCTTTCATGGTATTGACAAGGTTTCCCTTGCCGCCGTTGTAATACTGGGGATGGTCCATGGAAACAACACCCTGGCCTTCCATATTTGACTGGCCGGCAAGGAGAAAAACTTTGACTGGTTTCCTGGATTCCTTTGGTTTCTCAGCGTAGGCACTACTCAATAAACATATAGCCAACGCTATAAGCGATACATGCTTCATACAAACTCCTTTCAACACCGGTGCTTTTTTAGCATGGATTATATTGATTTTATCCTTATCCTCTGATATTGCAAGGATATAGCCCTGCGGCGGCATTTTCAAGCTTTCAACTGGATTCGGCTATCAATTCTGTCGCCACGATTCTTCGATTTCTCGGACTCCAACCGGAAGAACGCCCGCGGTTGATACAGAGGGACTTGAAATTCTACCGCTTGTTTTGTAGAATAAGCACCCGATATAAGAAAAATTTTACAACAGTGATGAAAGGAACACAATGTCGACAGAAAGAAGAATACCTTGGTATTTCCTAATCTGCGCCTTCCTTTGTTCCCACCTTGCCATCTCCACTGTTATTGCGTTTGACCAGCCGCAGTGGGGACAGAAATATTCCCGGAATATGGTATCGAGCGAAACAGGACTGCCGGAGACTTTTGACCCTGCCACCGGCAAGAACATTAAGTGGGTAGTCCCACTGGGCACGCAAACCTACCCCACGCCGGTAATAGGAAACGGCAAGATTCTAATCGGCACGAACAATGACAAACCACGCGACCCCCGTCACAAGGGAGACCGCGGCATCCTATTGTGTTTAGACGAAATGGACGGGAGCTTTTGCTGGCAGCTTGTAGTTCCGAAGCTGGGAAAAGACCCATACATTGATTGGCCCCGAGTAGGTATGTGTTCGTCAGCTACTATTGAGGGCGACAGGGCCTACATTCTGAGCAATAAAGGTGAAGTAATATGCCTCGACCTCAACGGCCAGGCGAATGGCAACGATGGGCCATACCGAGACGAGGGCCGACATATGGCCCCCGGCGATGCCGGGCCAATGGAGGTGGCCAAAACAGATGCAGATATCATTTGGCTGTACGATTTGATTGGAGAAATGGGAGTACACGTACACGACTCAGCACATAGCTCGATTCTCATATATGGAAAATTCCTGTACGTAAACACAAGCAACGGTCTTAACAGCAAACATACAGGAGTATACTCTCCAGACGCCCCGAGCCTCGTAGCACTCGACAAAACAACGGGGCAGCTCGCAGCCAGGGAAAATGAGAACATTAGCCCTCGAATATTCCACTGCACCTGGTCATCACCCGCATTAGGCGAGGTGAATGGTCAAAAGCTTGTGTTCTTTGGCGGCGGTGACGGTGTCTGTTATGCATTCGAGGCGTTAGAGTCCGCTCCATCCTCGAAGAAACTAAAGAATATCTGGCGGTTCGATTGCGACCCCAAGGCCCCAAAAGAAAACGTGCACCAATACATCGGGAACCGCCAGGAAAGCCCAAGTAATATCAAGAGTATGCCGGTGTTTCACAATAATCGCGTTTATGTTACTGTCGGCGGTGACATCTGGTGGGGCAAGCACCAGGCATGGCTAAAGTGCATCGACGCCACAAAAACAGGGGACATTACCAATTCCGGAGAAATATGGTCGTATGACCTACAGCGTCACTGCTGCTCTACACCGTCAATTTACAATGATTTGGTCTTTGTTGCCGACTGCGGGCAATACATCCACTGTTTAGATGTCAAAACCGGCAAACCTTACTGGAGCCATGATACAAAGGGAGAGATTTGGGGTTCAACACTCGTAGCTGACGGAAAGGTCTATGTCGGCACGCGACGGGGCGATTTCTGGGTTTTGGCTGCAAGTAAGGACAAGCAGATTATAAGCTCCATCGAATTAGACAGCCCTACAACCAGCACACCGGTGGCTGCCAACGGTGTGCTCTATGTCACTACAATGAAGAAACTCTATGCGCTCAAAAAATCTACAGAATAAAAGAGGGATAAGAAATGAAACCTTTTGAAAAAAAACAAGTAAAATCAACGTGTCAGGATACAAATAAACATCTAAAGCACAACTGGAAACACCATTGGTCTACATTGTTTTTTCCCATTGGGGGCTTATTGGCGTTGGTATGGTTTTTGATACGTGTGATTCCGAAGCCTTCAAGAGCAACGTACCCTTGTCAGAGAGTGGCCTTCCCGTTGGCATCGGGCTTTGTTATCTGGCTTACTGGAGCGATTGGCTCAATCATGGCTGTCCGCAAGGCCAAACGCTGCTTTGCACAGCGCCGTTTGTTGCTGTGTGCAATACTCGTTGGTGTCAGCATAGGGGCTATATGGCTGGCTCACAGCGCCACGACTGAGGATGTGGTTTTAGCCGATGAGCCGACCGCAAATGCTCCGATAGGAACTGCCAGGGGGACTTACCCGGGACGTGTTGTCTGGGTACACAACCCGGATGCGACTGATTGGGACGGACCCGGAGACGGGCATTGGTGGGAAAGCAGTCATACGAATCAGGAGGCGGTAGACCGTATGATGGGCCGGGCGATACAGGCATTTAGCGGTGAGGGAAATAGCGCCGCTGCATGGGATAAGCTCTTCAAACACTTCAATAAAACAAATGGAAGAGGAAATGTCGGATATAAGCCGGGCGAAAAGATTGTAATTAAGGTTAATTTTGTAGGCTGTATTAAGGTATGGGATAGACGCGAAGTAACAAAGGTCGAGGAATACAACCTGAGAAGGTCTGATTATATGAATACGTCCCCACAAATGATAATCGCCCTGCTGCGACAGCTCGTAGATAAAGTCGGCGTGAAACAGGAGGACATTACGGTTGGTGATACTCTGTGTTACTTCCCAAATGAGTTCTATAATATGTGCCACGACAAGTATCCGAATGTTCGGTATCTGGAATACTTAGGGAAATTCGGCCGAACTGCCGCGAAGCTATCGTCGGTCCCATTTTACTGGAGCACGCCGGAAGCAAAGGGAAATAAAACAGACTACGTGCCTGCCTCCTATGTCCAGGCCGATTATCTAATCAATATGGCCAATCTTAAGAGCCACAACGACCAGGCAGGCATAACGCTCTGCGCCAAGAACCACTACGGTTCGCTGGTCAGGAGGCCGGCCCGGGCCGAGGGCTACTACGATATGCATAAAGACCTGCCATATACCACGCCGGGCAATGGGCATTACAGGCCTCTCGTAGACCTGATGGGACATAAACAACTGGGCGGCAAAACTTTGCTATACATTATCGACGGGCTTTATGCCGGCAAACACGCAAAAGAGAGCTCGCCAAGAAAATGGAACAGCGCCCCCTTCAACGGAGACTGGAGCTCGAGTCTTTTTGTCTCGCAGGACCCTGTCGCCATTGATTCGGTGGGCTTTGATTTTCTGCGGACCGAGTGGGACGATGCACCCCATAAATCCGGCACAAACGATTACCTTATCGAGGCTGCACGGGCTGATAATCCACCTTCAGGGACCTTTTACGACCCTGACCATAAAGGCAATGTAACTCGGCTGGCAAGCCTGGGCGTTTATGAACACTGGAACAATCCGACTGATAAACAGTATTCCCGAAACTTAGGACGCGGCCTCGGCATCGAGCTTGTGAAGCTGACAAAGGCTATCAGAAAAACTGCAGCCGTAGAAAGTCACACCAACAGCAATAAAGAAAATCTGCTTGTCAAAGGCGCAGCCAGATAGATGCTTGGCAACACTGATTATTGTAAGTAATAACGAATCCGCCAGAGGTGGAAACAAGGCTTCTTTGGAAATCTGCTTAGCCTGGAAATCCTGATTAGTACGGGACGGTAGTTTTGACAAAGCCAGTCATTCTATGGCGAATCGCTTCGTCCAGCCGAAGCTGTCTACACCCAAAAAAACCACCCTTAACTCTATATGGCGCATAGTGTTAGGTTGATTTATCTTGATTTGGCATCGTGAATTTTGTATAATGCTGGCTGTAATGAGCAATTTGATTGTTCATTTACACCCATAATCGCAGTGACAGGGGGTCGATTAAATGGGGGATAAAGGTGATGAATATTGTACGAAGACTCCCGAAAAGGTACTGTTCGAGATGGGTAACCATCTACCTCTTGGTACTCTGCATGTTTTTCAATACATCGGTTTTGCAAGCTGTCCCAAAAGGCAAAGGTTCTACTCAGGGTAATCATTACAGCAAAAGTGTCCTCGTACCCGCTAAAAGACTGATGAATCCTGATGGTGTGTTCACTGTCAACGGTTTAGTAAAGAGAAGCGGTGTGTCACAAGGAAGCGGGGGCATAGGCAGCAGGTTCGACCGTATCGCTATTCGAGGCAATCATCCTGACAGCCCAATAGGAACCGGCACTGCAACTTCACTCACGATGACTCTGTTCGACGACACAACAGCCCCTGCCGACAGTACGACCATCGCCAATCTTAAGGTCTTAAATGTTGTGGCAGATTATGGCGCAACCGGTGATGGAATCACAGATGACACCGCATCTATACAGAATGCAATTGATGCAGCAGGAACCGGCGATATAGTTTATTTTCCGCCGCCTGCCGTTAATTACAAAATAACCACTGTAACAGTAAGTAATAAGACCGACGTTACGTTATTCGGAAATAATTCTGCTATAAACAGTGCATACGACAGCCTACAGGTGGGGATAGCTGCAACGGGCGTCATTGACGTTCTTAATTGTACAGGAGTTACCATAAAAGGATTGAATATAACAACAATCCACAACGATGGCTGGTGTATTATTATTCACGAGGGAACCGGCTGTATTGTCAGGGAATGTAATTTCTGGGCGGGCAGCACCGCTATAGCTTTTGGCGTAGCAGGAGATGCCACGACAGGGACATATCATAAAGCGCTTTTCAATAATATTTATCAGTACGGCGAAACGGGGATATGGTCAAGAACAAGCATTACCGATAACCTGGAAATTGCACACCATCAGATAATCGGCAATCTTATAGTGTGTGGTGTAGTTGAGGGTGGTGATGGCGATGAAGGCATCGAGGTATGGACGGGTGGAACTCTTATCCAAGGCAATACTGTTGTCTCCGGCGGCAAATACAATAATATTGGAATAAGTGTTGGGGCAAAACCGTACCAACAGGTTGTTGGAAACTTCGTGAAAGGTATGAACCTGTATGGTATAGAAGTTTGCAACTGCGGTAATGGGATTTTGGTATCGAATAACGTTTTGATTGATAACGTTCACGCGATAAGCGTTACCGGCTCAGGCTCTGAGCCGGATATGCTCATAAATAATAACAACATTCACATGACAACTGATACCGGAAACGCAACGACAGGGATAAGTGTTGGGAACTGCCTGACTGCCACAATCACCGGCAATACGATTACCGGTGATGACGATGCCGCTGACAGGACCGGTCTTGTTGGAATATATTCCGGTGCAGGAGGCAAGCCGATTCGTCAGTGCGCTGTAACAGGATGTGTTTTTAACGGACTGGCAATTGCAATAAGCCTTAACGATGTTCTGCATCCTCAAGTCAGTAATTGTACTTTTAAGGATGTTCATGTACCGATTGTAGGCAGTAATTCTCAGACATATCTTATAAGCAACTGCGATTTTTATGATTACAGTGAAATAGTGTTCGGAATGTCTGCTTACTTTTCCAACTGTTATTTCTATCGGAACAGTGAGCATCCAATGTACAACAAAACTGCCGTCAGTTTCACAAATGCTGTTTTTCTTTCGATTTGCGGGTTGAATAACTGTGTACTTGATGGTGCAGCAGACCCGATGATATTCAATGCAGCCCCGTCGGGTGATAAAAGACCCAAGATTATTCAGTATTCGCCGACATCTTTCAGGGTTTACAAGATGAACGGTGCCGCAAATTCCGATGGCGGCGGCGGGCCGGTTGGTATTGAGGCATTGTTTACCGCTGCAACCGGCAGTGCGATTCCGGACGGAGCAACAATAACTGAATGGCATAGTCACTATTCCTCTGATTCAACAACGATTAAATGCCTGAAAAAAGCCAATAGCTCTTATCAGGCCTGGGGACCAACTGCAGCACCGATAAACAATACAATATGGTATAAAGGTGATATTATCTATAACGCCGCGCCGTCCTCGGGGGCCAAGAGCATTGGCTGGGTCTGCGTCAGCAGAGTAGATTCGAAGCTCAGAGTAAAAGCAAGGGCTGCCGATACAACCATTGAGGTTGATGATACAACTGGAATCACTCCCGATGTCATCGGGAATATTTGTGGTGTAATGCAGGATAACGGAAAAATAAAGTGGACAACCTGTACCATTATAGACGGCAACACATTAGAACTTGCCGATGAACTCGATGATAATGCAGCAAAAGACAATATAGTCTACACATATCTCTTTAAGTCCTTTGGAGATGTGTCCTAAAAGTAAGATAAGGATTGCAGGTCGTAAGTAAAAGCAAGACCAAATCAGTTTCTGATTAGGAGATGAATTCAGCTTCTGTTTCAGTGATTCAATTGTTATACTTCCCCTTTCAGGATTTATTTTCATGTCTTTACAATCATTCAATATGTCCTCAGACCGACAACCGTAAAGACTATCATCTATGACACCGCCTATCATTTCACAGTAACTGCCGCTGAGAAATTTTGGGAAAAACCTTTCCGTAACGTTTGCAATCGTCGGGAAGATTGAGTATCTTGCCAAAATTATGGTATATACACGTGTCTAAAGTTGGTGTAAACAGTTGAATCTCAGACAATCTGCCCAAGCCAGTTTTGTGTTGGAGTGACGCCTGTGAAACTGCAACGATATGAAGGTAATCCGATCCTGTCCCCAAATCCTGAGAATTGGTGGGAAGAGTTGGCCGTATTCAATCCCGGAGCCTGGTACGACAAGGAAACGAAAAAAGTCACACTCCTGTACAGAGCCGCTGAAGCGGGTCCCGAGTACAAATGTTACTTCGGCCTGGCTATAAGTAATGACGGCTATCATTTCGAGCGAGTCTCTGATGAGCCGGCCTTTAGTCCAAGTGTCGATGGCTTCGATGCCAGCACCGTACAGGACCCGAGAATGGTGAAAATTGGCGGATACTATTACATCACTTATGCGTGCAGGTTCTTTCCATTCGGCCAGTTCTGGATGCCTGAACATCAGCAGTATAAACCACCCCTATGTCCGCAGGATTTTCCCCGCATACTTCAAAAAAATGCGACAAGCACCGGCCTGCTGCTGACGAAGGATTTCAAAACCTTTATTCGAGCCGGACGTTTAACCGACCCTCTGCTGGACGACAGAGATGTTATTTTGTTCCCGGAAAAGGTCAACGGCAAGTACGTAATGATGCATAGACCATTAGAATGGGTCGGTAACAAATACGGCACGGAGTTTCCGTCTGTCTGGATATCGATGGCTGATGACCTGCTGGGATTTCGCAAAAGCCAGCTTCTTGTGAAAAAAAAATATAACTGGGAATGCGGCAAGATTGGCATCAACACGCCGCCTATCAAAACCAAATATGGCTGGCTGACCATTTACCATGCAGTAGGTAAAGACAAATACTACCGCCTTGGTGCCCTGCTGCTGGACTTGAAAGACCCGGCCAAAGTGCTGCACCGCACAACAGACTGGATTATGCAGCCCGAAGAAGAATACGAAATCGAAGGATACTACAAGGGCTGCGTATTCCCTTGTGGCAAGGTAGTGATTAATGGCACGCTCTTCGTGTACTATGGTGCAGCGGATAAATACGTGGCTTTAGCCACATGCAATCTTCAGGAACTCCTTGAGTATCTGCTGTCCTGTCCGGAATGAAAAAGAGGGAATTGAATGGAACTACACCCTGTTGACATTTGCATTATCGGCTCTTATCTGGTCATGGTTATTTTCGTAGGTTGGCTTTTGTCCAAGCGGGCTTCAAAAAACCTCGAAGCTTACTTCCTTGGAGGTAAGAGCCTGCCATGGTATGTAATCGGGACTTCACATGGAGCCAGTGGTTTTGACATCACCGGCACAATGTGGTTCGTAGCGATGCTCTTTACTTACGGCCTCAAGGCGGCCTTCATACCCTGGATATGGCCGTTGTTTGACAGGGTCTTCAGACAGGTATATTTAGGGCCCTGGATTCGCCGGTCCAATGTCCTCACGGGGGCCGAATGGATGCGTACCCGTTTTGGCGGCCGCTTGGGAGGAAATCTTTCTCATGTCAGCGTCGTCATTTACGCACTTGTACTAACCATCGCTTTCTTAGGCTATGCCTTTGCCGGTATCGGAAAATTCGCTGAGGTCTTCTTCCCCTGGGATCTTGCGTGGGGTCCATTCTCTTCTGCGGATATGTACGCGGCGATTATCTTAACCGTAACAACGGCCTATCTTCTGCTGGGCGGGTGGTACAGCGTCGTGTTGACAGACCTGATTCAGTTCGCCCTGCTGACCGTGGCCTCAATCTTCATCGCTATTGTCGCAATCAATAAGGTAAGTCCCGAGGTCCTGAGCAAATTCATACCTGAAGGATGGGACAAACTTTTCTTTGGCTGGAAGCTCAATCTCGACTGGACCGGCCGAATCGACCAATTGAACAACAATATTGTGAAAGACGGCTATTCACTATTCGGGGTCGTAATTATGATGTGCCTGCTTAAAGGGCTGCTTATCAGTGTGGCAGGCCCCACCGCCGGTTACGGGATGCAGCATGTCCTCTCAACCCGCAATCCCCGGGAAGCCGCTCTGGAGAACTGGTGGATGTCCATTGTACAGCTTGTGCCGCGTTTTTTGATGATTACAGGCATTGCGGTCCTCGGGCTGGTTTACTTCAGCCCCCAGGTCAACCAGATGCTCGAAGCCGGCGGAAAGTTCGATTTCGAAAAGATCCTGCCCCACGTCATCCAAGGATATGTCCCCATCGGTCTGGTCGGCATTCTGCTTGCCGGTCTGCTTGCCGCCTTTATGAGCACATTCGATTCCACAATCAACGCCGGTGCCGCCTATATCGTCAACGACATATACAAAAGATATATCAATCCCGATTCGCCTGCGAGAAGGTACGTTCGTTTTGGCTACTTGTCCACTGTTCTGCTGCTGGCTATATCAATAGTTGTTGGCCTTCACATCGGCTCAATCGACAATCTTACCAAGTGGATTGCCGCCGCTCTCTACGGCGGTTACGTCGCTCCGAATCTGCTAAAGTGGCACTGGTGGCGATTCAACGGATACGGCTACTTTGCAGGCATGATTGCCGGTGTCATCGCGGGACTTCTCTTTCCGTGGTTTGTCCCTTCTGCAGCGGAAAGTTTATTCCCGGCCCTTGCCCCCCTGCCGGACGCCCTCATTACGTTTCCGGTTATCCTGGTCTTCAGCGCTGTTGCCTCAGTTGTTGTCTGCCTTAAAACACCGCCGGAAAAAGATGAGATCCTTGAGAGCTTTTACAGCACTGTTCGGCCGTGGGGCTTTTGGAAGCCGGTCTATGATAAGCTCGTCCGGAAGCACCCGAACCTCCAGCCGAACACGAACTTCGCGCGCGATGCATTTAATGTGAGTATTGGAATCGTATGGCAGTTGACTTTGAATATAATTCCAATCTGCATCGTCATCAGGCAATACAAAACCATGTGGATATCGGTGGCGGTACTTGTGATAACCTCAATAATAATGAAATTTACCTGGTACGACAAACTCGGACCGGGTGATATGTATATGGATGCAGATAAATAATTGAAATCCGCCAACACACAGTGTACGTCTTCAGCAAAAGCCAGACAAAATCAATTTCTAATGCAGGAGTTGATTTTGGCTCCCGATTCAATGATTCCACTGTTATATGTTTCGCTGGAAAGAATAGTTCTGTAAAAAATAAGCATAATTTTCTTTGTTTTCAAAGAAGGACATGTCAGGATATACACAATATAGTTGCTTTTCAAAAAGGAAGTGGTAGTATTGCTATATTGACATAACATAACAAAAAGCTATTTATTGAGAGAAGGCCATGAAGGTCATGATTAAAAACATTGAACCGATTATGAATCCCAAGTCTATCGCAGTAGTTGGTGCAACCAACCGGCCAGGCAGCGTGGGGCTTGCCGTGTTTCGAAATATCCTGACTGCCGGTTTTCATGGAGTGCTTTATCCGGTCAATCCCAAAGCCAAGTACGTCCAGAGTGTAAAGGCTTATCCAAAGCTGGAGGATATCCCTGATGAAGTGGACCTGGCAGTAGTAATTGTTCCCTCTGAAATTGTTTGTCCTATATTAGAAGAGGCCGGCCAAAAGCAGGTCAAAGGGGCCATCGTCATTTCCGCCGGCTTTAAGGAGATTGGCGGACACGGTGTTGAGTTAGAGAATCGTGTGAAACAATCGGTTGCCAAATATAACATCCGATTAGTCGGACCGAACTGTCTCGGTATCATTAACAATAGTTCGAACGTTCAGATGAACGCCAGTTTCGCCACAAAAATGCCAAAAACCGGAAACATTGCCTTTATTTCGCAGTCCGGAGCCCTTTGCACTGCGGTTCTTGATTACGCCCAAGGCAGGGACATCGGCTTTTCAAAGTTCGTTAGCTTTGGGAACAAGGCCGACGTGAATGAGATAGACCTGCTGCGTTATCTTAAAGACGACCCGGATACGGATGTGATTCTTATGTATCTCGAGGATATTTCACACGGTCGTGCTTTTTTAGAGACAGCCAGAGAGATTACGTGGCAGGCACGTAAGCCGATGTTGGCTGTTAAGTCCGGTCGTTCCGTTGAGGGTGCTCGTGCAGCGGCGTCTCATACGGGCTCTCTGGCCGGCTCGGATAGTGCTTATGATGCGATTTTTCATCAGAGTGGGATCCTGCGAGTGGAGGGTGTTTCAGAGCTTTTTAATCGTGCCGTTGCTTTCGCAAAGCAGCCGATACCCAGAGGTAATCGGATAGCAATCGTCACGAATGCCGGCGGGCCGGGGATAATGGCGACAGATGCTGCGGTGCGGCACAACTTACAGATCGCCGAATTCACGGAAGAGACCAAAAAAAAGCTGAAGGAAGAACTTCCGCCAACAGCCAGTATCAACAATCCGGTTGACGTAATTGGGGATGCGACACATAAACGTTACGAAGCGGCTATTCGACAGGTTCTGATGGATGAAAACGTGGACGGTGCTATCGTGATACTGAGCCCGCAGGCGATGACGGACATTATGGAGACAGCGGAGATTGTTCCGC
>Ga0315534_1000376_pt1 | contig 30574 bp, 38 predicted proteins | sample SalMarSW160240MG_FD_203094 | JGI IMG/M metagenome (GOLD analysis project Ga0315534, IMG submission 203094) | Salt marsh sediment microbial communities from the Plum Island Ecosystem LTER, Massachusetts, United States - Salt Marsh Sediment SW1602-40 ...
TTCGAATATAAAGTAGTAGTATAATTTTATTATGAATTTCAGAATATTAGATAATTAAGAATCTCGTTTTATAAAATAGTAAGATAAGATATATGTATTTCACTTACTGGACAATTATAATATCAGTAGCAGAATAGATTAATTAATTCAAAATTAACTAATTAAAATTGGCTATTTTGTTGCTAGACTAGTAAAAAATAATAAAAAAATAGAGATGGGATTTATCTTGTCATATTTTTATTGGTTTTTGTATTTGTCTATTTCAACCCATAAAATTACAAGACTAAGAAAATTCAAAATTTGCTGCAGCACTAATATAATTTTTAATTATACAAGTTTTGGTTCCTGCCGCTACTATTGTAGTTGTACAGCAGTCATTTCCCTGTTCATCCTTAATTTAAAAGCAGTATTCGAAAGCAGAATAGGTATTTTTTTGATTATCTGTCTTACCGATTATAAAATACAATATTTCTGGGCCTAAATAAAGTTACAAATATGGGATGGGCCTAAAGGGGTTTGAACCCTTGACCTACCGGTTATGAGCCGGTCGCTCTGCCAGGCTAAGCTATAGGCCCTGTATTCTTGTTTACGATGGTATCAAAACAAACTCACAAATACAATTTAAGTGTATAAGTATGTTGATTGTAAAGTGGTTCTTCTTACATTTTATTTGTTTTACTGGTTAATTATAAATATAATTCTCACAAACAGAATCAAGGATAAGATTTTGAGATTCTAATGACAATATAGCGCTATTTATTATCTCATTTCTGGTTCCCTTTATTCTTGGATTATTGATATTGTGATCAGTGAGGATATCATGCCAAACCTTTGTATGTTCGATATCTATCTTCTGATGGATTTTAAAGTAATTTATCGCATTTAGGTTATTTATTGCATAATATTTTTCAAGCCCTTCTAGTTTAGTAGTACTAATCTTTGGTATTTCTTTTTCCAAGGAATACATCATAGAAGCAGCATGGATTATACTCGAGCATGATAATTTATTTAGATTACGGATAGCTTGATTAACATCATCTGTCCCTCTATATTCTAGTAATTCCTTCTTATCTATCCCTAGTTCAACAGCAAAGTTTATCCACATTGATACATGGTCGTTTTCTTCTTGTTGTATTTGTTTAATACTATCTAGATAATTAGAATGGTAATATTCTTGTCTAGTATCATCTATTGCTTTATTGTTATAAATATTTTGTACGAACTGTGGAATTGACTTAACCAATTGAAAATACTCTTTGGAATATCCCTTTAGATGACTAGTAGTTAACCTTCCTTCTGTCCATGCCTTATAAAAAGGGTGTTTAAGCAGGCTTCTTTGTTCAATCTCTCGATTTAATTCGTTTACCGTTAACATTAAATTATTTGAAATTCTCCTACCAATATAATAATTATTTGGTATCATCATATAAATCTCCGATTAGAGAATAAAAAAACTTTTGGATCTATCGTAGGATTTCAGATTTAGCTTAAGAAAAGATTTTATACTTATCGAAACAACGAAATTTTGCACGCTCCGGTGGTGTAGTGGCAAAACTTGCTGCACAATCCGGTCAAGCATTGTGGCCTTTCGAGTCGCAGATCCCGGGTTCAAATCCCGGCCGGAGCACGTTATAAGAAAATGACTTACAGTGTATGTCAGTAGTAAAATATAGTAGCATTAATATTCTAATAATTTTGTAAATAGAACTAAGAGTACTTGGACGTCAATTCTATGGAAAGTAACAATACAGATCAAAAATCATTAAATCCTCTGATAGAGCAATTTAGTAATTTCCTATTCAAAATTGAAAATGACCTGACTAGAGAATTAGATATTTATTCTTGGTCTGAGTTTTATTCTCCTCTTAAATATGCTTGCGAGGGAGGAAAGCGTATACGTCCACTAATACTCGTGTTATCATCTGAAATAATTCGTTCCAAGCATCAACCCAATACTAGTTATTTCCTTAATAAAGATAGATTTGAGTCGAAAACATCAAGAAATGATTATTCAAAAAATATTATAAATGAATCAAACAATATCGATCAAAAAGTTTACCTTGCAGCTTCTGCTATTGAACTTTTACATACTGAGTCAGTAATACATGATGATATTATTGACAAAGATCTAGTCAGGAGAGGAAAACCTTCTTTTCATGTCAAATATGGCTATAATAAAAGTATTCTTACAGCAGATTTTGTCTTAGGGATTATTTTAAATATTACATCAAAACTCAACAACCCAAAAATATCATCTGAAATAGCAAAAGCCTCTATTAGAATGAGCGAAGGTGAAGTAATGGAAATGAAGTTAAATAAAGATAACAACATAACTGAAACAGATTATATCAAAGTATTAGAAAATAAGACTGCTGCTTTGTTTGAATCTTCTGCAAGGATTGGTGCGATATTAGGTGGTGGTACTGATGAAGAAATTCAAGCTATGGGAAATTTTGGTAATCTGATCGGAATAGCATATCAAATTCATGATGATTTAGAAGACTGGAATAATGAAGAGAGATTATTTAATTTATTAATGAGACAAAAAAATTACTCAAAAGTATTCGTAAAAAATATGGAAATTTTATACAAATCTTATTCTAATAAAGCAAAAAATGAGTTAAACTTGGTAACAAGAAATGTAGAAGACAAATCAAGTAAACAACTTGTACAACAGTTAGCAGAATTAACAAATTTGAATGTACTCCCTATCTGAGTTTTAGGGTTATATCAAGTAATTTTAATTATATCTATCCTTATAGCCACAAAATATAACTAATCTATGGTTCACCATAGTATAGAACTAGTTTTATAGTCCTTCAATTTTTCAAATAAATGTCTAAAATAGATTTAGGAAGATAAAGGCCAGTAAATTCTTACTCCATTCCTTTTTCTTTAGAATATACATATACACCATCTAAAAAGACACGAAGATCTTTATCTTTTATTTTTGTTGATGATTCTATATTCGACGCAGTTTGAGAAACTGCTTCAAGACTTGGGCCTTTAACAATAATATCATCCCCGCTCACTGTAACATTGGTAGAATCACCTACAATTCTAGAGATTCTTGAAGATCTCTCACCAAAATAATTATCAACGATTACTTGATTGTCTTTTACCTTAACAGAAATTGGGAAATGTGAAAATACTATTTTGAGTTTGTAAGTAAATCCATTCTCTACACCTATTATCATGTTGTTAATGATACTTCTTACTGTATTGATAAGAGCGAGATCTTTCTTTCGTTTTCCTGGTGGTTTTATAATAATCTTACCTTCTTCAAAGACCATGAAAGTGGGTATTTTAGTAAAATCCTTTTGTAGTTTTCCTTTTTTACCTTTTACTATTAATATATTCCCTTCTTTAGTTACTTCTGTTCCTTCAGGTATGTCAATTTCACCTAATGTTTTTTTTCCTTTAGTAGACATATCCTATCAATACACCTCCTAAACCCTGCTTTTGTGCGTCATTATGAGACATAATACCCTTACTTGTGGATACCAACAAAAGCCCTAAATTATATGCTGGTAAAAATTGTCTTTCCCAATTCAAATATTCATCTTTTTTTACATTGTATCGTGGGGTAATAATTCCACATTTATTTATTTTAGCGAGTAATTGAATTCGAAATTTTCCCATTCTATTATCATCAATTTGTTCAAATTCTCCAATAAATCGATATTTTTGGAGAACACGTAATATTTCGCTAGCAAACCTAGAAGATGGAACAACTAGACATTCTTTTTTTCTCCTTGCTTCATTGTTATAAAGGGTATTAAATAAGTTAGATACAATATTTAATGCAGGCATTTTAATTAATCATCCCATCTATACAAATTAATTGTCCAATATTTTTCAAGTTAATATGGTTATATTTCATATTATTCACCTAATATTATTCAAATTTTCTAAATCCCATCCCGCCAGCTACATCTCTAAAACATTGTCTACATAACATGATATCATATTGTTGTATCAATCCATTATATGAACCACATCTTCTACACCATCGATTTCCTTTACCATGTGGAAGTTTTTTCCTACCTGTTTCAGCATATTCTCTTGGTTTTGGCATCTATACAATCTCAACTCCAAAATGTTCTTGGAAAAACTTCGAAGATTCCTGCTTGGATATCCTGTGGAACTTTCCAATCTTGGTTCGATTAGATCGTTTAGCGACCCTATAACCTGGCCTCTTTAATGATATACAGACATCCATTCCAAAGATCCCTATGTCTGGATTATATTTTATACCTGGTATATCAATGTGTTCTTTAATTCCGATTGAGAGATTTCCATTTATATCTATCGAAGTACCTTTTACTGAATTAGATTTGGCCTCAAATATTCTTTTTAAAAATTCAACTGCAGTATTTCGCCTTAAAGTAACCATTGTTCCAATCGGTTCACCCTTATGTATTCCAAAATCCCTCACTGATTTTTTCGCTCCCCTTATACTAGGATTTTGCCCGGTAAGTTCTACTAATGCCATTTTTGCCCTTTCGAGGGGATCACCTGATTTCCCTACTCCTATATTTATTACTACTTTTTCGATTTTTATTTTTCTCATCGTATTTTCGTTATTCTCAGTCGTTCTATCTGTATTATTATTAATCTGGTTACTGGTATTTACTTTGTTTTCTAAGCCATCTTGCAAATTAACTTACCCTTATCCTAGGTTCTTGATTTTCATTCCCTATAATCATAATCATGTCAAGTGGTATTTCTAGACTTTTAGATTCAAAAGTTGCAATCACTCGTTTAGGAAGTGAAAAAGTTCCTTGTTTTATTTCATTTACTCTACCTATTTTTCCAGAATTATCTCCTCGAATTATTAAAATCAATGAATTTTCCTGCAATGTAAAGATTTCTTGGATCTCTAATTCGGGAAGTTTCAAAAGACAAGAATCTCCGATCTTCAATTCCTTTTCAGAAAGTAAAGTTTTGCCATCATGAAATCCATATTGTATTTTATTTCCACGTACTTTATTCTTCCTAATCACCTTTACTAATTTTAGATTTTTTTCGTTCTCATTAATTTCAATTGGAAATAGTAGTGCTGAATTTTTCGAAACTAATCTATAAATCTGTTTAGATGGAATCAATTCAATGATATCCATAAGACCGACAGAAAAATTATGACTATATCGAGGCACATTATCTACTTTTATCTTTCCAGCATTAAGTACTTTTTTGGCTTCATTCATATTTTTTACAGCTTTTAAAACATCTCTAAGTATCACCCCCAAGGCATATGATCGCTCCTTTGAATGCGAACCAGGACTAACCTTCGGAACAAAACGTCCTTCTTTCCTTCTGATATTCCAGAATCCAGGAGCAGATTGTCTTTTTAAAGTAGTTTGGCCACCTTTATTACCCATATTGTATTGAACCTCCGTTCATAATTTGAGATAGTATAACTTCCATTATTAGCATAACCTTGCCTGTTTTATTAATAGTTACTATTTTGTTATAATCATCTGATATCATCATAATCATGTTCCTTTCTCAGTTTTATCCCTATTATTTTCTTGTATATTTGAAGTAGTTGATTTTCTACCTTGTCTTTTGATAATCTTATCAACTCTCAAACTTTTCTTTACCTTGTTCGATTCTTTTTCTGAGTTAGGTTTCTTTTTGTCTTTTGAATGTGAGACTTTTCTTTTATTTTGCTTTTTCATTTTTTGTATCGTATTTTTCCTTCTAGGATCTTGTGTATTTATTGATGTAATCATCACATTTGATGAATGTATATGTACTTTGACCTTACCTCCCTTGGCTATCTCCTTTTGGACTCCTTCGATTATCAAAGTACTCCGTTCAGTATTTACCCTCTCAACCTTACCTTCCACCTTTTTATATTCTCCTCTTAAGATCTTGACTGTATCGCCTTTCACTACACGAGCATTTCCTTTTCCATATTCATTTCCTAAATTTTTTGATAATGGTGACCGAATTTGAGCAGAACGTTTGTGTTTTTTTAAAAGCATATTTGAATTAATTTCTAACATTTTTTTATCTCCAAAATAATTTAACACTCAAATTATCATATGTGCAAGATTGGCAATTCTTGGCCACTTCTCAGCTGCTTCAGCCGCTACTGGACCTTTAATATCCGTTCCCTTAATTTCCCCTTCAGGTGTGACTAAAACCGCAGCATTATCTTCGAAAACAACCCTTGTACCGTTTAATCTTCTTACTGCATATTTTTGTCTAATTATTACTGCACCAAATATCTGCTTTCGAAGTTGTGCTGGACCTTTTTTTACTGTTACTGTTACCAAGTCCCCTACTGAACAAGCAGGTTGTCTCGAATGCCTTCCTTTATATTTTGATACCTGAGCTATTTTTAAAATTTTTGCACCTGTATTATCTGCACATACCACATTAGATGATACAGGAAGTGCTTTTGTAACATAAGGTCTAAATTCTGCTGCCCCTTTAGCAGAAACTGCTCGTGATTTAGATGCCATCTTTTGTTTCTTCTCCTTGAACTACAACAAATGAAATAGATTTGGAAAGAGGTCTACATTCAGCTATCTTTACCTTCTCTCCCTCCTTAACAGATATACAATCAGGTAAAAATGCATGAACTTTAGATCTACATCTCTCATATCTTTTATATTTTCCAACCAATCGGTTATATTCTCTAGAAACCACTACCATTTTATTTGATTTGTTACTTTCTACGATGCCGGAAAACAACCTTCCTCGTATGGAAAGGCTCCCATGAAATGGACATAAACCATTCTCACATGTCTTTTTGGGCAGTGAAACCATTATACCTATATTTCTAACCATACACAAATCATCTCCTATTTCTTAATACCCTATCTTCTGGTCTTCCTATCATACGATAACCACTTATAAAGCAAACGTTTAATGGCAGATATAGAGCACAAATTATTATTGTATTTTTGGGAATTTTTTTAACGCCTTGTTTAGTTCTCAAAACTAACATATTTTTTGTTTCGAAAACTATCTTACCAAGCAAATTAATACAATTAATTTGCTTACTATGAAGAATCTTGATATAAAGTCCTATAAGCTCATGGTGAAGTACATTTTCTATTGTTATCAAATTATATCACTTTTCTTAATTTGTTTCCTTTTTAAATATTATAATTTTCATTTTTTTAATTTTCTTTCATTCAGTATTGTAAGTATTCTTGCGATATCTCTTCTTACCCATCGAATACTCGATGTTTGTTTTTTCAGGGTTCCTTTCTCCCCTTCCGACTTTAGCTTTGAAAGATCTACTTTAAATTCAAGTAATTTATCTTGTAGATCATTATCATTCATTTCCTTTAAGGTTTTTAATTTCATTCGAGCCATATTTATGAAACACCTTTAGCGTCTATAATTTGATTTCTATCATTATTGGGTTTCCTAGGTTTATCCGAATCTGATATCGATTTTTTTGCAGGAGTGTTATTTTGATCTTTAACTACATTAGTAGAATTAGATTGTTCAGAAATATCTTTTTTCTCTTGTTTCTTGGGTTTTGAATGAGTATCTTTGTTATCGGGAGTTGAACCTGTAGGTAAATTTGGGTCATCCTCCTTGTCTAATGTAGAGGAAGAGTCATCTGTTTTTTCTGTAGATTCCTTTTCTTTTATTTCTTCATTTAATTGAAATTCAGTCGGTATTTCATTTTTTAATACTATTCTAAGCTGTATTCCCATTAATCCCATTTTAGTAAGAACATTTGTTACTGCCACTTTTACTACTCTATCAGCCAAATCACCGCTCTTGGGAATTATCCCTACAGAATGTTTTTCAAAATGAGCACGTTCGCTTCTTAGTTTTCCTGCAATACTTACCTCAGTCCCAAGTGCCCCAGCATTCATTACGGTGTTTAACGTCCAAATAGCAGCTCTTCTAAATGCTGTACCTCGTTCTATGAGTTGAGCTATTCTATTAGCCATTATCTTTGCATTTAGTTCTGGTATTTCAATTTCCATTACTGACACCTGAGGATTGTTTAATCCAAAATTAGATTCAAGTTTTGCTGTAAGATCTTTGATCCCTACTCCCTTCCTTCCTATAACTAATCCAGGTCTAGTAACATATAATGTGATTCTCGTTCCTATGGGAGTTTTCTGAATTTCAACACCCCCATATCCACTTTCTCTCAATCTTTCCTTTAAATAACTGTCTAATTCCATATTCTTATAATTATTAAACATTAAATTTTTAGCAGTGTTCATTCTATTATTCTCCCCTCTTGAGCAACAATTTCTACATGTACCAGGGTATCAAATTTTGGACTAGCTCTTCCCATGGCTCGTGGTGTAAATCTCTTAAGTTTAGTTCCTTTATGTACAACAGTATTTACTATTTTTAGTCTATCAAGATCCATTCCTTTATACTCTGCATTACTCTCAAGATTATCAAGTAGTTTCAAGAATTCTCTTGTAGCTTTTGAAGGAAATCTACCTGCGCTAAAGCCATCCTTTATGTTGGATCTGTGAGCTACTTCATTATTATGTCTCCGAAAAGGAACTGCTATTTCTTTATTTAATACAGCTTCTAGATATACACGTGCCTTGTCAATTGACATATTTTTTATTGAAACGGCAATTTCTCTAGCATGTTTATGTGAGATATCTAACTCTCTCAAAGCAGATCTCACTTGCCTGCTTTTATCAAAATTCTTGTATGCATAACCATAATTTGGCATTTTTCTTTTACCTCAAATTATTTCAATGGAACGTAAAGACTAGATCTAGAGGATCCGACACCTGGCGATCCATGTTGGACACGTTTATTAGTGATAGCATATTCACCTAAATAATGACCTACCATTTCAGGTTTTATAGTAACATCATAAAATTCTTTACCATTATGAATACTGATCAATAGCCCAATCATATCAGGCAATATAATCATATCTCTAACATGAGTTTTTAATTTACTTTCTAATTTACCTTCTCTAGCAAGTTTTATCTCTTCCCTAAGTTTTCTTTTTTGATCATTCATATATTTTCCTACTCTTTTGTTCAAAGAACGACGTTGTCGCGCATTGAATAAAGGCAATATAGACTCAATTGAAAGTGATTTCAACTGTTCTTTATTATAACCTCTAAACTTGAATTCCTTAACCAATCCTACAGTATTCCTCTAACGTCTTATTTTTAAATCTAACTGGTAACAAAACTAACAGGAATGAGTCTTCACAGATAACCAAAAAAAATTTCATACTAATCCTAATTTGGTAGCCAGATCTCGTGCAGTATCTAGATCTTTAAACTTAGCCAATGCCTTTTTTCCATCAATAGTTCTGGTAGTGTTTATTTCAACAGCTTCAACTTCGTAAAGATCTTTTAATTCGTTTTTTATTGAAATTTTATCGGCTTTTTCATCAACTATGAAGGTTAATTTTTGTTCCTTTTCAATTAAATTGAATGCTTTTTCTGTCATATAAGGCGTAATAATAATAGGTTTCTTGTGTAGATCTTTGATCTCATTTTCTGTGTTCGTTGTTTTAGTTTTTTTAGTGCTTATCCTTGAAGATTTAATTGATATAATTTTTTTCAAAGTTTAATCATCTCCCTTAGAATCGTATGGTTAGATTTTATTTTATTTAATTCTTCTATAGCTTTTTCAGAAAAAATTGTAAGACGTATGCCTCTTGAACCTGGTACCAAATCTAGTAAACTCACATTTTTTACAGTTTTAACAGAGACACCAGGTAGAGAGTTATCCAACCTGCAAATATTTTCTCCATTGCTTACTAAAATTAGTACAGATAAAGCAGATTTTCTATTATGCTTGTGCTTTCTCACAAATTTATTCCTTTTATTATGTGTTCGAAGGAGGTCATCTTTCAAACCTATTTTTTCTATGAATTGTTGAAGTTCTTTAGTTTTTACAACTGATTCTATATTATCTGAAACAATTATTGGTAATGAAATATGATCATTAATAGAGTGCCCTCTAAATCGAACTAGATCTCTATCGGATGTTCCCCCAACAGCTGAACAGAAAGCTAAAAGTTTTTCTTTTTTATTTACTTTTTTATAAATATTTTTCCAAGAAACAGGGGGATGAGCTACTCTTCCCTTTCTTACTCCCGCAACTCCTGCAGCTTGACCAGCTCTTGGAAAACCTTCTCCTCTTGCTCTAGCGATTCTTGCTATACCTAATCCAGTGTTTCTAGATTCAGCGCTAACCATTTGTCCTGCTCCTGGATATCTACCTTGTATTTGAAAAGTATGGGAATTTAAACAATTGTAAACATGTTGAATTACTTTTGGAAGGTAAGGAGTATCAAAAATTGGAGGAAGTTCGATATCTTTTTCTTCCTTTCCATCTAAATCATAAACCTTGCTCATCTGACCATTACCTCCAAAACTTTAGGCTCTAAGACCTTTCTAGCTTTATTTCTTACTGGTTGTCTCATTTTAATTAATCTCTTTGGTACACCGGGAATAGACCCTCTGACAATAATATAATCAGAATTTACCAATCCAAAGTGTTTGAATCCTCCCTTTGGATTAATATTTTCTATGGAAAGTTCTTTTGCCGATTGACTAGCCGTATCCGATGAAGATATCACTAAGATCCTTTTATTATACTCCGTTCTTTGGTGAAATCCTCTCTGACCTTGTCGTGGTACAGAATACATTACTACTGCTGGAGAGATTGGTCCTAATGTTCCTAGAGCACGAACACTCTTTCTAGATTTGTGTTGTTTTCTTTTCACACCAAATCTCGTGATTGGTCCTTCAATCCCCTTTCCTCTAGTGATTCCAGAAACATCAATAAATTGACCAGTTTGGAAAATTTCTGAAATTCTAACTTCTTTGCCTAGAATACTTTTGAGGTAATCATATTTTGATTTTATATCTTTACCTGAAACACCTATTTCAAAAACAAATGGTTTTTTTTGTGATAAATTTGCTTTTTTAGGTGAAACTGAAACGATTGCAAGTATAGATGAAATAGATTCAATTGAAGATTCAATATTTTTGAATGATTCTTCATTATATTTAGTTTTAAACTTCCTTTCTAGTTCTTTAGGCAATTCCTTTGAAAATACATCCAAAAGTACGTTGGATCCATATCCATCTTCTTTATAACATCTAATGCCGATAATATTGATAGGAGGAGTAGCTATAACCGTTGAAGAATTTTCAAGTTGTTTACCAAAATTTGGAGTCTTTTCCTTATCGTCTAGCGTTATTAATTGAATTTGACCAGCTTTAAAACCTGCGAAACCAAGAAGAGAATTCTTTTCAGTTTCTTGTTCAGGCCATGTCCGAACCCTAGATTCAAAACTTTTAGCTCTTACTCTAGGATAAAATGCAAGGCTACCTCGCCGCGGAGTACTATACTTTCTATGACCCATGAATACAGCAAAAAATTTTCTGATCCCTTTAATAAGTCTATAATTTGATTTTGTTATTACCCATTAAAATTTTAATCCATTCGATCCTACAATTAACAACAATTCAAACCATTATCGTTTTAAAATATAATTAAGTATTGATAGAGAACCTAATATAGCTTCTTCTAGTCTTATTGTCTTTGTGCGTTGTTCTGAAAAGAGATTTAAGTACATACCTGAGTTAATATCTACTATTTTTGAGATGTTTGTACATATTTCATTAAGATCTTTTTTAGGAGAACCATAGACTATCAGTAGATTATTATTATAATAATTTAGAAGCTTTTTGAAGTCAGATTCTACTTCTTTTAGATTCTTTCCCTCTCTCGATGTTAATAAAATACATTTTTTATTGATTTGTCTTTTTAGAAAATAATACAAAGATTCACAGACATAAACTTGATATCCCCAATACTTTTTTTTTAAATCTTTCTCAGTAGCTTCTTGAGCAACGATATTAGGAAACCTTCCAAAAAATTTTACAGTTAATTTCTGACCCATTTGGCTTTTTCCTATGAAAGGAATTAAATGATCTAAACCAACATCAACAAGTTGGGAATTTGGTCTATTGGATATGTTTTGATGAATGCTAGGTGTACTTTTAGATCTTTGGTTATTTACTATTCCATATTTTGAGATCTTGAAAATTGTAGAATTATCTTGGTAATTCCTAACGACACCAATTCGTAAATCTCCCTCTTTTATTGCGTCTATTTTTATTTTTTCCATATGGTGAGGGGAATTCAAAGGTTCCAATAACCCAGTATACTTCAACTCTGGAGACATTGGATATAATAACTTCCTCAAATATTGAGGCGTATCAAGATATTCTAAAATTAGTTTTAAAAATGAACTTTCATCAGTAAATATTTTAAATTTATGTCTGTTTTTTTCTGGGATTTTAGATTTCTTATAATGGTTTAAATAATTATCTTTATAAATATAGACATTCCTTACACCAAAAATTGAAAACGCACGTGCAAATCTTGATATTTTTAAGGTTTTGTCCCTTAATGTTTTATCATTTACTAGTGAAGAGCTTGGAATGGCAACTTCAAGGTTGATAGGGTTGTTGTTATCTTTATTCATGCATTTATTAGTTGTTGAATCAGATCCTTTAAATGATAATTAACACCGAAAGAAACATTTTTCAATATTCCTTCTCTATCAACTACGATGGCTGAAGGAGTACCTTGTAATTGGTATTCGTCGAAGGTTTGAGCAGTATAAAGTTTGTTTTTTAAATAATGTTTAACTCTTTCAAAAATAATTTTTCTATCTGATTCTTGGTAAGTATTGTAGTTCTCAATGTTAGAAGAGATAAAATCTAGGATATCGTTTTCAGTAAAATTTCGATCATTTTTTCTTACAATATCCATACCAACTGGGAATGGAATTTTATATGGTATTTTGTTACTATTTATGAGGTGACCATACTGATTTAGTGTATTAAAAGTTTCTCCAATGACTTCTCCTGAGGTCAACAATAATTGAAGATTTTCAAGAGTATTTTTATCAAAATCCTCAAATGCAGTAGCGAGTCCTAAAACAATAAGATCATTTCTATCATATTTTTTATATAATTCTATAGCACTTGGGAGTGCATAAATAAAACAACCCGGACAATTTACTTGAAATACTTCTACTAAAACAACCTTACCTTTATTTATATCGATATTTGTAGGCAAACCTTGTACCCATTTAGATACATGAATATTAGGTGCCATTGATCCTATTGCTACTCTCAAAATTAATCACGATCCTATAAAAATAAAAAATGTATGGTAAAGTATTACGAAGAAGGATTTTTCGGAGATTTAGGGTTATCTCGCACTAGTTTCGAAAATCTTTCGATTTCATCACTAGTTACTTTTCTCATTATTTTGGTTTTATTTTCAATTATCGACATCTTTATATGAGCTGTACCAGCTTTTTCTTCGCTGACCATATAGATAGATTCTAGTGCCAATCTTCCAGCATCATCAAATGGAAGATCATGTTTATACGACTTTTCAAGAAACTCATTTACCTGATCACTTCCTTGTCCTATGGCAATAGCATCATATCCTATGAAAGTACCACTAGGATCGGTAAGGAATAATCCTCCTCCCGTATTATCTACACCTGCGATTATCAAGGCGACGCCAAATGGCCTAACACCTGCATATTGGGTTAATTGTTGTGACATGTCTGCAATATTTTTTGCGACTACTTCAATATCTACTGGTTCATCATAAATCAGTTTATTGCTTTGAGCAAAAAATCTCGCATGATCGACTTGAGCTCTTGCATCAGGAATATAACCTGCGGCAGCTACTCCTATATGATCATCAATTTGAAAGATCTTCTGAGTTACATCAGAAACTTGTAGCTTTCTTGTTTTTTCTTCTACTGCTAGGATAACCCCTTCATTACATTTTATCCCTATAGCGAGGGTTCCTCTTCTAACCGTTTCAATTGCATACTCAACCTGATATAATCTACCATCAGGTGAAAATACTGTTATAGCTCTATCATATCCTGCTGCTGCGGGTAACAAATCGATATTACTACTTTGTAGTGTTTAATTTAAATTTACCTTAGTCATCCTTATCATGAACTCCTAATGCAAGAAGAGATAGTATTTTATGGACATCCTAAAATATCAGCATTACATCCAGTAACGATAGAGTTAACCAAAGATGATTACTTGACTGAAAAGGGAGATTGCATTATTGGAATTAATTCTACTAAATCCTGTGACGATCTTGATGTTAAATTAAAGAGATTGATTCAAACAGATGGGATTCCTTTAAAATTCGAATTCATAATAGGAAATTATTCTTTCAAAGTCAATGGATTCGGAAATAGTCAATTGAATTTAACTAATAGACACGATCTCGTGCTTAGAAAATCAAGTTTTATTTCTCCAAGAACAGTATCTATAAAATGCGATAAATCTTCAAATGAAATTCCAAGGAGAATTATCTCAGAATTACGAGATTCAAGGACCAAAGGAATTCTTATTATAACTGTTCTGGATTCTTAGATTTTTTATCAGATTAAAATCAGAGCGAATTATTGTAGTATTTTTCTCCTGTTATTTTTTCATATGCCAATATATATCTCTGAGAAATAGAATCTATCACATTCTTTGGAATAATTGGTGGATCTGGTTTCTTTCTAAAACCTGCAAGTTCATCCACCTTCTTCTTAAAACCAGTTTGAATAAGCCAATCCCTTAGTATTTGTTTATCATAACTATCTTGAATTTTTCCTTCTTCATAAGTACTTTTCAACCACAATCTAAATTCATCAGGACCTATAGAATCAGCGAGTATTATATTGCCATTGGTGTCAAAACCGAATTCAAATTTGACATCAGAAATAATGAATCCGGCTTTTTCCACAATCTTGCTTATTTGGTCATACAATGAAAGAGATCTTTGCTTGATAAAATGAAAGTTACTATCTGAAAGGATCCCAGAAGAGATAATGTTGTTTTTCGAAATTTCTGTATCATGATCATGCGATTTGGTGGTAGGATCAAAAATAGGAGATATAAGTTTTGAAGCAACGGACAGATTGTCATTATTTTTAAGCAGTGATTTTGTGTAATTGGATTTTGTCTGGATAGGATCATTATACCTCTCCACAAGGCTCCCGTAAAAATAACCTCTTACAACACATTCAATGGGAATCATCTCAAGTTTTTTTACAAGCATGGTGTTATCATCCAAAAGTTTTATCATATGATTTTCCATTTTTAAATTTTCGAACCAAAATCTTGCAAATTTACACAGTATTGTCCCTTTGTGTGGTATTACTTGATTCATTATTATATCAAAAGCAGAAATCCTATCAGAAAAAACAAACGCTAATTTATCATTATCAAATTGATATACATCTTTAACTTTTCCTTTATGTATTAAATTCATATTTTAGTAAAATGAAGGCTATCTAAAAATCTCTTCGATTAGAATAATCGTTGCAGAAGAATTTTTAACCTTTATAATACGAATGTTAACCTAATTGAAAACAAGATTTTTTTTTCTCAATCAAATCTTTTTGATTGCATATGCTACAGGTATTTTATGGTTGCGAAGAAATCCATTATCATTAGTATTTTCAGCTATAACTCCCTTTTCAATATTGTTCGTATTATTGGTAGTCAGCGGGGGAAAATATTCGCAATTTGCTGTATCTGGAAGTCTTGTTATGGCACTGGTTGGATATGGATTAGCATTGGGTCAAGATCTTGCATACTACAAAACAGAATATAAGATTCAAGATATTTTTGTAGCTTCACCTATATCACCTCTTACTTATATGACAGGACTGGCTCTGTCAGAGATTCTTTTTGGATTTCCAGCTCTGGTGGTTTTAGTATCAATTCTATTCTATTTTGGATTCTCATTAGCATTTCTTCCACTGCTGATTTTTGTTATACTAATAATATGGGTTTCAACTTCTGCTATGGGTTTTTTTTTATCATCTAGAATGTTGCATATGAAAAATGCAACACAGATTATCTCTTTTGTTAATGTATTTCTTGCTGTTCTTCCTCCTGTATATTATACTATAGAAAGATTACCTGAATGGTTACAATATGTAGCTTATGCAGTACCTACTACACATGCATCATTAATGATTCAATATTCAATGGGTTTAAGTGTGCCGGAAAATTGGACCATCTTCATTGGAATTCTCGTTTTGATTGGCTATGCTGCAGGTTTTCTTTTATTGGCAAAAATAAAAGCAATTTGGAGAGAGAGTTGACCTTGCTCTTATATATCTGGAGGTCATGGTGGGATTTGGACCCACGACCTAAGGTTTACAAAACCTTCGCTCTGACCAGGCTGAGCTACATGACCAAGAAATTCTATCGAAGTTTTATTGAAGCTATAATTAATTCTTTGTTAATAATTAAAATATATTAAGTCATTTGATTTTAAATTATTAGTTGAAGTCATTTGAGATTGTAGTTACAATTGAGAATAAAAATTTTATTAATGATCCAGAGGGAGAAACTATACACAAAGACTTAATTCTAAAGGGTGGCTATTCCAACATCAAATCTGTTAGAACTGCTAAAGTTCTTAAATTACAAGTTCATGCCAAAAGTTCTCTCGAAGCATCCGAGTTAATAAAAAAAATGTGCGATGATCTAAGAATTTACAATCCTATAGTGAGTAATTGTACAGTTACAACTCTTACCTAAAAGATTGAACTAATTTATTAAATGAAATCATAAAATTTACAATTAATAAGCATGATTAAAAAGAATTTTTTTGCAGATTGCAATTTCTTTTAATTATATTTGTTACTAAGATCAAAGTATTTATGATTTTTAAAATTTATTTTATAGCTAAAAAATAACATCGAAAAACTACCTTTATACATAAACCATAATCCATTCTTAGCCTTGAGCGCAGAAACGTAGTTCATGTTGTAGACGAATCATCAAGTATTGCTGAATTTCGTATTAGATATCTTTTTTAATTATAATAGCTATGCTGAGTCTATATTTTGGTTGCATCCTAAAAAATTTTCACTGATAGATTAACATGAACTGTTTATATAATCGGTGCATAATTTCAACTTGTTTAAATGAATTAAAGAAATAAACTCTATATAGAATTTTATAAAGATCGTAGTATCTTATTTAGCGATAACGAAGTGTTCCATCTAATAGTAATATCGTCCTTAAATGTTTTGCAAGGTCTGTGACTGTAATTATTCCAACTAATTTACCATTATCAATAATTGGAAGACGTCTTATTCTATTATTTATCATTCTCTGAACAGCAACTTCAATGGACATATCTGGCGGGGCTGAAGTTCTTATCTTTGACATAATTTCACCCACCTTTACTGTAGATAATTGTAATTCCTTTAGGCAAATTTTCTTAATAAAATCCCTTTCTGTTACTATTCCAACTGGTTGATCTCCTGCTAAGACTATCACTGAACTTACACCTTTTTCTGTCATTATTTTAGCGGCTTCTAGAGAAGAATGATCCTTTGAAATAGTAACAAGCTCTTTGGTCATAATATCTTTAATCTGTTCCGCCATTGAAATTCATTGGTTATTAGAATCGAAAACCTTATAATTCTATCAATTAATTTTACCTGCTAATAGAATACGAATTTTTTTAACTAGTGAATATTTTTACTTATAAATTAAGGAAATTAATCGAGTCAATCTTACCAAAAGACATTAATTTATTTTAAAACCATAGTTTAATGTATTATTGATAAAGATTGGTATCCCGGTTTTTCCAGGTAGTAATTGCGATAAGGATATTAATTACGTATTTTCGAAGATATATAAAGTAAAGACGGATCTGATTTGGCATACCAAGGATAAAATCTCTGATTATAGCGCCATAATAATTCCAGGAGGATTCTCCTATGGAGATAGGTTGAGAGGAGGAATTATCGCTGCCCATAGTCCTATAATCAAGGAGATAAAAAGGTTAGCGAAGGAAGGAACTCCAATTTTAGGAATTTGTAATGGTTTTCAAATTTTAGTAGAATCCCAACTATTGCCTGGTTCACTTATTTCAAATGATTCTTTAAAATTTGTATGTAAATGGATAGATATTCAGGTAGTTCAAAATGACACACTTTTTACTAAATCATTTAAGAAAAAACAAGTCATTAGAATTCCCCTTGCTCATGCAGAAGGACGATATGTTGTACCTGATAGTGAATTCAGAGAGATGAAGAAGAATAAACAGATAGTATTTACTTATTATCGTGATAATCCCAATGGATCGTTCGATGGTATCGCAGGTGTGATTAATAGATCTGGAAATGTAATGGGAATGATGCCGCATCCAGAAAGAACATGTCAAAACGAAATGGCAGTATTGGGGTTAAAAACTACAGCTATGAAAATCTTTGAATCCATGATAAATTATTTAAAAAAATAAGCTCATAAATGGTAAATTCCTATTATTCTTAACGCTTGAATGTATTAACTCAATCAGAATTAAATTATTTAACTAACAAATTAGGTCGGAATCCAAATAACTTAGAAAAAGAGATAATAGGAGCAGAATGGTCAGAACATTGTTCTTATAAATCTTCTAAAAACCTAATAAAATTACTTCCAACTGCAGGTGATAGGATAATTGTGGGTCCAGGTTATGACGCAGGTGTTGTTGACGTTGGAGATGGATATGTAGTAACAATTCATTTAGAAAGTCATAATCATCCCTCGGCTGTTGAGCCATATGGTGGAGCAGCAACTGGTGTAGGAGGAGTAATTCGTGATATTATTTCTATGGGAACTATTCCAATAGCAATTTTAAATGCCTTAAGATTTGGACATATAAATTATCCCAATAGTAAATATGGTAGATCAGAGAGGATTAAACAAAAAAAAATTTCACATGCGCGATGGTTATTAAAAAATGTAGTAAAAGGAATTGCAGATTATGGTAACTGTATTGGAATACCTACGATAGGCGGTGAAGTAGAATTCGATGTTTCTTTCGAAAATTACTGCTTGGTAGATGTGGCATCAATTGGATTCGGAAAAAAAAGTGAACTAATCGAAAATACTGCAAAAGAAGGGGATCTTATTATTTTAGTTGGCGGATTGACTGGTAGAGATGGCATACATGGAGCATCATTTGCTTCAAAGAAACTACAAAATGATCAAGATAGGTCGGCCGTACAAATTCCTGATCCATTTTTAGAAAAATTAATAATAGAAGCAACTCGAGAAGCAATAGAACATAATCTAGTTAAAGCTCTAAAAGATTTAGGGGGAGGAGGATTATCATGCTGTCTTTCTGAAGCTTCTTCAAATTTAGGACTTGGTTTTGAGATTACCTTAGAAAATGTTCCTACAAAATATCCTGATATGCAACCTTATGAAATCATGATTTCTGAATCTCAAGAAAGAATGCTTTTTATTACAAGTAGAGAAAAATATAATTTATTACTTGATATCTTTAAAAAATATGAATTAAATTCTGCAATTATTGGTGAAGTCAAAAAACACAATGATCTTGTAATTTTTAAAAATAAAAGAAGAATTGCAGGAATGCCTTCTTCTCTCATTGCCCATTCACCATTATTGACCAGAAAAACAATAAAACCACCTTATTTAAAAAATCTTAAAAAGAAAAGATATGAATTTAGTTTGCCTAAAAATCTCGATTATGTTCTTTTAGAATTAATTTCTAATCCAAATATTGCTTCAAAAAAATGGATATATGAGCAATATGATCATGAAATTGGCTTAAGAACTATTTTAAAACCGGGAATAACTGATTCAGCAGTTTTAAAATTAAATAGAAGAAAATTTTTAGCTGCAAATCTAGATGGAAATTCTAAAATATGTTATCTGGATCCGTTTCAAGGAGTTTTATCATGTCTTTCTGAGGCAAAAAGAAACATTGTGTGCTCAGGCGCAGAACCAGTCGGCATAGTCGATCATCTTCAATTTGGAAATCCTGAAAACCCACAAATTTTTTGGACATTCAAAAAGAGTGTGGAAGGCATCATAGTCTTTAGTAGAGAAAATAATATACCAGTTGTAGGAGGCAAAGTTAGTCTTTATAATGAGACAACTAAAGGACCTATAAAACCATCACCGGTTATAGGAATGATAGGGTTAATTGAAGATAAAAAATATATTACAAAATCCATTCCAGGTGAATCGCAGTCATTATTTATTATAGGGAACACAACTCAAGAAATGGGTGGGTCTGAGTATTTTGAATATATCCACAACTTTACAGGTTCGAAAGTTCCTGAAGTAGATCTAAAACAAGATACCTTAAATTCACATGTTGTTTTGAAAGCAATTAGAATGGGATTAATTAGTTGTGCACATGATTGTTCAAAGGGAGGACTTGCAATAACTTTAGCTGAAATGGCTATTGGTAGTGAAATACCAATTCACATAGATTTAGACCAAATTCCCAATAATTGTAATAGATTGGATTATCTACTATTTTCTGAAACACCATCTAGATTTATTATTGGAACCAAAGAACCGCAAAAATTAGAAAGCTATCTGAGTAAGGAAAAGATTCTTACATATTCTAAAATAGGGATTACAAAAAAATCAAATGGAGATGATAAATTAACTTTAAAAAGTAAAAATAAAAAAATAATCGAGATCCCGATAGGTAAACTAAGGCAAAAGTATGAGATACTTTATGACTTAATGGATACAAATCACTAAATACTTTTTTTACTAGTTTAGTACAATCCCTAGAAGAAGATTCTTAGGAAAATCTGTTGTAATAGGGTTTGTTATTGGTTAAGATTAACATAGTTAAAATATTTTATTAATATATAATTAATCTAATTCCATGGTAAAAGAAAATTGCGGAGTAGTTGGGGCATTTTCTCTAGATCGTCAGAATGTTATACCTATAGTAATAGATTGTTTAAGATCATTACAACACAGAGGACAGGAATCATGGGGTATAGCTATTCCTAATAAAGAACCATTTAAGCAACTTGGTTTAGTTTCGAGTTACGCAGATCATTTCAAACATTTAATTAAAAAGTACAGATCTCATGCTGCCATTGGTCATGTCAGGTATTCAACTTTTGGGAAAAGTACTTTAGAAAATGCCCAACCATTGAAGATAAGAGACTTATGTGTCGCTCATAATGGAACAATTGCAAATGTAGAGGAACTTAATAATGTAGTAGGCGGTTGTTCATTTACCCCTCAAACTATGAGTGATACTCTTGTTGCTGCAAAGAGATTGGTCGGATATCTTTCTAACAATATGAATCTTTTTGAATCCTTAAAAATATTAAAAAAAGAAATGATTGGTTCTTTTTGTTTTACTTTTTTAACTGATAAAGGAAGTGTCTATGCTGCGAGGGATTCGAAAGGATTTAGGCCAATGGTTTTAGGTCAATATAAAGAAACCGATACTTACATAATTGCATCCGAATCATGCGCTTTTTCGGCTGTTGGTGCACATTTAATTAGAGATGTGAAACCTGGAGAATTAATAAAATTAAGTGTTAACGGGGTAGAAACAGAAATATTTGCCTCCGAAGAGCCTCATGCTCATTGTGCATTTGAGTATACCTATTTTGCTCATCCTACTAGCATTATGGAAGGTATTAATATTTATTTGGCAAGAAAGAGAATAGGTCATTATTTAGGTAAAAAATTCCCTATACGTTCAGCGGATATTGTGGTCCCAGTCCCAGATTCTGCAAGACCTGCGGCACTTGGTTATGCCCAAGAAACAGGATTACCGTTTGAAGAGGGTTTGGTAAAAGATAGGCATATTAGCAAAGGAGCTCTACGTAGTTTTATTGAACCTTATCAAACAGACAGAGTTCAAATTAACAAAGGTATCTTACCAATAGAAGATGTTATCAGAGGTAAAAAAGTGGTAGTGATTGATGATAGTATAATAAGAGGTACCAGCTCGGCATCTATAATTCAGACTCTAAGGAATGCAGGTGCAAAGAGAATTTTCATGATAATAACCTATCCTCCAGTAAAGTTCCCTTGTTATGCAGGGATTGATTTTCCATCAATGGAAGAACTTTTAGCTAATAAAAAAACAACTAATATATCAAAGAAAAAAAGAGAAGATTTGAATAGTAAAATAGCGAAATTAGTTGGTGCAGATAAAGTTTACTATAATGATACTAGTAACCTTGCCAAAGCCATTGGGATGCCAGAAAATGAACTATGTTTTACATGTTCAACAGGTGATTATACTCCCTTAGGAATAACTCCAAAATTTAGAACAAGGGAGGAAATAAAAGGGGAAGATCCTTAACAAAACAATAAAAAAATAAAAATCAATTTAATTTTATGGCGTCTGATGAAAAGATTAGGAATGTTAAAGATTAAAATAAATTTATATTTTTAATCAATTATGTTTTTTTTGTTTGGATTCACTTAAGGCCTTAGCTATCGACATAGATGGTACTCTCACTGAAAATGGAGGTGGACTAGTACATTTACCTGCAATTCAAAATTTGAGAAATTTAGAAAGATTAGGATATAGAGTAATTTATGTGACAGGAAGGTCATCTATCGAAGCATTAGTCTTGTCGATCTTTAGTGGGACCACAAAAATAGCAATTGGTGAAAATGGTGGAGTAGTTAGCACTGGACCTGTTAATCACATACTTTTAGGTAACAAAGAAGAATGTGTTAAAGGGTATAACATCCTTAAAAAATCAATTGAAACAGTCGAACTAAAAAATGTATTTAACCGAATGACTGAAGTAGTTTTAAATAGAACATTTGATTTAAAGAAGGGACAAAAAATATTAGAAGAAAATCGAATAGATGTTTCTTTAACAGATTCCAAGTTTTCTTTTCATATTAATAGTAGCAATGTGAACAAAGCATTAGGTTTAAGCAAAGCTCTAGAAATATTAGATTTAAAACCCTCTGAGACGATCTCGATAGGAGACAGTGAAACTGATATTCCATTATTTGAGTTTTGTGGTTATAGTATTGCTCTTAATCATGCAGAAGAATTTGTTAAAAATAAAGCAAATCATGTAGTTTCTGGTTCCAGCGGTACAGGATTGGTAGAAGCATTAGAACATATTGTTCTAAATTTTCTCAGTGAGGTAAAGAATACTTGACTCTATCTAGCGTGATAAAGGAAATTAATAATTTATTAGATTTAACCTTCTCTGAGCTACAGTACCCTAAAATTGAATATGAAGTTACTGAACCTCCACTAAAAGAATTCGGCGATCTAACAACCAATATAGCTTTTTTGTTAGCAAAAAAGACAAAAAAAAAACCTAGTTTTATTGCAAGAGAAATAGTTGAAAAAATAATTGTTCCTAGAATTGAGCTTATCAAAAAAAATGATGTTTCACTTCTCCAGTTGGCAGAAGCTCATCCTGCAGGCCATATTAACTTTAAAATAAATTACAATATTTTTAGCAAATTCTTATTGAAAATAATTGAAAGGGAGGAATTTGGATTTTCAAATATTGGGAAAGGAAAAACATTCAGAATAGAGCATACAAGTGTAAATCCTAATAAACCTCTTCATATTGGACATTTAAGAAATATTGTTATTGGAGATACACTTTATAGAATATTTAAGTATACTAATCACAATGTTCATGTTCTTAACTATATTGATGATTCAGGAGTACAGGTAGCAGATATAATAGTAGCATTTTTATTCAAAGGATTTGAATCCAAGTCAATTAATAAAAATTTAAAATTTGATGAATATTGTGGCGAAATATATTCTAAAATGAACGATATTTATCAAGTTGAGACGAGCTTGATCAATAAAAGAAATTTTATAATTAAACAGATCGAAGAAGGAAATAATGAAGTAGCTGAATTTACTTGGAAAATTGTTCAAGAAGTTTTATTAGAGCAGTTAAAGACATGTTGGAGAATAAAAGCAAGGTATGATATATTAAATATCGAATCACAAATAATTGCATCGGGATTATGGGATAAAACATTTGAGTTGCTTAAAGAAAAAGATATAATAAAATACGTTACTGATGGAAAGAATAGAAATTGCTGGGTGTTTAAACCGGAGAGTGAGGAAGAAAAGGTTCTAGTCCGAAGCGATGGAACGGCTACTTATATGGCAAAAGATATACCATATGCATTATGGAAATTAAGTATATTTAATGACCCGTTTAGGTATGTTTTTTTTGCAGAACAATGGGATGGTACAACTTTACTGAAGACTGAAATCTTCAAGAACGACAGTATAAAACAAATAGAAAATAAAGATAAGATTGAGAGTAATACTCTTGAAGAAATATTAATCCAACCTAAAAAAAAAATTGATAAAGTTATAACTATTATAGATTCTAGACAAGCTAGATTACAAAATATTCTCCTTGAAATAATTAAAAGACTGGATTCGACTAAACAAGAATATTGCTATCTCAGCTATGAAACTGTTGCTCTTAGCCAACAAACTGTCAGAGAAATTGGACTTGGTCTGCAAAATGAAAATAAACGAGTCGTTCATATGTCAGGAAGAAAGGGAATCTACATTAGTGGAGATTATATTCTTGATCAATTAAGGAAAAAGTCAGCTAAAGAGATTAAGTCAAGAAATTCCACAATGACAGAGAGAGAAATAGACTTTATTGCTGAAAAGATAGCAATTTCTGCTCTTAGATATAGTCTGATAAAAAGAGATCTTGATAAAATGATTACATTTGACATGCAGGAAGAATTAAAGTTAGATGGAGATACATCTTTATATCTTCAATATTCATACGCAAGGGCGATTAGAATATTAGAAAAGGCAGAACATTTAACAATTCAGAAATCTGTTAATTTAGGATTATTAAACAAAGATATTGAAAAAGAGATGATCAAAGAAATTCTGAAATATGAGATTATTATCGCAAAAGTAATCGAAACCCTAAGCCCAAAAATTTTAGCTAGATATGCTAATGAATTAGCTTCAAAGTTTAATGTATTTTATGAAAGCGTGCAAGTCTTACAGGTAGAAAATATTGATTTAAAACTTGCAAGATTGTCATTAGTTAAATCTTTTACAATACTATTTAGAGGAATTTTTTTGTTATTGGGTATCGAAGTTTTGAATAAACTGTAAAGTTAAAATGAATGAAATTTCCTTTTTTTAATCAATGAATTACTATAACAAATATTAATTGAAAAGAATTTAAATACGAAAATATGGAAATATCTGAGGGAAGTTACGTATTATTATTTCATACTTCTAGAAAAAAATGGCTTGTAAAAGTAGAAAAAGAGAAGAAAATGCACACTCATATCGGAATAATAGATTTGTCTACTATTATTGGGATGCAATATGGGTCATATTTCATGACTACAATGGAAAAAAAGATTTACCTAATTGAACCTACAATACATGATTTTATTATGAAATCGGAACGAAGTACACAAATAATTTATCCAAAAGATCTTGGTTTTATTGCTATTAGGACTGGAATTCAAAATGGTTCGAGAGTGTTAGAAATAGGAACGGGCAGTGGTGCATTAACTACTTTTTTAGCTAGCATAGTTAAACCAAATGGACATGTATTTACTTATGATATTAATCCTAGGTTTATAAAAATAGCTCAAAAAAATTTGATTAAAGCAAACATCGATCAATATGTTACCATGCATGAATATGATATCCATAATGGCATTAGTTTGACGGAGATGGATGTTGCAATAGTAGATTTAGGAGATCCGTGGACAGTAGTAGAGCAAGTATATGCATCGTTAAAAGGGAGTGGTGCTTTTTTATCAATATGCCCTACGATGAACCAAGTAGAGAAAACGGCTGTAACCTTAAAAGAAAATAATTTTGTAGATATAGAATGTGTGGAATTATTAATTAGAAATATAGAAGCAAGGGAAGGAATGTCAAGACCTTCGATGAGAATGATAGGACATACCACCTATTTAGTTTTCGCAAGAAAAATTATTACTTTGAAAAATAATTGAAGTAACAATTAAAAAATCTCAAGACAATGTAATTTAGATATTGAATTTTCATCTCAAAAAACTTACAAGAAATAGTATAACAGATTAATCAATATTTTTAGTGAATCTTTATCAACTATTTCTTATGGATATTAACAGATAATATGGAATTGGTTTATTATTCAATATCAAAGTATGTCAGCAAATTTTACAGTCCCAATTGATAATGAAAAAATAATTAAAGCATAAAACTTGCAAAGTGGTTAAAGAATTCTAATATTGGATTTATAAAAATAGTCTAAAAAAATATATTTTAAATTTATTTGCTTTAAGCTTTGTAGAACATAAAAAAGTAAATTAAAGGATTTAGTTTATATTCTTAAACTATTTTCCTGGATGTCCTTGCATATACATTGATGGTTTCATAGAGTGCGCGCTAGGATGGAATTTATTCATAAATTCATCTATTGACATTTGTTTTGTGTGTAATACATGACCGTTACCTGCATCTACGATTACCTTGGTAATCTCATCATTACCATTTAAAACGTATGTCATGTAAACTAGGTAGCCATTTAAGGGATGAATAAATGCTGCTATAGTAGAAGCATTTTCCCCGACATGTTTTACAGCAGACAATGCAGCATCAGATAACGTTATCTGAATAAGTGGATCAAAAGCATTTCTAATTACAGAGTTAATTTCAATCGAACCAGTCCAATTTCCCTGATCGTTAGTTGTAAAGTTTGTTGTATTTTGAGCATATACACCTACTAAAAAGTTGTCTATTATTAAGAAGGTAGTACCAAGTATTGATCCTATAATTAAAAGTCCTAGATTTGTGTAATATTTCACAATAAGATATTGTTCTCCTATACTAAAAGGATTTCTAAAAAATATTGGATCAAATAAAGTGGTTATAGGTTAAGATTATCATTATTTAATTCGGATCTATTAAATTTTGCCCTGCATTTATAGATTAAACAATTTCCAGCTGTCGAAGAATCAGGAGATTTTTTTACTTTAAATTTTTTGATTTGGTATAAAACAGAAAGTACATCCCGCTATTAACCCTTAATTAAGAATTAAATATTTGATTGAACGATTGATAATAAAGTAAGGCATCATCAATACGTTTTTCTGAATCCATATTTTAATATTTATAATTATTTTATTTAGGCATTTGAAAAGTTTGTGCAAGCAAATTACGGTATCAGACTTAGAGAGATTAATGTTTTCCAAGACCTCTTTTCAAAGACAAGAGGATTTAAACCCTTGATGTTAACTTTATGAGACATTCTTTTAGAAAGATATAGACCCAGAGATCCTAACATTTTCCATAAATTACTATTAGGATTTGAGAGGAATGAATTTAAAGCCCACTTTACAATTGTGTATTTAGACCTATGGTTTTCAGAAACATAATTTAATATTTGATCTTTGGAAGAAGACAAAATGTAATGAGCATGTTCAAAAAGCTCTTTTTTTAAAGCATATTCTTCTTTTTCTATGTTTATCAAACCTTTTAGCATAGATTGTAAAATCGAATCAAGATTATTTTCTGATTCTATTGTGTTCGTACATCTTCCAAAAGTAGATTCAACGTGGGAGTCACTTCCGGCGATTCTTATCATTTTATTTTCAATAGCAAATTTTTCTGCAACTATATTGGAATAACCGTCTATGTTATTGCTATTGAAAGATTCTATAATATTGCACCTTCTAGCATTTTCTCTAATCCCGTTCGAAACAGCAAAAGGATGAGCTGCACAAGAAACCCCGTTGTATTTGTGTATTTCATCGATTGTCTCGTCAATTGTCATGCCGGCTTTAATTTCCTTATCTATGCCAAAAGCAAGAATATGTCCGTTTGTATTTACTGTAACCTCCTCAGCTGGGTAAACTTTAATATTTCTAAATTTCTCATGGTTATTTTTATATTCACATATTTGCCGATAACCATTCAAAGTATTGTGATTTGTGATAAATAGGACATTGATGTCCTTTTTATACGCTAAATGTAGTTGTTGTTCAATACTAACACCACAATCAAAGGGTACTCTGGTAGAACAATTCATAAAATTAGAGTAAGTATTATGACAATGCAATTCTGATCGTAATAGTTGAGTCGTATCTGAAAACCTTAAAATACTTTTATTTATCTCTAATATATCATTATCTAACCAGGATTTAATATTAAGTTTCAATCTACCAAAATAATTATTGTTTATTTCTCTTACATAAATCCATTCAGTATTAAAACGTCATATTCACGAGCCTAATTATTTTTATTATCAGTAAATTAACTGTATCTGTTAATGTAACAGTATTGCATAAGTAACCAAATGCAATTACTACTAATTTTGTACTTTAAACATTCCTTAATTTTTATTAGAAATCATATAATCCAAATAACCAATTTGTGAAAGAAATGTTAGTAAAGGTTATTTTTACCAATAATGTATTTTCCCATGCATCTTTTCATCAATAGATAAATATGATTTATCATGATTAAATTAGATGATGGAATTAGATGAAAATAAAAAATTTTCAAAGATTTTAGTTCCGATAGATGGTTCTGAATCTTCATTTAAAGCGGCTCAGGTCGCAATAGCAATAGCACACAAATTCAAATCACAAATCATATGTCTGCATGTTATTGTTTCTCCTCAACCACATGAATATGCTAATCTTAGTGGATTAGTAACGCCAAAACAAATTGATAAAATTATAATTGATGTTAAAAAAGAAACAAATTTATGGTTTGACAGAATTAAAGAGGCTGAAAATAGTGAAAAGAACAAGATTCAAATTTTAACTGACGTCATTTTAACAGGGCTTACTCCTTACGGTGAGATAACCCAATACGCTGAAAATAAGAAAATTAATTTAATAGTTATTGGGACTAAGGGTAAAACAAAGCTGAAAAAACTCCTGCTTGGCAGTACCGCTTCAGGAGTTATAACGTACGCTCATTGTCCAGTTCTAGTAGTAAAATGAAGTTATGAAATCCAATATAATAATTCGTTATCTTTGCCTATAATTAATTAAGGTAATACCTACATAGTTGGAGCAGATTTTGCTAACAATTTTGACAGTTCATAGAAATATCATTCTCTCTATTATTGAATCTATACCAATTAGCATAAATATACTGACAAGATATACTATCATAAAGTATATTTTAAATCAGAATAGCTATAATCTACCACTATTATTAATATGATTTATCTTATTGATTAATACAAAAATAACAAAAACAAGATTTGAAAAACTATACAGATCTGAACATGATACTAATGTAAAGGAAAGAATATTACTTGTTTTAAATGTGATATATCAGAAACAGATTCCTGCACAGGTAGCAAGAGATTTACATAGAAGCAGAACATGGGTATCTGACTGGTTAAAAAGATACAAAGAAGAAGGAATAGAAGGATTAAAAAACGGATCAAAGAGTGGCAGATCACCTTATATACCAGAACAAGTAGTATATCAGATACAAAATGAGTTAGCATCCAGCAAACAGGGTTGGACTACAAATCAGGTAAAAGATCTGATTGTAAGAAAAAGTAGAATAAAATATCATTTTACTCATATATACAGACTCATGCACAAGTGGGATTCAAACAGAAGGTAAAAAGAAAAGTACATGTAAATACTGCATCCAACGAAGAAAAAGAAGATTTTAAAAAACAACCAGAAAGATACTGGACAATTTAAAAGATGAATATACATTAGTTTCTACTGATGAATCATTTTTTTTCTATTATTGTCTTGTAAGAAAAGTATGGATAAGAAGAGATGAAAGACCAGTTGTAAGAATTACTGGCTCACATCAGAAATCAGTATTATTTGGTAGTACAAGTTTAGAAGGAAAACAACTATTCAGACAATGTGATAGGTTTAATGCAAGTACATTTTTAGGTTATCTAAAACATATACACAGAAAATTCCCAAAATGCTATCTCTTTTTGGATAAAGCAAAACAACATTATAAATCAAAAAAAGTACTGCAATATTTTGATAAACATAAAAAAAGAGTTGATTCCAGTATATCTTCCAACAGCATCTCCTGAATTTATGGTATTGGAAGAGATATGGCATATAGCCAAAAACGATCTGCTTGTTGTACAGTATTATCCATCATTTACAGATTTTAAAAATAAAATATCTCAATATTTTAGAACAAAAAGATTCAATCTTGATATGAGAAAATATCTTTTAGAAGGTGTCAGCTAACATATGCTAAGTGGTATAAATTCTATTTCTTTTAGATACAGATGAAAATATTGTTTTGGTACTCCTCTATAATGATATAACCAAGTTTTAGAATAAATCCAGAATCCTTTAATTCCGTTAATATGACTATCTTCTCTTACGTATTCTTCTCTACCATGTGCAACCACTTTATGTTTTCCAATCATATTCAACATCGTATAAGCAGTGTGGTCATCAGAATAATACAGAGAACCTTTCTTGGTATATTGTTTTATCAATGGAATCAATGTTTCATGTTTTCTATCTGATACTTGGAAATTACTATTCCATTTCACTTATAGATGTCAAAAACCAGATTTTTGTGCTCAATTGAACCCCATCCACGTTTGCCGCCTCTCTTATGACCTCGAAATAATGCTTCATCAATTTCTTTTTCTCCAGATAATAATCTTAATTGATGTAATTGTTGCAATGATTCATCATATATCGATTGTCTAAATAATCTGAATGTTCTTTCTATCGTAGATAGACTACAAGATACATAAAATCTAATT
>Ga0315534_1000377_pt1 | contig 30572 bp, 29 predicted proteins | sample SalMarSW160240MG_FD_203094 | JGI IMG/M metagenome (GOLD analysis project Ga0315534, IMG submission 203094) | Salt marsh sediment microbial communities from the Plum Island Ecosystem LTER, Massachusetts, United States - Salt Marsh Sediment SW1602-40 ...
TGGCGCATGGGCGTCCGGTGCGCGTCATCGACCTCGAGGCGCTCAATGAGCGCGCTCTCGGGGCTCTGATGATGCATTTCATGCTGGAAACCGTGCTTGCCGCGCATCTCTTGGGCGTCGACCCCTTCGACCAGCCCGCGGTAGAATCAGGTAAGGTACTGACCCGCCGGTACCTCGCCGGCGGCTCCGCCGAGGTAACAGATGGCCATTCGTCAGCTCCCGCCAGATCTCATCAACCGGATCGCGGCCGGTGAGGTCGTCGAGCGGCCTGCGAGCGTCGTCAAGGAACTGATCGAAAACGCCATCGATGCCGGTGCGCACCGGCTCGATATCGCCACTGCTGGCGGCGGCTTGCGGCTGATCCGTGTGATCGATGACGGGACCGGCATGGATCGGGACGATCTCGCTTTGGCGGTCGAGCGCCACGCCACTTCCAAGCTTGCCGGCGATGACCTCTCCTCGATTCTGACCCTCGGCTTCCGCGGCGAGGCGTTGCCGTCGATCGCGGCCGTCGCCAAGCTCTCGATTGCGAGCCGCGCTTGCAAGGCCGGTGATGCCTACGAGATTGCCGTCGATGCAGGGGCGAAGTCGAAGCTCAAGCCTTCCGCGGTTCCCGCGGGAACGCGCGTGGAAGTGCGCGACCTGTTCTATGCGACGCCGGCACGGCTGAAGTTCATGAAATCGGAGCGGGCGGAAAACGCGGCCATCGCCGATATGGTGAAGCGGCTCGCTCTGGCGCGGCCCGATATTGCGTTTTCGCTGTCGAGCGAGGAGCGTACCGTTCTCCGTCTCGAAGCCTGTCCGCCCGGGCTCCTGGAAAACGGCTTGACCCGGCTCGGGCGTATCCTTGGGCCCGACTTCGTCAAGGACGCGCTTCCGGTGCGCGCGTCTCGCGAGAATGTCGTGCTTGAAGGCTTCGCCGGCCTGCCGACCCTGCACCGTCCGAACGGCCTGCAGCTTCATCTCATCGTCAACGGACGTCCCGTGCGCGACAAGCTGCTTGCTGGCACGGTCCGCGCCGCCTACGGCGATCTCCTGCCGCAAGGGCGCTATCCGGTGCTGGCGCTGTTCCTGTCGCTGCCGCCGGATGAGGTCGACGTCAACGTCCATCCCGCCAAGACCGAGCTCAGATTCCGCGATTCCAACGGGGTGCGCTCGCTGATCATCGGCGCTCTCAAGGACGCGCTCGGCGCTGCCGGCCACCGCGCCACGTCATCGCTGTCGGACGTCGCGCTGAAGCGCATGGTGCCACCGCTGCCTCAGGGCGGTGCCAGGCCCGAACGTTTCGACAGCCGCGCCTTCGGCCTCGCCGAGCGGGCGCAGGCCCCGCTCGATCCTGTTTCCGCGCCGAGCGCAGATATGCGCGCAAGCGCCACCACTGATGATGCAAGCGACGCCGCCTATCCGCTGGGCGCGGCGCGCGCCCAGCTCAACGACATGTTTATCGTCGCCGCGACCGAAGATGCTCTGGTGATCGTCGATCAGCACGCCGCGCACGAGCGCCTCGCCTACGAGCGGTTGAAACGGTCATTCGCCAATGGCGGAATCGCCCGCCAGCTCCTGTTGATCCCCGAAGTGGTCGAACTCGACGACCAAGCAGCTTCGAGCCTCTGCAGCGCGGCGGCCGAACTTGAGCGCCTCGGCCTCGTGATCGAGCCGTTCGGCCCCGCTTCGGTTCTGGTGCGCGAAGTGCCGTCGCTGCTCGGCACGGGCGATGTCAAAAGTCTGCTCGCCGACCTCGCCGCCGAACTCGCCGAGACCGAAGGCGACGGTGAGACCCGCCTCCTTGCCGGGCGGCTCGATCATGTTCTGTCGACCATGGCCTGCCATGGCAGCGTGCGGGCAGGGCGGCGGTTGAATCCCGAGGAGATGAACGCGCTGTTGCGCGACATGGAGAGCACGCCGTTCACCGGCCAGTGCAACCATGGGCGCCCGACCTATATCGAGCTCAAGCTCGCCGATATCGAGAAATTATTCTCACGGCGCTGATGGAATAAGCGACGCAAACGAGAACGGCTGTGTGGGCCGCGCCTCGGCCTTGGCACGGTTGAGATTTTCGGTAACGCACGCGGCGAGCTCGGCAATGGCTGCTTTGGTCCCCGTCAGTTTGAAACTGATCTCGCCTTTCCCCGCTGTGATCGTCAGCACCTTGCCTTCGCGGAAGGCATTAAGCACGTCTTCCGAGTTCTCGAGTGGAATGAGAATGCCGTGAACATCAATCGCTTTAGAGGTTGCCGTGATCGGATCCCTCTTATCGATGTGAAGCCGCACCGTCTCGGTTGTTCCGACATCAAATTGACGGGTCTCGTCGGCTAGAAACAGTCCCCAGTCGAAGTTCTTGCTGATGATGAAGCCGACGAAAACGCCACTTGTCGCCTGAGCGGTCATGGTGCAATCGGAGAACTCACCTTGAGCGTCGAAATTGGCGTCGCCCTGCCACACGCCGGAGATGAAGGCAGCGTTAACCAGGCTGGAGAACAACGGCGCCGCAAGGACGGAAGCTAAAAGGACGGCTCTCAAAGTCATGATGGACATTACAGCACAAACGATGGACGCCCACAGGCTCGGCGCGAAAATCCCTTAACGGCCCGCTTGTGCCACAGCGATCGCGGTCTGGCCGTAAATTCGCCGGTCGATTTCGGCAAAAGGAGCCGGCCAGGCGATTTTCCGGTCGGCGCGCTCTTCGAGAACTGCGATTGCATCCGTTGCAATCCACCCGCCTTCGGTTGCCGCGGCAAGCGCGCGCTCGCCCAGTCCCTTGCCATAAGGTGGATCGCAGAACACGACATCGAAAGGCTGGAGCGTGCCTGCCCGTCCAAGATTGGTGGCATCGCGCCGCCAGATCTTGGTGATCCCGGTTAGACCTAGAGCCTCGACATTGCGGCGAATAGCGGCGCGTGCCTCGGTGGCCTGCTCGACAAAGAGGCAGAAGCGGGCGCCGCGCGACAACGCCTCAAGCCCAAGCGCGCCTGAGCCCGCGAAAAGATCGAGGACACGGGCGTCCTCGAAGGCGACCGCAGGCGCTCCATGCACGAGCACATCGAACAGCGCCTGCCGCACGCGGTCCGAGGTCGGGCGCGTCGCCAACCCTCTTGGCGCCTCGATCCGCGCGCCTCTGAGCTTTCCGGCTACGATGCGCATCGTCTCACTTTCGGCGCGGCTGGCCGCGCGCCTTGGGCCCGCTGAGGCCAAACGCGGCGGCAAGCTTAGGGCCGAGTTGATCGGCCAGCACGCGGCGCTTGATCTCGTCCACCGCGCCTTCGGCCAGTTCGCCGAGCGCAAACGGCCCGAACGAGACGCGGATCAGCCGATTGACGGTCAACCCAAGATGTTCGGCGATGCGCTTCACCTCGCGGTTCTTGCCTTCACGCAGAGAAATGGTGAGCCAGAGATTCGACCCTTGCTCGCGATCGAGCCGCGCCTCGACGGGGCCGTAGCGGACGCCGTCGATGGTGACGCCTTGGCGCAAGGCATCGAGCGCGTCTTGTTTGATGCTGCCATGCGCTCTGACCCGGTAGCGCCTGAGCCAGCCCGTGTCGGGAAGCTCCAAATGGCGCGCTAGCGCACCGTCAGTGGTGAGCAGGAGCAGGCCTTCGGTGTTGATATCGAGGCGCCCCACCGAGATGACGCGCGGCAGATCGGGCGGCAGGGCGTCGAAGACTGTCTTGCGGCCTCGCGGGTCCTTGTGGCTGGTGACTAGACCGCGCGGCTTGTTATAGCGCCACAGCCGCGTGTCTTGCCGCTCGGGCAGAGGCTTGCCGTCAACAGTGATGCGATCGGCTTGCGTGACGACACGGGCCGGGCTGGTCAGCACCTCGCCGTTGACAGCCACGCGCCCCGCCGCGATCCAGGTCTCGGCATCGCGCCGCGAGCAAAGTCCTGCCTGCGCGATGGCCTTGGCCACCCGCATGGATTCCGTGGCCACCGGGGCTTGACGCTTGATGTTCCTGACCCCCAACCTTCCGCCCATGACAGCGAAGCTTGCAGATGAGGAAACCGGTGGCAAGGCCGCGCGGCCCATGGATCTTGCGCTAACCGAGGCCGAACGCGCGCGCGATCTCGGCGAGGTGCCGGTCGGCGCCGTGATAGTCAACGCCGGCGGCGAAGTGTTGGCGAGCGCCGGCAACCGCACGCTTGCTTTCCGCGATCCAACCGCGCATGCCGAGCTTCTTGCCATCCGCGCGGCTTGCGACAAGCTCGGCAGCGAGCGGCTCAACGATTGCGATCTCTATGTCACGCTCGAACCATGCGCCATGTGCGCCGCGGCCATTTCCTTCGCCCGTATCCGCCGGCTCTATTTCGGTGCGGCCGATCCGAAAGGCGGCGCCGTCGAGCATGGCCCGCGCTTCTTCGCGCAAGCGACCTGCCATCATGCGCCGGAAGTGGTCGGCGGCTTAGGCGAAACCAAAGCCAAGGCTCTGCTCAAGACGTTCTTTGCGGACAAGCGCTGAAGGAGCGGGGTTGCGGCTCAGTCGCGGCGTTTCGGGCCCCAGCCCGGACGCGGGCCACCATAAAGCCCCGGAGGCCACTCGGTGTTTTGCGGATAGAAGCCTCTTTGCAAGGCCTGGTTCTCGATATTGCCCGGCGCATAAGGGACAAACCCGAAATAGAAGCTGTAACCGCCCCGCCGTCCTGGATTGTAGTAATAGGGATAGATCGGCGTTCGTCCGCGCCGGTAGATGCGCGCGGGCTCGACGATCGAGACGCGGCTTTGTGAGGCCGCTGCCGGCAAGGGGAGCGCTTGCGCCGTTTTGCCTAATGGGAGGACTGAAGCAGCCGATCCGGCAAGGACCAAGGCCATCGTCGTCGCGAGCGGCAATCTCTGAGGCATAAGACTCTCCGGTTGGGTTTCCGCAGAGCTTAGAGATAGGCGGAGGCCGCCGCAACGCTTAGCCCGGCAAAACTACTGCATAAAACGGCATGGATTCGCCACATTTCGTCTGGCCGCGCGGAATCGCAGTCAAAGTTATTTTCCAGCGGCGCGCGCGCCGATATCGCTGCGGAAGAAACCGCCAGGCCAGTCGATCTTGCCGATTGCGGCATAGGCGCGATCTTTGGCATCTAAGATTGTGTCGCCCCGCGCGGTGACGCCAAGCACGCGGCCGCCATTCGCGACGATGCGTGCACCATCCCGCTTCGTGCCGGCATGAAAGATCTCCACCTTAGGATCGGCTGCCGCTTCTTCTAACCCGCCGATCTCGGAGCCCTTCTCGTAAGACCCGGGATAACCTTTGGTCGCCATCACCACGCAGAGCGCAGCATCGTCGTGCCAGTCGAGCGCGATATCGGCGAGCCGTCCCTCAGCCACGGCAAGCAGGGCCGGAAGCAGGTCCGATTTGAGCCGCAGCATCAACGCCTGCGCTTCGGGATCGCCGAAGCGCACATTGTACTCGATCAGGTTCGGCATGCCTTCGTGGATCATCAGGCCGGCATAGAGCACGCCCTTGAACGGCGTGCCGCGCGCCTGCATGGCGCGCACTGTCGGGGCGATGATGTCCTCCATGACTTGGGCGCAGCGCGCCTCCGTCATGACCGGCGCCGGCGAATAGGCACCCATGCCGCCGGTGTTAGGGCCTTGGTCGCCGTCAAATGCGCGCTTATGGTCTTGCGCGGTGGCGAGCGCCAACACGGTGTTACCGTCCGCGAGCGCGAAGAAGCTCGCTTCCTCGCCGCTAAGACAGTCCTCGATCACGACTTCGGCGCCGGCCGAGCCGAAAGCGCCCGAGAAGCAGGCATCGATGGCGGAGTCAGCCTCTTCGCGTGTGTTGGCGATCACCACGCCTTTGCCGGCGGCAAGCCCATCGGCCTTGATCACGATTGGCAGGCTCTGCTCAGCCGCATACTCTTTGGCCGAATCTGCGTCCGCAAACCGGCGATAGCCGGCAGTGGGAATGTCGTATTCGGCGCAGAGATCCTTCGTGAAGCCTTTAGAGCCTTCGAGCCGTGCTCCTTCCCGCGAGGGTCCGAACACTTTGATCCCAGCGGCCTCGAGATCGTCGGCAAGGCCCGCGACGAGCGGTGCCTCGGGTCCGATCACCCCGAGACCGATATCCTTGTCTTTGCAAAAGCGGGCGACGGCGTCGTGATCGGCGACGTCAAGTGCCACGCAGTCTGCGACTTGCGCGATGCCGGCATTTCCCGGCGCGCAATAGAGACGATCGAGCAGGGGACTTTGCTTGAGCTTCCAGGCGAGCGCGTGTTCGCGTCCCCCGCCGCCGATCAGAAGCACATTCACCGTCGATCACGCTCCGCTTGTGACATGGCGCCGGGACGCGTAATGCTCACACCCCAAGACGCGCTCCTTAGCACGCATGAGCACGGTAAGCGAAACGACGATCTAACACCATGGCCGAACCCAAAGCCGCCGCGGCGGCGCCCACAACCAATCTGGTCGAATACACCGTCTCCGAGCTTGCCTTCGCGCTGAAGAAGACGGTCGAGGATGCGTTTGGCCTGGTGCGGCTGCGCGGCGAGGTCTCGGGCTTCAAGGGACCGCACGCAAGCGGCCATTGCTACTTCACGCTCAAGGACGAAAACGCCACGATCGAGGCGGTGATCTGGCGGAGCACCTATCGCAGGCTCAAATTCAAGCCCGAGGCCGGGCTCGAGGTCGTTGTCAGGGGCCGTGTCACCACCTATCCCGACCGGTCGAGATACCAGATCGTCATCGACGAGCTTGAGCCTGCCGGGGCCGGCGCGCTCATGGCGCTGCTCGAACAGCGCAAGAAGATGCTTGCCGCCGAGGGCCTGTTCCTCGAGGAGCGCAAGAAGAGGCTGCCTTATCTCCCGCGCATTATCGGGGTGGTAACTTCGCCTACCGGTGCCGTGATCCGCGACATTCTACATCGGCTTGAGGATCGCTTTCCGAGCCACGTCCTGGTGTGGCCAGTCAGGGTACAGGGCGAGACCTGCGCGCCCGAAGTCTCGGCGGCCATTATCGGCTTCAACGCGCTCGACGGACGCGGCGCAATCGCGCGTCCCGATCTCATCATCGTAGCGCGCGGCGGGGGCAGCCTTGAAGATTTGTGGGGCTTCAATGAGGAAAGCGTGGCCCGCGCCGCCGCCGCAAGCACGATCCCGCTGATCTCGGCGGTGGGACACGAGACCGACTGGACCATTATCGATCTCGTGGCGGATTTCCGTGCGCCGACCCCGACCGCGGCGGCCGAGTATGCGGTGCCGGTCCGCGCTGAGCTGATTATCACGGTAAGGCAGCACGCCTTGCGGGTCGCGGCGTCGCTCAGGCGCCGCATCGAAAGCCAACGGCACCGCTTTGCCGGCCTGGTCCGCGGGCTTCCGCGCAAATCCAATATTCTCGATCTGCCGCGTCAGCGCTTCGATAGCGCAAGCGCGCGGCTTAGCCGCGCGCTGATGACCAATACGCGGGCGCATCGCAGCTGGCTTGAGCGCAGCGCCGCTCGGCTCAAGCCTCATATGCTCGCGCGTGCCGCGCGTTCCGGCCGCGAACAGCTTATCCGCCTCGATCAGGCGCGAGCGCGGACGGCACGAAGCTTGATTTCACATGCGCGCGCACGGCTCGAGGGTCAGGCCAAGCTGCTTGAGACGTTGAGCTATCAGAACGTGCTGGCGCGCGGCTTCGCGCTTGTGCGCACACCCGACGGCACCATGTTGCGCCGTGCCGCGCAAGTAAAGCCGGGTGCCGCTCTCGACATCGAGTTTGCCGATGCCCACATTGGTGCTCATGCCGATGCCAATCAGGATCGTGTCGAACCTAAGGCGAGAGCGCCATCGCGCCGCCGCAATGAAAAACAGGGGAGATTGCTCTAGATCGCTGGCGTTTGCGCATCGCTTGATTGTATGGTGATGCGGGACGGTAAGAGCGGAAGGGCGAAACAGCCTTGATGAATCGTTTCGAACGCAATCTCGGCTTCAAGGGCGAAGCCAAGCTCAAATATCTCGACGGCGAGGTGCAGGTGGTGACGCCGGGAGATTTCGTGCGCTGCGCTGTGACGGGACGCGTCATTCCGATCGATGAGCTGCGTTATTGGAGCGTCGAGTTGCAAGAACCCTATGCCGACGCCGCGTCCTCGCTCAAACGCCAACGCGAAACGCAAACGCAATCGGCTGAAGCGGCCGAGTAATAGCGCCTCAGCTCTAAGCGCCGCCCCTGGCTCAGGACTTCATTACGTCGGAAACAAGCTCTTTCACCGCCCCCGCGTCGGCGAACTTGATCGCAATGGCAAAGGGGCGCGAGCGGTGCTTAAGCTCCGCCGCATCGCTGCCGTCGTCATCGGGCAATCTCACCCAATCCTTCTCGGTCGTGACCAGCATGGCGTCGTAGTCTTTCGCTTCTTTCAGCAGGCTGCGCGCCTGCCGCTCGCTGTAGCGGTAATGGTCGCGATAGGCGCGCGTATCGATCAGCCGCGCGCCGTTGTTCCTGAGGGTGTCAAAGAATTTCGACGGCAGCCCGATTCCCGCGAAACCGATCACCGGCAGCACGCTGAGCCAGCGGCGGTCCTGGCGCGGTTCCATGCGGGCCTTGAGTACAGGTTTGCCTTGGCGCGCGAATGCCTCGATCACGGGTTTTGCCTTGCCGCCATCGCCGACTGCGATAAGCGCATCGGCCCGCGCCATCTGTGGCTCAAGCGGTGCCCTCAGCGGCCCTGCCGGTATGACAGCGCCATTACCGATTCCGGCTCCGGTATCGATCACGATCAAAGACAGATCCTTGGCAACGGTCGGGTTTTGGAACCCGTCATCCATGACGATCACGTCGGCATCCGTCGTCTCGATGGCCTTGGCGCCTGCGGCACGATCGGCCGCAACCATGGTGGGCGCGGCTTCGGCGAGAAGGAGTGGCTCATCGCCCACCTGCTCGGCGCTCATTCCTTTGGCGACCAGCACCGGCCCTTTGCTTTTCCCGCCATAGCCGCAGGTGAGGAAAGCGGGCTTGGCGCCGAGCTCCTTGAGCAGGGCGGCGATGGCGATCGCCGTCGGCGTCTTGCCGGCGCCGCCGGCGGTGAAATTGCCGATGCAGATAACGGGAAGTTTCGAGCGGTACGGCTCGACCCGCGCCGCGCGGGCTTCGGCCACCCGGCCATAAAGGCTCGCTAGCGGGGTGAGCGCCAAAGCCAGCACGCCCTTCTTGCGATACCACCAGAACGGCGTTTCAAGAGGCATGTTGCAACGTGGTCTTTGGCGGGAGATAGGGTTCCAGTTCCGCCAGCGTGCGCGGCAGCGCGCCGCCCATGGCGGAAATCGTGTCGAGCGCTCGCTTGGTCATGGCGTTCCGCGCCGCCTCGTCTTCGAGCAGATGGAGCGCGGCTTCGGCGAGGCTAGACGCGCTGGTCACCTGTTTGCAGCCGCCGGCGTCCAAGAGCCTGTGGTACGAGTCGCGGAAGTTCTGCCAGTTGGGACCGGTCAGCACGGCCGCGCCGAGCTTGATCGGCTCGACCGGGTTCTGGCCGCCGCGATTGACCAGCGAACCGCCGACGAAGGCGACGGGCGCAAGCGCGTAGAACAGTCCAAGCTCGCCGATCGTGTCGGCAATATAGATGTCGCTGTCGGCATCGGGGAGCTGACCTTCTGAGCGCAGCGTGACCTTTAGGCCGGCAGCGCTCAACTGTTCGGCGATCAGCGGCCCGCGCTCGGGATGCCGGGGCGCCACGATGGTCAGAAGGTTCGGGTGGTCAGGCTTCATTTCGAGATGCGCCGCCATAATCATTTCGTCTTCGCCCTGATGCGTGCTGGCGGCAAGCCAGACGCTCCGTCCGGCAAGTGCAGCGTCAAGCGTGCGACGGCCCGGCAGATCGGCCGGGGGTGGCGGCGCGTCGGCCTTGAGGTTGCCGACATCGAGCGAACGCGGCACGCCGAGCTCGGCGAAGCGTTCGGCCAGGTTGCCGTTCTGTGCCAGCACCAGATCGAAGGCCGAGAATAGCGGACGGCTCAATCCCGGACGCCGCCGCCAACGCTCGAAACTTGACATGGATATGCGGCCGTTGATGAGCACCAAGGGAATATTCAGCGCCTTGGTTTCGAGTACGAGATTTGGCCAGATTTCCGATTCGACCAGCACGGCGAGATCGGGGCGCCAATGCTGCAAGAAACGCTGCATGAAGAGCTGATTGTCGAGCGGCACATATTGATGCAGGACGCCTTTGGGCATTCGCGTCCGTGCCAGCCTGGCCGAAGTCACTGTCGCGGTAGTGAGAAGGATGCGAATTTCCGGCCACTCAGCGGCGATGGCGTCAATCACCGGCAGCGCGGCGTTGGCTTCGCCCACGCTTGCGGCATGGAACCAGACGAGGAAGCCCGGAGGCCGGGGCGCGCTTGCCAGGCCGTAACGCTCGGGGCGCCGGTTGCGCTCCTCCTTGCCGCGGCGCGTGCGCCAAGCAAGGATCACCGGGGCAAACGGTGCCGCCAGGTGCGTCAAGGCGCGGTAGAGCTTGAGCGACAGGCCGGGCTTGTCTTGGTCTTGCGTGGTCAAGGGATCATCCGCTCCAGCTAAAGCATAACCGCGCGCGGCCGTTTCGGCGAGGCTACTTGCTGACCACGGCGACGGCTTCTTCTTCCTGTTCTTCGCCTCTGTCGTCCTGCTGGAGTGCCGTCTGTCCTCCGCCAATACCGAATTGCGTCCGATGCAGTCGCGTATAGAGGCCGCCTTTGGCAACGAGCTCCTCGTGGCGGCCGGTCTCGACAATACGGCCCTGGTCGAGAACGCAAATGACATCGGCCCGCTTCACCGTCGAGAGACGGTGAGCGATCATCAGCACGGTGCGCCCGCGCATCAGCTCTTCGAGCGCCGCCTGCACCTTGGCTTCGGCCTCCGAGTCGAGCGAGCTGGTTGGCTCGTCCAGCAGAAGTATCGGCGCGTTCTTGTAGAGTGCGCGGGCGATGGCAATGCGCTGGCGCTCGCCTCCCGAAAGCAGGCCGCCCGCTTCGCCAACCCGCGTGTCATAGCCTTTGGGCAGAGCCATGATGAAATCGTGCGCCGCGGCGGCCTTGGCGGCACGGATCACCTCGTTCTCATCGAGCGGTTTCGCCCCATAAGCAATATTGGCACGGACGGTGTCGTCGAACAGCACCGGGTCTTGGGTCACTAACGCGATCGCATCGCGCAAGCTGTCGATGGTGACAAGGCGGATATCCTGACCGTCGATGAGAATCTTGCCGCTATCGGGGTCGAAGAAGCGCAAGGCAAGATTGACCAGCGTGCTTTTACCCGAGCCCGACGGCCCGACCAGAGCCACTGTATGTCCAGGCGGTATGGTGAGGCCAACGCCTTTCAACACGTTCACTTCGGGATCGTAAGAGTAGGACACATCGCGGAATTCGATCTCACCGCGGTCGAGCTTCAGCGGCTTGGCGTCGGGTGCCTCGTGCAGCTTGACCTCGCGATCGATGATGCCGAACACGCGGCTTGCGGCAGCGACACCCTCTTGAAGCTGGGTCTGGAGCGTGGCGGCGCTCTTTAGCGGGGTGTAAATCAAAAGCGCCGCCGTCATGAACCCCATAAAGGCGCCGAGGGTGAGATCGCCCCGCACACCCTGGGTACCGGCGAAATAGATCGCCGCCGCAAAGCCTAGTCCGGTCAGGAGTTCGATGGCGGGGCTCGACAGCGCCCGGGCGCGCATGCCCCGCATGGTGAACTCGAGTGCGCGATTGATGGTCGTTGCCGCGCGCGCCTGTTCCTTCTCTTCCTGGCGATAGGCGCGCACGACCCTCATGCCGCGCAAGGTCTGAGTGATGAGCGCGGACAAATCGCCCGTCTCTTGCAGGGACTTGGACGTCGATTTCCGCATTTTCCGCCGCTGTCGCGACAACACGTACCAGGCAATGGGCATGAACAGGAGAACCAACGCCGCAAAGCGAACATTCATATAGAACATCGTGCCGATCAGGATGATGACCTTCAGATAGTTCTCGCCAAGGGTAACGAGTGTGCGGCTCGCGGTCTGACGCAGCAGCATCGCATCGTTAAGAAAGCCCGAGAGCAGCCGTCCCGAGTGAACGGTCTGAATCCAGTTGAGATCGGCGCGCGCCAGCTTGGCGAACATCTGCAACCGCAGATCGGAGATGAAACGATTGCCGAGATAGGAGACGGTAACGTTGGCGACATATTCGGCGATCGCCTTGACGATGGTCACGATCACGATTGCCGCGGTGATCCAGTAGACCATCTGTTCGTTCTTGGCGACGAACACGTCGTCGGCAGTTTTCTGAATGAGGAACGGAATAGCCCCTGTCATGGCCGCGGTAAGGGCCATCCCCAGCGAGGCGAGCAACAGGAGCCCGAACCGGGGCCGCAAATGCTCTTGCCAGATACGCGACGCGACTTCTGCCGACGAATAGTGCGCCTGAAGCGCATCTGCGCTCCGCGTAATCGTCTTCGCGTCCCTGAATAGCTGGTCTTTCACGCGATTCCCCAGTTCCCGGCGCCTTCCGCCTTCCGCCTTCCGCCTTCCGCCTTCTAGCACGCGATTGGGCGCCCCTCGAAGGCGAAAAAACCGTGCTTAAAATGAATGCTAGTCCGCGTTACCGCCCGGGTCATGTTCCGGGTCCAACAGCCGGTGCAGATGCACGATAAAATAGCGCATATGCGCGTCGTCCACGGTGCGGTGAGCCGCCTCTTTCCATGCATCGTAGGCTTGGGCGTAGTTGGGATAGATGCCGACCAGATCGAGTGCCGTCAGGTCTTTGAACTCTACCTTGTCGAGTGACGTGAGTTCGCCCCCGAACACAAGGTGCAGCAATTGACGGCCTTTGCTCTTGGCGTCCTTTTTCGCCATGTCGCTCTTTCCCCTCTCAGCCGCGCCGTTTACCGAAGCCGTATTACAGATCGATACGATCGGTACGCTCAATCAAGAGCGGGTGGAGCTCTTTGCCGCTCGCGACCAGGCTAGGTAGGCGCGGGGAGGGTTGATTGTAGCGATGCACCCGGCCGTGATGATCGGTGACAACGCCGCCCGCCTCCTCAACGATGATCGAGGCCGCAGCCAAATCCCATTCGCTCTTGTTCGACAGCGAGATCGTGGCATCGGCGCGTCCACAGGCGACCAGAGCAAGCCGGTAGGCGACTGAATTGACCCACTTGGTCTTTACCTCGGGCCACGGCTCTTTCCAAATCTTCTTCTTGAACAGGCCACCGCTGGCGATGAGTAGCGCGCCATCGAGCGTATGCTTCTCGCTTGCCGCAATGGGCTCGTCGTTGAGGAAGGCCCCTTTGCCGCGCATGGCGTGAAAGAATTCACCGGTGGCCGGATTGAACACGACGCCCAGCACCGGCCGGCCATCCTCGACCAGTCCAGCGGAAACCGTCCATTCCGGCACGTGACGCAGGAAAGCGTTCGTGCCGTCGATGGGATCGACCATCCACACGCGGCTGTTCGTGAGCCGCTTCTTGTTGTCTTCCGACTCCTCCGACAGCCAGCCATAGTCCGGGCGCGTCGCGCACAGAGCAAGCTCAAGCGCGACGTTGACCGCCAGGTCGGCCTCGCTGACCTCGGTCCCGTCGCTCTTTGTTTCGACCGAGACCGGTTTGCGGAAATAGGTCAGCCCAAGTTCGCCCGCTTCACGCGCGGCCTTCTTAAGAAGTGCGTAATCTTCTTCGAGCGATGGGGCGGGGGGCGGGTGTTTGGCTTGCTTGACGGCGGTCATTGCGGGGGTGAGGGAAGATTCTCGAAACTTTTCGGAAGAGTTCTCTAAACCATGTGAACAGCTAAACTGCGCATACCAGGCGTTAACAACGTCCGTTAAGCGCTTTGGAAAGCTTCCGTGGCACCTTGGCGTCAATCAAGGCCGCCTCAAGGCAGCCAGTTAATCAGGGAAGCTAACAGCAAGGCGTCAACTCGGGCCCCTGGGCGATCAGCCCCGGGGCCCGTCGCTTTTTCACCCGTCCATATCTCTGGCGCAACTCACAAAATTGCCGCAAGAAACATGTCGACGAGGATGGCCCCCAGCACCAGCGTTCCGAAATCGCGATTCGAGCGGAAGCGGGTAAGACAATTTTCCGGGTCGTCGATGTCCAGTGTTACAACCTGCCAGGCCAGCTGTCCGCCCGCCGCCACCATGCCCAAGAGGAAGGCCGTTCCGGCATGTGCCATGACCCCGGCCAGGGTTATGGCGAGCCAGGCAAGCGCGTAGAGGGCGGCGAGCCAGGGGCGGGTCGCACGGCCGAAACGAAGCGCGGTCGATTTCAGCCCGAGAATGCCGTCCTCGTCGCGGTCTTGATGGGCGTAGATGGTGTCGTAACCGATGGTCCAAGCCACGGCCCCCACATAGAGCACGAAGGCCGGCCAATCGAGCCGCGCCAGCACGGCAGCCCAGCCGACCAGTGCGCCCCAGCTAAACGCGAGCCCGAGCACAGCTTGCGGCCAATGGCTGAACCTCTTGACGAAGGGATAGAGCGCGACGATCGGCAGGACGCCGAGTCCGAGCCAAATGGTGAAGCTGTTGAAGCTCAACAACACGGCAAACCCGATCAGGCTGAGCACAATCATGAAAATGACAGCGCCCCGCGCGCTCACCTGTCCGCTCGGCAGCGGCCTTCCGGCCGTCCGTGCCACCCGTGCGTCGATATCGCGGTCGATGAGGTCGTTATAGGTGCAGCCGGCCGCGCGCATCACGATCGCACCGATCGCGAACAGGATCAGAAGCCAAGGGTCGGGATAGGCTTCGCCGAGACTGCGGGCCGCCAGCGACACCGACCAAAAACAGGGAAAAGCAAGCAGGAAAAATCCGATCGGACGGTCGGCGCGGGCAAGCCTCAGATAGGGGACGAGCGCCGCCGGGGCGAAACGGTCCACCCAATTGCTGGCGCCGGCATCGGCGATCGCGCGGTCTTTACCTTCGGGCGTGGGCGTAGTCATGTGCGTGACGCTTCTATTCCCTCGACCTTCACTTGCAGGGCCGCCATGTCTGCAAAGCTCCAGCGCCTGTTTGTCACGTCCAAGCTAGAGCCGGGCGCGGAGATCGCACTGAGCAGGGACCAGGCGCATTACCTCGGAAATGTGCTCAGACTAAAACTGGGCGACAAATTCCTTCTGTTCAACGGCAAAGATGGGGAGTGGTTGGCCGAGCTTGCCGCGTTTAGCAAGAGAGAAGCGCGAGCCCGTCTCAACCGGCAAACCCGCCCGCAAGACGAAGGTCCTGATCTGCACTATCTGTTCGCGCCGCTCAAGCGCGCGCGCCTCGATTACATGGTGCAGAAAGCAACCGAGCTCGGAGCCAGCGCGCTCCGTCCGGTGATCACGCATCACACCGTCGCCGAGCGGGTCAACCGTGCGCGTCTGCTCGCCAATGCGATTGAGGCTGCGGAGCAATGCGGCATTTTGCGTGTACCGGAGATCATGGATCCGGAGAAACTCGCCAAAATGATCGGTAACTGGGACGCGCGCCGGCCCCTCATTTTCGCCGACGAATCGGCGCCTCACGTTTCGCCCATCGAAGCGCTCAGAGCCTGCCGCCCCGGACCCCTTGCTGTCTTGATTGGGCCTGAGGGCGGGTTTGCGCCTGACGAACGGGCGGCCCTGCTTGAGAAACCGTTCGTGGTTCCTATTTCCCTTGGTCCGCGGGTCATGCGGGCCGATACTGCGGCAGTCGCCGCTCTCGCCCTTGTGAACGCGGTGCTCGGCGATTGGCAGTAAGGATGGCTTGTCAGGCGCCGGCCGACAGCGCCATAAAGGCCTCGCTTCCCTCGCGTTCGGCGCCTGCCTGCGCCCTAACCCTTAACGGAGCTCCCCACATGTCGACGAAGGTGAGTGGGCCTCAAGGCCCCATCATCTCCTCACGGGACGAGCTTGTCGCCTATCTCGAGCGGGGCTCGAAGCCCGAGGGGGATTGGCGTATCGGCACCGAGCACGAGAAATTCGGTTTCTATAGAAGCGGTCATGACCCGGTCCCCTATGACGGCGAACGTGGCATCCGCGCGTTGCTTGAAGCGTTCAGGCAACGCTTTGCCTGCATCGGCTGGGAAGCGGTCACCGAAAACCACAACATCATCGCGCTAAACTGCAAGGACTGCCCGAAAGGCGGCACTATCAGTCTTGAACCGGGCGGCCAGCTCGAGCTTTCCGGCGCACCGCTCAAAACCTTGCACGACACTTACGCAGAGCTTCGCCAGCATCTCGACGAGGTCGGCGAGATTTGCCGGGAGTTCGGTATCGGCCTTCTCGGCATCGGCTTCTCTCCGAAATGGACGCTTCGCGAAACCCCGATGATGCCGAAGGAGCGCTACGGTATCATGAAGCGCTATATGCCTAAGCGCGGGGCCCTCGGGCTCGACATGATGTTCCGCACCGCCACCATTCAGGTGAACTTGGATTTCAGCGATGAGCGCGACATGGTCGCAAAGCTGCGGATCGGCCTTGCGCTGCAGCCGGTTGCGACCGCGCTGTTCGCCAATTCGCCCTTCACCGACGGCAAGCCCAATGGCTTCCAATCCTATCGCGCCGAGGTCTGGCGCGACACCGATCCCGACCGGACCGGACCCTTGCCGTTTGCCTTCGAGCCCGGCATGGGGTTCGAACGCTATGTCGATTACGCACTCGATGTGCCGATGTATTTCGTCTATCGCCATGGGCGCTATATCGACGTGGCTGGCGCATCGTTCAGGGATTTCCTCGACGGCAATCTTGCCGCCGTGCCGGGAGAGAGGCCGACGCTCGACGATTGGGCCGATCATCTCACCACGCTCTTCCCCGATGTGCGACTCAAGCATTTCCTCGAGATGCGCGGCGCCGATGCCGGCACGTTCGCTCAGATCTGGGCCTTGCCGGCGCTGTGGACCGGGCTCCTCTACGACAAAGAGGCACGAGATGGCGCCTTGGCGCTGATCGCCGATTGGACCGAAGCCGAACGCCAAGCCTTGCGCGACACGGTTCCCCGCCTCGGTCTCAACACGCCGTTTCGCCGTGGAACGCTCCGGGATGTCGCGCGGGACGTCGTTGCGCTCTCGGAGGGCGGCCTCAAGCGGAGGGCACGGCTCGACGCGCAAGGAGAGGACGAGCGCAAGGCGCTGGCGCCGCTGGTTGAAACGATCGAAGACGGTCTGTCGCCGGCCGACCGTCTGCTCGCGCTTTATCGCGGACCTTGGCAGGGCGACATCGATCAGGTGTTCGATACTGAGGCGGTCTCGTTTTCCGCCGCCGATCCAGGCTGATCCGATCGGCCGATCCAAGGCCTTACCGGCCTTGAAAACCCCATCCTCACGCCCATATGCCCGGCAAGTCACGTCCCTTCTGTAACCCTGCACCGAAGGGGCGTTGGTCCGTCCCCCGTAGACGGATACCGTCGGCGACAGAGTCTCCTTTCTCTGTCGCCGACTTTTTTTGCGCTCGGACTTATTTGAGGCTGGCCAGGGCCTCGCTGAAGCCTTGAAGGGCCACCGGAATTCCAATCCCCGCTTCCGGCGTATCGAAAATGATGAAAACGGCGGTCTTACCCTTTTTCATCTTGGCGATGACTTCGTCTTGCAACACGACCTCGGCAACGCAGCCGCGCCTGCTGCAGCTGAGGAATGGCGCGTTACCGACGTCCTGACCGTCGATTTTGAGCCCGAGCCCCGTTGGTAACAGCACGCCGAGCGGCACCATCACGCGAAGCAGTTTCTTGTCCTCGCCGATTGCGCGATAAAACAGCACCGTCAATCCGACATTCGGCCGGTCTTCGGCAGTAACGCGTTGCACGAGGGCGCATTTTTCCTCCTTGGCGCCTGGCGGCGTGTGGCAAGAAACCTGCCAAGCGCCATAGGTGTCGCGTACGACGCTGCCGGGCCCCATAGCCGCGCGCGCGGCCTCCGGCGAGGCGGCTTGCGCGCGGGCCTGACCTGCAAGGCTTAAGACCGTAAGCAATACGGCGAACGACAGGGCGCAGTCGCGGAGAGAAGGCAGAAAGATCGATAAATTTCGCATCTGAGCCATGGTGCTAAAAAACCGTGGCGCGCAATCTGATTCTGGATAAGCGCGCGCAGGGTGAAATACAGATGCATGACATAGAAAACCGCCTTCGCCGAGTATTGGGGCCAAATTTCGACCTGGGTCCAGCGAGGAATCGCCGTCAAGCCCGGAAAAGCTTGCGCGGCGGGCGTGCATATGCCGCAGCGGGGCCCATAATCATGAGTGTTGCCAATCTATTTCCTTTATGATTTGAAAACCGGAAAAGGACCCAGACTCATGACCTAAGTCAGGGTCTGGAAAGCAAGAATCGTAAGGTGGGGGCGACGCTCTTTTTCATTACCGAACTTTCGCGCCGCCCTTCTTTCGCTCAGGCGGCGCAGGCGGTGCTAAGGTCGCCTGCGCCCGCTTCCGGGAGCAAGCTTCGCTCGGGCTAATTGGCGGGCGGGTGAAACAGGGCTTAGGGAGTTGGAGGATGGCAATCTGGGATCGAATTAAGACGGGGCTTGTGACGGCGGCAAGTCTTGCCCTGAGCGGAACGGCCTACGCCAAAGAGGGGATTGCGGTTCCCTGGCAACTTGGTTTCCAGCCTGCCGCCTCTCCGATCATGGAACAGATCCACTCGTTCCACACCTACGTGAACGTTATCATCACGTTTATCGCGCTGTTCGTTCTGGGCTTGCTCGTTTACGTGATGATGCGTTTCAACGAGCGCCGCAATCCGCAACCGGCGCGCACCACTCATAACACCGCGCTCGAGATTGCCTGGACCGTGATCCCGGTTCTCATTCTTATCGCCATCGCCATCCCGTCGTTTCGGCTGCTTTACGCCCAATACGATTTTCCCAAGGCGGATCTTCACATCACCGCTACGGGCAGCCAGTGGTATTGGACTTACGAATATCCGGACCATGGCATAACCTTCGATTCGATCATGGTGCCCGACGCGGACCTGAAAGAGGGTCAGCCCCGGCTGCTTACCGTCGATCACGAGGTGGTGGTGCCGGTGAACAAGAATGTCATCGTCGGGCTAAAGTCGAACGATGTCATCCACGATTGGGCGGTTCCCGCCTTCGGCGTGAAGCTCGATGCCGTGCCGGGGCGTCTGCAGTCGACTTGGTTCCGCGCCGAAAGCGAAGGCATCTATTACGGCCAGTGCTCGGAGCTTTGCGGACGAAATCACGCCTTCATGCCGATCGCGGTCCGTGTCGTTTCGGAGGAGGAATTTGCCGATTGGCTTGCCAAGAACAAGGCTAAAGCTTCGCGCGACGATGCGAGCAAAGTCGCCGAGGTCCGGAAGTAACGCATACCGCTAAGGAATTGGACGAAACGTCTCGTCTTAGCCCGAAGCACCGAATGAGAGTTAGACAAGGAAACAAGGAAGACAGCCATGGCACATGAAGCCCATGCCGCAGACGCCCATCACGATCACCATCCGAGCGGGATTGGGCGCTGGCTCTTCTCGACCAACCATAAGGACATCGGCACGATGTACCTTATCTTGGCCTTGGTCGGGGGCGTTATCGGCGGTCTCCTGTCGATGGGCATGCGCGCCGAGCTGATGGAACCCGGGATGCAGATTTTCGGCAATCCCGAAGTGTTCAACGTGTTCGTCACCGCGCACGGCCTGGTCATGGTGTTCTTCATGGTCATGCCTGCGACCATGGGCGGGTTCGGCAACTGGATGGTGCCGCTCATGATCGGCGCCCCGGACATGGCCTTCCCGCGCCTGAACAATATTTCGTTCTGGCTGCTGGCCGCGGCCTTCACCCTGCTTGTGACCTCCCTGTTCATGCCAGGCGCTCCCGGCGTCCATGGCGTCGGTGCCGGCTGGACCATCTATGCGCCGCTTTCCACTAAGGGCATCCCCGGACCGGCCATGGACTTCGCCATCCTGGCGCTGCATCTCGCCGGCGCATCGTCGATCCTCGGCGCCATCAATTTCATCACCACCATCTTCAACATGCGCGCGCCCGGCATGACCTTGCACAAGATGCCGCTATTCGTCTGGTCGGTGCTGGTCACGGCCTTCCTGCTGCTGCTGTCGTTGCCCGTGCTGGCAGGCGCCATCACCATGTTGCTGACCGACCGCAATTTCGGCACGGCCTTCTTCGATTCCGCGCATGGCGGCGATCCGCTTCTGTGGCAGCATCTATTCTGGTTCTTCGGCCATCCCGAAGTCTACATCTTGATCATTCCCGGCTTCGGCATGGTGAGCCAGATCGTCTCCACCTTCTCCAAGAAGCCGGTATTCGGCTATCTTGGCATGGCCTATGCCATGGTCGCGATCGGCGTGATCGGCTTCGTGGTTTGGGCCCATCACATGTACGCCGCCGGACTTAGCGTGAACACGCAGGCCTATTTCGTGTTCGCCACTATGGTGATCGCGGTGCCGACGGGCGTGAAGATCTTTTCGTGGATCGCCACGATGTGGGGCGGCTCGCTCTCCTTCAAAGCGCCGATGCTATGGGCGCTGGGCTTTATCTTTCTGTTCACGATCGGCGGCGTGACCGGTGTCGTTCTTTCCAATGCCGGCGTCGATCGCTCTTTCCACGACACCTACTATGTCGTTGCCCATTTCCACTACGTGCTGTCGCTCGGCGCGGTGTTCTCGCTGTTCGGCGCCTGGTACTACTGGTTCCCGAAGATGTACGGCTACATGTACAGCGAGCCGATCGCAAAGCTGCATTTCTGGCTGATGTTCATCGGCGCCAACATGGCTTTCTTCCCGCAGCATTTCCTCGGGCTGGCCGGCATGCCGCGCCGCTATGCCGATTATCCGGATGCGTATGCGGGTTGGAACTACGTCTCGTCGATCGGGTCCTATCTCGCCTTTGCCGGTTTCCTCGTGTTCCTGTTCGGCATTGCCTACGCCTTTATCCGCAAGCAGCACGCTGCGGCTAACCCGTGGGGGGCTGGAGCCACCACGCTCGAATGGACCGTGCCGTCGCCGGCGCCGTTCCATACGTTCGAGACGCTGCCGCGCATCAGATGAGGACAGGAGCTTGGGTTCTGTACCCGGCAGCTTCTGAGTGAGTGAAGGATGGCCGACGCCGCATTGACTGTGACAGCCGGGACGGCCGAAGCGAATGCTGGCGGCGACATCGCCGACTATGTCGCGCTGATGAAACCGCGGGTCATGTTTCTCGTGGTGTTCACCGCTTTGGTCGGGCTCATTGCCGCTCCCGCCGGGCTGCATCCGGTCCTCGCCATCGCTTCGCTGATCTGTATCGCGGCCGGCGCCGGCGCGGCCGGGGCGTTGAACATGTGGTACGACGCCGATATCGACGCCGGGATGGCCCGCACGGCGGCGCGTCCGGTTCCACGCGGTCACGTCACGCCGGACGAGGCGCGATCGTTCGGCGCGGTTCTCGCGGTAGGCTCGGTGATCTGTCTCGGGCTGATGGCCAATTGGCTAGCAGCGGCACTGCTCGCTCTTACCATCGGCTTCTATGTCTTCGTCTATACGATGTGGCTTAAGCGCAGCACGCCCCAGAACATCGTCATCGGCGGTGCCGCCGGTGCCGTGCCGCCGATGATCGGCTGGGCCGCGGCGACGGGCGGCATCAGTCTCGAATCGTTCGCGCTGTTCCTCATTATCTTCGTCTGGACCCCGCCCCATTTCTGGGCGCTGGCTCTGCTCAGGACCCGGGACTATGCCAAGGTCGGCGTGCCGATGCTGCCGGTGGTGGCAGGGGCTGACGCCACGAGGCTACAAATCCTGGTCTACAGCCTCATCCTCGCACCGCTCGCCATGGTGCCGGCGGTGATCGGTCTCGGCGGCACACTCTACGCCGCCGCCGCTTCGGTGCTCGGCGCGCTGTTCGTGGTCATGGCCGTTGACTGTTACCGCAAGCGGGAAGGGGAGGAAGCCGACCGCGCCGCCAAGAACCTGTTCGCCTATTCCGTGCTCTACCTGTTCCTGCTGTTTGCCGTCCTCCTCGTCGAGCAGGGTTTCGGCATTGGCCTGCCGCCCCTTTGGGCGCCGTGATGCAAGATGCAGAAAAAGAACGCAAACGCCGCCAACGCATGCGATCTATTGCCATCGCCTGGATCCTTGCCGCGCTGGTGGTTCTGTTCTTCATCGTCACTATTGTCAGACTCGGCGGCCACGTCGCCGATCGCGCACTATAGGATTGGGCCGCTGTCATGAGCGACACTGGGCATTCCAATGGCAAAACGCCAAAAGCTCACAGTAGGGTGGCGCTGCCGCTGGCCGGCCTAGTCGCGGTCATGATCGGGCTCGCCTTCGCTTCGGTGCCGCTTTACCGCATGTTCTGCCAGGTCACGGGTTACGGCGGCGTGCCACAGCTGGCAGACGCCGCCCCGGAGCAAGCGCTTGACCAGGTGATCAAGGTGCGCTTCGACGCCAATGTCGACCCTGCCTTGCCGTGGTCTTTCATGCCGGTCGAGCGCGAGATCGACGTCAAGGTCGGCGAAACCGCGCTGGTCTTTTTCAAGGCCGCCAACCGATCGAAAGTGCCGGTCACTGGCAGCGCCGTGTTCAATGTCGAGCCCGCGCGCGTCGCGCGCTATTTCACCAAGATCGAGTGTTTCTGCTTCACGGAGCAAACGCTCGCCCCCGGCGCGAGCAAAGAGATGCCGGTGACCTTCTTTATCGACCCCAACTTCGTCGATGACGAGGATACCAAAAACGTTCACGAGATCACTTTGTCGTACACGTTCTACCGCACCGGTAACGAGGCCGGGATCGCGGCGCGTTCGACCGGTGATTCGGGGTCATGATCGATTTGAGGCGGGCTCTCGCCTCGGTAAGTTTGGGAGGAACAGGAGCAAACCATGGCTGACGCGCACGCCAACCAGCACGATTATCATCTCGTAAATCCGAGCCCATGGCCGATCGTAGGCGCGGCCGGCGCGCTTACGCTCGCCATCGGCACGCTCATGTATTTCATCTCAAAGAAGGCGGGCGATCCGCAGCTTTGGTACGTGCTCCCGGGCCTCGCCATCGTCGTCGTCACCATGTTCGGCTGGTGGCGCGACGTCATCAAGGAGTCCAATGAAGGTTACGCGACGCCTGTCGTACAGCTTCATTTGCGTTATGGCATGATCCTTTTCATCGCGTCGGAAGTGATGTTCTTCGTCGCCTGGTTCTGGGCCTATTTCGACACCGCGCTCTTTCCCGACGAGGCCGTCACCTATGCCCGCACCCAGGTTCTCGGCGGTCAGTGGCCGCCCATTCCGAGCGCCGATACCGGTGTTGCCGGGCTCGGTAGCTTCCAGCATACGTTCGATCCTTGGGGTCTGCCCTTCGTCAACACGCTGATCCTGCTCACCTCCGGCACGACCGTGACGTGGGCGCACCATGCGCTGCTCAACAATGACCGCAAGGGTCTCGTTTGGGGACTGGCCTGCACCGTCGTGCTCGGCATCCTGTTCACGATCTGCCAGGTTTTTGAGTACATGCATGCAGGCTTCGGCTTTGCCAACCACATCTACGGTTCGACGTTCTTCATGGCGACCGGTTTCCACGGCTTCCATGTCATCGTCGGGACGATTTTCCTGATCGTATGCCTCGTTCGTGCCCTGCGTGCCCACTTCACGCCGACCAGGCATTTCGGTTTCGAAGCGGCCGCTTGGTATTGGCACTTCGTCGATGTGGTATGGCTGTTCTTGTTCACCTGCATCTACGTGTGGGGAGCCGGCAGTAACTACGCGCATTAACGAAAAAGGCGTCGCAACATCGAAGGGGGGCGGTCAGCGGCCGCCCCTTCTTATTTGAGGAAAGTTTCATGGTCGAAGAACCATCCAGCGCGCCGACGCTTGCATCCACGGTAGCGGCGGGTCTCAGAGCGCGTTGTCCGGCCTGCCATCGCGGCAAACTTTATTCCGGCTTTCTTACGCTTGCGCCGAAATGCGAGTATTGCGGATTGGACTACAGCTTCGCCGATGCGGGCGACGGTCCGGCGGTGTTCGTCATTCTCGTCACCGGGTTTGTGGTGACAGGCCTCGCCCTTCTCGCGGAGGTCTTCTACGCCCCGCCTTATTGGCTGCACGCGGTGCTGTGGGGTTCGCTCGCTATCCTTCTTCCGCTCGCCCTGCTTCGGTCGTTTAAGGGAGTACTGATCGCGCTCCAGTACAGGCATAAGGCCGAAGAGGGAAAGCTTGCTTCAGAGTAGGCCTGGTTTTCGATGACGATGAGGAGCCTGCTGGGCTTGACCGCGGCGATGCTTGCGGCGCTTGCCGTGCTCGTCGGCCTTGGCGTATGGCAACTCCAGCGGCTTCAATGGAAAGAAGGATTGATCGCAAAGATCGAAACGCGCAGCAAAGGTCCGGCGATCTCGCTTGAAGAGGCGATGACCATGGCCGCCAAGGGGCAAGACCCGAGTTATTACCGGGTGCGCGTCACTGGGCGCTTCGATCACAGCAAAGAGCGATACCTGTTTGCCGTCTCTGACGAGAACGCCGGCTGGCGTGTCATCACCCCGCTTACGACACAGGACGGCAAGGTCGTTCTGATCGACCGGGGCTTCGTTCCGAGTGACCTAAGAGATCCCACGACGCGCGCCGAAGGGCAGATCGAAGACGAGGTCACGGTCACCGGAATCGTACGGATGCCCGACACCCAGCGCCTCTTCACCCCTGACAACGAACCTGATGCCAATCAATGGTTCTGGCGCGATCTTGGCGCCATGGCGCAATCGATGTTTCCGGAACCACCTGAGGAGCCGGCACCCTTCCTGCTGGAGGCTGAGAAGGGAGACGTGCCGGGCGGCTGGCCCAAAGGCGGTCAGACGCGGCTCCAGATCCCCAATAACCACCTGCAATATGCCATCACCTGGTTCCTCTTGGCGGCTTGCCTGGTCGTTATTTATGGCGTGTATGTCTGGAAAGCGCGCCGCTAACCTTGGATTGACGCCCGTTATTGCCCGCAAACCCGCCGCCCGCTAGGGTTCGCCAGCGACCCCCATTTTTTGCCAAAAGAGGCCGGTCTTGAAGTTTATCTCAACGCGCGGTGAAGCGCCGGCGCTGTCCTTTGAAGGCGTGCTGCTTGCCGCTCTTGCCGAGGACGGCGGCCTCTACATGCCGGAGGCCTGGCCGAAGCTCGAGCCTGAGGAGATCGCCCGCCTCGCCGGCCTCGACTATGCCGATGCCGCCTGCCGAGTGATGCGGCCCTTTCTTGCCGGCGATCCCTGCCTCGCTGATCTCGAAAGCGTGCTGGAGGAGGCTTATGACAGCTTCCATCATCCGGCGGTCGCGCCGCTGCGCCAGATCGCGCCGAACAGCTTCATTCTTGAACTGTTTCACGGGCCGACGCTGGCTTTCAAGGACCTTGCCATGCAGGTCGTGGCGCGACTGATGAATCGCGTATTGCTGCGAAAGGGGGCGCACGCCACAGTGATCGGCGCGACCTCCGGCGATACCGGCGCCGCCGCGATCGAAGCCTTTCGCGGTCTCGAAGCGATCGACATTTTCATTCTGCATCCGAAGGGGCGCATCAGCGACGTGCAGCGCCGTCAGATGACGACGGCGGCCGAACAGAACGTCCACAATATCGCCGTCGAGGGCACGTTCGACGACTGCCAGACGATTGTTAAGGCGCTGTTCAGCGACGCCGCCTTGCGCGGCCCACTCGGGCTGACCGGAATCAACTCGATCAACTTCGCCCGCATCCTCGCCCAGATCCCCTATTACTTCACCGCCGCGGTCAGCCTCGGCGCGCCTCATAGGAATGTCGCCTTCACCGTTCCCACCGGAAATTTCGGTGATATTTTCGCAGGTTACGCGGCAGCTCAGATGGGCCTGCCGGTCGCGCGCCTCGTTATCGCCACGAACCTGAACGACAGTTTGGTTCGCGTCCTGGGTTCCGGAGTCTACGAGCCCATGAGCGTGATCGCCACCTCTAGCCCGAGTATGGATATCCAGCTTGCAAGCAATTTCGAGCGCCTCCTGTTCGAGCTTGCCGGCCGCGATGCCGCGCGGGTCGGGTCGTTGATGGAGGCGTTGCGCAAGACCGGGTCCTTCCGCTTGAACGACGCCGAGCTTGGTCCTTTGCGCCGGATGTTCAGCGCCCATGCGATCGGCGAGCCTGAGACGGAAATGACGATACGCAGTCTGTTCGAGGAGACCGGCGTTCTCGCCGATCCCCACACCGCCGTCGCCGTGGCGGCGGCAGCCGAAACCGGATCGGGCCCTTCGCCCATGGTCATTCTCTCCACCGCTCACCCTGCCAAGTTCCCGGAAGCGGTCGAGCGGGCTTGCGGCCGCGTGCCCGAGCAGCCCGAGCGCCTGAGTTTACGGCTCGGCCAGCACGAGCGTTGCGCCGAGCTTCCGAACGAGTATGGCGCCATCGCCGACTTCATCGTCACCAACGCCCGCGGCTCCGGCCGGAGCGGCCGAGAAAATCACCGGACCAAGGCGCGGGCATGAGTGTTCAGCAGTCAAAACTTGCAAATGGCCTGACCGTGGTCAGTCACGCCATGCCCGAGGTCGAGACGGTGTCAATAGGGCTATGGGTCGGGGCCGGCAGCCGGAGCGAAACGGCCGGTGAGCACGGCGTTGCGCATTTCCTCGAGCATATGGCCTTCAAGGGCACTGCGCGCCGCAGCGCCCAAGAAATCGCCGAGCAAATCGAGGCCGTCGGCGGCGAGCTGAATGCCGCGACGGGTGTCGATTCCACCGCCTATTACGCGCGCGTGCTGCGTAAAGACATGCCGCTCGCCATGGACATTTTAGCCGATATCGTGGTTGCCCCAAGCTTCGACCCCACCGAGCTTGCCCGGGAGCGCGACGTGATCTTGCAAGAGATCGCCGCCGCCATGGATTCGCCTGAAGACATCGCCTTCGATCTGGTGCAGGAGGCGGCCTTTCCCAATCAGCCGGCCGGGAGATCGATTCTCGGCACGGTCGAAAGCGTCCGGAGTTTCAAGCGCACCCATCTCGGCGCTTATCTTGCTGCCCATTATCATGGACCTAGCATGGTGCTTGCCGCCGCTGGAGCCGTAGACCATGGCGCGCTTATGGCCGAGGCCGAGCGGTGGCTGGGGACGTTCGATCCGGAGCCGGCGGCGGCGCCGGAACAGGCCGTCTATGCCGGCGGTATTAAGCGCTCCGACAAGGAGTTCGAGCAAACCCATATCGTGCTCGCTTTCGAGGGCCCGCATTATCGTCATCCCGATTATTTCGCCGCGCAGCTTTGCGCGGGCGTTCTGGGCGGCGGCATGTCCTCGCGCCTGTTCCAGGAGGTCCGCGAGCGGCGCGGGCTGTGCTACGCCATCTATGCCTTCGCCAGCGGGCTGTCCGACAGCGGCACGTTCACGATTCATGCGGCGGGCGCCGCCGATCGGGCGCATGACTTGCTTGCCGTGATCAACACGGAATTAGAGAAGGCGGCCGACAAGGGTTTCAGCCCCAAGGAACTCGCCCGGGTCAAGGCGCAACTCAAGATGGGGCTTCTGACCGGGCTGGAAAGCTCAAGCGCGCGGGCCGATCAGCTCGCCCGTCATATTCTGGTGCACGGCCGGCCGCTGCCCATCGAGGAGCTGATCGAGAAGATCGACCGGGTCGAAGCCAAGGATCTGCAAGCCACGGTCGAAAGTATGCTTGCCTCTCCGGCGAGCCTCGCCACCGTTGGGCCAATTGTTCATGTTGCAAGATTCGACCAAGTGGCGGAAAAATTCGCCGTGCCGTCAACCAGAGCAGCCTGAGAGGGGTGCCTAGCTCATGGCGTTACTGCGAGCCGTCTCCACGAGCGATCTTGGACCGGTCATCGAGTCGGAAAAGGTCACGCTGCGCACGCCGCAGATGGCCGACTACCTCGCCTGGGCCGAGCTCAGGGCTCAGAGCCGGGAGTTCCTGGCGCCTTGGGAACCGCTTTGGGCGACCGACGAACTTTCCCGGGCCTCGTTTCGCCGGCGCGTTCGGCATTATCTCCGCGATCTTCGCGAGGATGTGGGCTATGCGCTGTTCATCTTCGCTGCCTCGACCGGCGCATTGGTCGGCGGGCTGACGCTGTGCAATGTACGCCGCGGGGTGACCCAGTCTTGCACGCTGGGCTATTGGGTCGGAGCCCAATACGCCAATCAAGGTTACATGACGGCGGCGGTCAGGGCGGTAGTTCCGTTCGTGTTCGATTCGCTTGAGCTTCACCGGCTCGAGGCGGCCTGTCTGCCGACCAACACGGCCTCGATCAGGCTTCTTGAGAAAACGGGATTCAAGCGCGAAGGACTTGCCCGCCGTTATCTACGGATCAACGGCGTATGGCAGGACCATCTGCTTTATGCCTTGCTCGACAGCGATACGGGCCGCTAGCGCGTGACTGGCAAACGGTACCGGAGCGGGGGAGGAATGGTCGGTCTGGAAGCGGCGTTCTCGAAGCGCTTAAGGGGATGGCTCCCGGCCGTCGCCTGCGCCATCGCCGCAATCCTTATTGCGGTGCCGCTTGCACATGCCGTCGAGGCGATCCAAGTCGACCCCGGCAAGGACAAAATCGATATCACCGCCAAGGGCGAGCTTTACGATGGCCGTGGCGACCGGCTGCAGATCGAGACGGCACCGGGAGCCGACGGCTATATCGGCCGAATGGCGGTTTCGGCTTCGGCGCCCGGTACCAACCCGGCTTGGCTGGTCTTCGCCCTGACCAACCCGACGTCGGAGCGGATCGTACGCTGGCTGGTGGCGCCCCGGTACACCCTGACCGATTCACGCGTGTTCTGGCCGATCCTCGATGCGCCCCGCATCGCCGCCATCACGCCTTCACTCGGCTTCCGCCCTGAGCCGCTCAAGAGCGACCGTGCCGACATATTCAGATTGAGCCTCGAACCGGGCCAGACCATCACCTATGCCGCCGAGCTCAGTTCGCCGCAGGTGCCACAGCTCAATCTGTGGCACGCCAATCTCTACCAGGCGAAACGGCAGGATCGTATGCTGTTCAATGGCGTGTTGCTCGGCATCACCGGGCTGCTTGCCATTTTTCTCACCGCCATCTTCGCTGCTAATCACCGCGCCATCTTCCCGGCGACAGCGCTCATTGCCTGGGTTGCCCTGATCTATTTCTGCGTCGATTTCGGTTTCTGGAACAAGCTCTTCCCCATTGGTCCCGATCGCACGGCGGTTTACCGCGCGGCAACCGAGGCAGGGCTTGCCGCGAGTTTCGTGCTCTTTCTTTATACATTCCTGCGGATCGGTCTTTGGCATGGCTGGATCAGATTGGTGTTTTGGGGATGGCTTGCGTTTCAGGTCAGCCTGATTTTTTTCGCCATCGTCGATCCTGCGACAGCCTCCGGCCTCGCGCGTGTTTCGTTCGTGGCCATCGCCGGCATCGGCACCGTGCTGATCGCCTATTTCGCGCTGCGCGGTCAGGATCGCGCTTTGTCACTGATTCCAAGCTGGATGCTGTTCATCGTCTGGCTATTTGGCGCCGCCATGGTCGTGCTTGGCTATCTGTTCGGCGACCTCGTCGTCACCGGCCTCACCGCCGGGCTGGTTCTGCTGCTTGTGCTTCTCGGCTTCACCGTGACGCAATTTGCTTTCCGCACGGGAGGCGCTCCTCTGAGCCTCGGGCCGCTAAGCCTGGTGCAGATGAAGTCGATCGCCGTGGACGGTTCCGGCGCTCACGTCTTCCAATGGCACGCCGGACGGGACGAGATCACCATTGCCAACGAAGTCGAACGGGAGCTGGGGCTGGAGCCCGGCGCGCTCAATGTCGTGGTCGACGACTTTATCAAATATATGCACAACGCCGACCGCGAGAAATTTCGCCTGATGCTGTGGTCGCTGCAAGAACAGCAGGGCGGCGATGTTCAAACCGACTTCCGTTTGCGTCGGCACGACGGCAACTATGTTTGGTACGAATTGAAAGCGACTGCGGCGCAGAGCGACAATGCGCGGCTGTTGCGCTGCACCGGTCTATTGCGTGACGTGACCAACCAGAAGCGCTCCCACGAGCGACTGATCCACGATGCGGTGCATGACAGCCTGACGGGCCTTCCCAACCGCGAGCTTTTCATAGACCGGCTACAAGGCGCCATCACACGGGCGCGCGAAGGTCAAGCCAATCGGCCTACCGTGCTCGTCATCGACATCGACCGCTTCAAGAAAGTGAACAAGACATTCGGTCTTGTCATCGGCGACAGCATGCTGCTTACGCTCGGGCGCAGATTGGGCCGTCAGCTCAATCCCCAGGATACGCTGGCGCGCATCGGCGGCGATCAATTCGCCATTTTGCTGATCTCCGATCCCGATCCGCGCCACGTCGCTACACTCGCTGAACGGGTCAGGCGGGCGCTGCGCACGCCGATGAAGATCAGCGCCAAGGAGATCACCCTTACGGCCTCGGTCGGCATCGTTGTCCATGATGGCAGCCAGGAAACCGCGCAAGAGATGCTCCGCGAGGGCGAACTGGCGATGCTCCGAGCCAAGCGTGCCGGCGCCGACCGCATCGAGATTTTCAATCCGGCGATGCGGGGCGAAGATGAAAACAAGCTCCCGCTTGAAAGCGATCTCCGCCAGGCGCTCGAGCGCCAGGAGATCGCCGTGGTTTATCAGCCCATCACCAGGCTTGCTTCGAACCAACTGGCCGGCTTCGAGGCGCTGATGCGCTGGGACCACCCCACGCAAGGGCGGCTAGGCGCTGAAGATTTCATTCCTCTTGCCGAGGAGTCGGGACTGATCGTCGAGCTCGGCAGCTATGTCTTGAGCCAGGCGCTCGAAGAAGCGAGAAGCTGGCACAAAACGCTGCCGCGTGACCGCGACCCGCTC
>Ga0315534_1000378_pt1 | contig 30538 bp, 43 predicted proteins | sample SalMarSW160240MG_FD_203094 | JGI IMG/M metagenome (GOLD analysis project Ga0315534, IMG submission 203094) | Salt marsh sediment microbial communities from the Plum Island Ecosystem LTER, Massachusetts, United States - Salt Marsh Sediment SW1602-40 ...
AAACTAAATACGGTAACTATACTGGTAACAAGACTTTTACTGGAAGCGGTGATGGTTTAAAAAATACTCATAAATATCCAAGTTCTATATTCTCATCAAACTTTTTTAAAAAAGATCTGCTGCCAAAACCATTGTATGACAAATGGAGTTTCATATATTGGTATTTGCTTAATGCACTATTGGAAGAACCTTCCCAGGAGCTATACAAAATGGTGTCAAGGCTCGGTTGGATATTGCATATTGAGTATTTTAATTCACCAAAGAATTAGACTCATTCCTGGCGTGAAACCGGATTGTTAAACCTGGAAATAATAGATGAAAACCAAAGTTAAAAAATGCGAAAAGTTAGGAGGTGAACAATGCCACATATTTACAAACATGAAATACCAGAACGAAGGATGCTTAATTTCGCTTACGCTCGAAAGAAGGAGATTAATGAACAGATCGAGCAATTGGAAATGGAGCGCGACTTGATGCAAATGATTATGGATAAATTTGACCCGGATGTTTGCCAAAAATGCAAGGGCGCTGGCCACACTATGAAGCCAATACCGGGATGCGAATATGAAGGGCCACGGATGCACAAATGTGAGCGGTGCCGCGGGACAGGGAAAGAAACATAATGTGAATTATAACGATTGAAATCACCGGCACGTTTTTTGTATCCGGTGCATTGACTGGTTATATGGCTATCCGAGGAGGTGCAGACTTGAAGAAATACAATATTATTTATGTCGACCCACCGTGGCATTTCTCGAAAGGTGTTTACCAAGACAACGGAAGAACTGACAGGGAAATGAAAGACCAGTATCACACCGAAACAAAGGCAGGAATTGAAGGGCTATATATAAAAGGTATTTCACAAGATGATGCGGCTTTATTCCTATGGGTTACTGACAGCCACCTGATTGACGGGATAGACTTGATTAAGAAATGGGGATTTAAATATAGAACAATCGCCTTTATATGGCACAAAGTTACAAAGAACGGCAAGACTTGTGCTAATGTAGGGGCTTGGACTATGAAAAACTGTGAAATTTGCTTGCTTGGGGTAAAGGGAAATATGTTGCAGCACAAAAAAGTGAATAACATATTCCAGATTGTGATCGAAGAAAGAACTAAACACAGTAGAAAGCCTGAGAAGGTTAGACAAAACATAGAATTGCTTTTTGGTGACTTACCAAGGATAGAACTGTTTGCACGAAACAAAAGTGAAGGCTGGGATGTTTGGGGCAATGAAGTTGACTCCGATATTGACCTGGCGTGAAACCGGATTGTTAAAACCGAAAGATCAGAATGAAAACTAACCCGAATAAAGAGAAACAGGTAAAACAGTTGTTCAGCAAGGCAAATCACGCCCTGGATAAAATATTCATTTTTACGTTCTATGTGGAGCAGGGGGAGAAGTCACGAGATCAGATTAAGGCAGAATTTGACTTTATCGATCAATTACAAAAAAAGTATTTTGAAATAATGAAATAGGATTGAATCATATTTTCTTATACAATTCAAAATGGTTCGCTGCATGAACCGAGCTGCACGCCGCAACTCTACACTTTGCTTTTTTACGACGGTCTTGATCTTCATATAAACTAAATATCCAGGCTGATTGCCCGCAGCACCAGCAGGAAGTGAGGCTCGGAACTCCCCGGACAATGACGTCAGAAGAGTTCTGTTTGATATAAGTCATCTCTAATTGTTCCATTGTAATTTCCTTGTGTTATTAGTTAGTTAAGTTAGGCCCCGCTTGCGCAAACAGGCAGGGCCTTTTAATTTATCCGGGTTTCGACTTAATTTAAATCTGTTAGGATATATTCACCGGTTTCAATTTTCTTTTCGGTCTCTTTTTTCGTTTCACCTAAAAAGAGATTGCGATACTTTCCGGTAGTGCGGGAATAATCCCAGTATCGTTTGTCTAAGTAAACTTGACCATTGTTCCCGGAATCGATAAAAGCAACATTAGACTCATAAGACTGAAACATTGACCCAAACACCGGGCCGGTTTCACTTATATTTTGATTGAAATAAGCCAACCCGTCAATTATAAATTGATTCGGTACCTTGTTCCCATTGCGATTTTTCATATTTTCTACTTTCATAATATCACCTCTTTAGTTATTGGTTATTTGTAAACTTCAACAATTCTCACATTGTTTTTTTCCATTTCATTCTCCCTATAAATTCCAGAAATCTATTTGTTCGTTTCCGTACCAGACATCCACGGTGTTATCAGATGCATTAATTTCAAATAGATCAATATCATATTCGCCAGGGCGATTTTCAAGAAACGCCTCTGACCACTTAAAAGCCGAATATTCAGAATTTCCAAATGCCGCTGGCGCATCGGCAAATAATTTTTTTGCTAACTCTTGTGCTTTCATTTCATACCCCTTTTTGTTATAAATTAAAGTTTGATTTCACCAGTATATTCTGATTGTTCTAAAATCCTATCCAAAAGACCGTGAAATAAATGTTTTGTATATTTGTTGTTTAACCATCTAATAGCCGATGAGCGTGCGCCGCGTTCTGTCTTATAATTTGTTGAGCCGCATTTTGCGCTAAATTTTCTTGTTTCACCATGAAAACACTTTCCCTCACTAATTTTAATAACCTCATACTTATTGTCCCATGTTTTCCTAATTGCTAATTGCCTCATTTCATACCCCTTTCTTTTTTCGTTCGCCCACAGTATAATACTATATTTTAATTACCAAAGTGACCAATGTCACAGATTCGCAAATCAGAAATTTAATTTCCGGAACAAATGAACACTATTTTAAAAAAAACACTTGACAAAATTGAAAAATCTTACTACTATAGTATGGGAAGTAATACTTAGTGCAAATATGGGACTAACAAAACAAGCAAAATTCCTGATTAGAAAACAGAATTTTAAACTTTCACCAAATGAATTGCACTTCCTAAAACAATTCAAAACAAATAAACCACAAACTTTCCAACAAATTCAATTTTTTCTTGACATCTATAATAGATACGTCGAATCAACTATCAATCATATCGAGAAAGAAACAGCAGACTTGAAATTGTTCGCAAAACTTGGGAATGAACCAGAATGAGCGAAATTGCACTACAAATTGATCCTGGCAAAACTCTCAGACCAAATCACGGCCAGACCAAACTTACCAGAAAAAAAAAGAAAATCGTATTACAAGAATTGGCCAGTAAATGGAATATGACTGCTGCCGCTGCAAAAATTGGCGTGACAAGAGAATGTATAGTTTATAACATCAAAAGAGATGAAACTTTTGCGACAGCAATTCAGACGGTTAAAGATGCTTATTTGGATAATACCGAGGAAACATCGTTTATTGTCGCTTCCGAGCAATCGCGTGACGGATTTAATGACAGAAAACTATTGCTCCAGGCACACAGACCGGTTTACAATCCAAAGTCAGAACTTAATATTAATCAACACGTTAGCATCGAATTTAGCGTTCCTGAACTAACACGCATATTGCAACAGTCAAGTTCACGATCACGATCCTCGAAGCCCCAAGAGATCGATGAGGCACCGGAGGCTATTGAATATCGTGAAATATAATTATGCAATAAAATGGAACAAACAACGATTATGCAGTATATGATACCAAAACACATAGTTTTATACAAAAAGATGATAGGCAGATGCTTATATAATAATAATTATGTAAACTTGCTTTGGGTTTTCGTAGTTATTACTGCGATCCTGGCGCAAAGGGGTGTGTGTCAATTGACGGGGGGTGTAGCCCAAAGCTCGCCCGGTATAAGTGTGGGTGCGGTGTTAAGAAATACCGTCTCTCCCGTTCAAAAATTTAACAATAGGGGTTTGGCACGGAAATAAAAATAACTGATTGACTATTGCACTGAAGTATGGGTATTCGGACAGGTTGAAAATGAGGTTAGTTAATAAAGGCAAGTAACTTATTAGAAAGGAAAGAGATGCGAAAATTATTCAAAGTATTTGCAGTAGTTGTGGTAGTATTGGCGGTATTTGCGGTATTTGACTGGAACTTCGGTCAAGACGTGTATCATACTGAATACACGAAGTATATTGTGAACAAGATACTGTTCAAGACAACGGCGAAAGCGGAGTTTCGGGATACGGCATTATATATCAATTCTCCGGCGGATGGGCAGTTGGATGTAGTGGCGGACACGACATTGAATTTAGCGGGGCCGAAAGTAACGTCAGGGACGGGATTTTGGGCGGATGCTCCTTCAATGGCCGGGAATGATCTGTCGAAGGCTTTTTTCTATGTCAATGATTTTGTAGGGGAGGTGTATTTCCCGACTGCTACGGGTGTGGCGAATGGATGGAAAGGAGTGGGAGATGCAACCTATGATGTATTGGGTGCAGCGGGGACGGTTGGTGGCTGGTGTTTGATAGCACCGGAGGCGGGGTCTGACAATGAAGTTTACTTCCAGATGGGACAACTTGGGACGGAAACTTATGTGGAATATACTGAGGATAGCGGGAAAAAATCATGGTTAGAATTTAATCTGACACCAAGTTCAGTGACGAATGCAGCCAACTGGTTTGTAGGATTGGCGGAAGAAGGAAGTGCCGGAGCTAATTTTATCGCTGATGCCGGAAATGATATAGCGGATAAAGATGCGGTTTTGGTGGGGGTTTTTGAGGCTGATGCGGATTCATTGACTGCTGTATGGCAGGTTTCCGGCAGTGCATTTGCTGATTCGCTCGAAACACTTATAACTGCAGGAGACGCCGCAGCCAATATAACTATCGGATTTTATTTTGACGGTGCCTCTACTCTTGGAATTTATAGGAATGGTTCATTAATGGGTAATATTGATGTTGGCCAGGCCAGTTTCCCGGAAGGCGAGGAATTATCGCCAATTATTGCGATGAAGCAGGGTGCCAGTGCTATTAATATTAACCTGGATTGGATAAAACTTGTAGCGGAAAGGTAAATGTTCTGGTATATAGAAAAGCCGGAAGACCGGCCACTCGCTTTTTTAGCTAAACTCCAGGAACGAGTTGATTCCGGGGAATTTGAGAAGCTGCCGAAAGATGAACAGACTAAGATCATCAAAACGGCGGTGATGTGGGATCAGGCTAAAGGGCGGTATATGTATCAGCCAAATGAGGAATTGTATTGGTGGTTCCTTATGCCGCATTGGATTAAGGGAATACGCGGCGGCAATCAATCCGGTAAGAGTAGCGGTTGTACAATGGACTTCGTGATGTGGGCGGAGGGTTGGCATCCACTTCAGAAGTTGAATATGGAGCGGATAATAGAAGAAACTTACGATGGAAAAATCAAGAAATGGCTGAAAGAATTATACCGGCGCAGACTATTCTTGAAAGACCCACCCGTTAAACTAAGATCGGCGACGATTGATTACACGATTTATGTCAATGATATTATAGGCCCGGAATATATGAAATGGGCTACTAATGAAATGGTTTCCGATGCCGCCTATACCAATGACAAGAAACGTAAGATTATATGGAATAACGGTTCCTTTGTCCATTTCATGACTTACGAACAATCAGTATTGACGCATGGCGGGGCTGCGAGAGACGGTATTCAGCTTGACGAGGAACCACCGAAAGGCATTTGGGATCAATCCAAGATGCGCGTATCCACAACTAATGGCAGGTTGATCGTGGGAATGACGGCAGAGCAGGGTGTGACTTGGACGGAGGATGAGATATGGAAACCCGGTCTCACCCATCGTCACCCGACAATTTATGCCTGTGAACTATCAACTTATGATAATCCCATTAATTCACAGGCTATGATCGACCGTATCAAGCAGAGTTGTAGTGATGATACTGAAATAGCGATTCGGATATACGGGAAATCTACCCCGCGCGGTGGCAGCGTATATGGCATGGCGAAAGATGAATACCCCTGGGTAATAGAACCATTTGATATACCGCAGGATAAAGGCTATCTGATTATGGCGATTGACCCCCATCCCAAAGTTCCCCATGCAGTATTGTGGGTATGGGTTGATTATGAGGGCATTCATCATCCGTTGTTCATGAATAAACCGTATTTGTATGAAGTCGGTGAACTTTTTGAGCCGTGTTCAATACCCGAACTTGCCGCACTTATTAAGCAAAAAGAGAAATACGAGTTTGGAAGAACCCATGATTTTGTGTTATGTGACCAATTCGCATGGAATAAAGACCAGAATAATCCCAAGACATTAGCCGATCAATTCATAGAAGCCGGGATTATGGTCACTCCGGCCACCAAAGACCGGGATTCCGGAATTGTCAAGGTGAAGGAAATGTTGTCACTGACTTTTGGTAAGGAATTGCCTGAAGACATGGAAGAATCCGTTATAATCAGGCGCAGATTTCCGCAGATTATGTGTTTTGATACTCTTAGTCTGGAACACGGCTTGCGATGGGAGCGGAAAAAATACCGTTGGCGTAAAGCCCGGCAAAGATATACCGATGACATTGCAATCGTTCAAAAGCCGGTAGATAAAGACGATCACTTCATGGAAAATGAGTATAGAATTGCTTTGTTCGTTGTCGATGGCCAGTTTGAAATAATTGAAGCCGATGAGCAAAAAGACTCTTACAAGGTAAACCCGGAGATTAACGGAAATAAAATGGACGTTGACTTTCGGGAATCCGCAAATTACCTTGAAGAAGAAAAGGGAGTGTTTGTGTAATGGAAAATGGAGGGATATATGCCGATTCCAAAAAAGGGTGAAAGTCGAAGCGAGTATGTTGGCAGGGCAATACACATGCTCGTTCATAAAGAGGGATTGAAACAAAAACAGGCAGTTGGAAAGGCTGAGGGGATGTATAGCTGGTATCTGGCCAAACGAAGACGTAATAATAAACATAAAGGATAATAATTATGCAAGAAACCGCTCAAACAGTAGAGCCAAAAACTGTGACAACGCAAATCACGGAAACAGATATTAAACCGAAGCCGGTGGAAATATCAAAATTAAGTCTGAATCAACGGATTCTACTCAGGGCATTGGCGGATGAAGTAATGGACAGCCCATTGTTCAAAGGACTTGGAAATTTGCAGAAACAGTTATATTATTCCACCAAAGAAATGTTTGCAAAGCCTCATGGATTGGAAATGCAGGACATTGAAGGCGAAGAATTTTGGGAGAAAATCGAAGTCGCCGGACAAAAGAAGAAAGAACCGAAACGGTTTCTCAGGTTTAAGTGGAATTTTTATATACCCGGCACCAATTCCAAAATCAGTGTGGAAAAACGGTGGCGATATGAGGATTTCACGGCATGAATGGTATATACTATATCATATCATTGATCGTGACAGTTACAGGGATGCTCCTGTCGTTCAAAATGGGCTATCGTGCAGCCGGGCGAGAAGAAAGACTGATAATGAGCGCACCATCTGATATGGTAATAATTGATACCGAAGCCGAAGAAAAAGCACCTGAGACCGATGAGAAAATACGGGAAGACATGGACATGGCGATAAAAATGGCGCAAGGATATGGCGATGAAGCCGGACAACACTTATGAAAATGATAAACTATTAAAGATTATGTCGATTATTGGGCTATTTTAATATATGGCAAAACGAAAATCAAATTTAAAAGACCCGGATGTCGAACTTGTTGAATCCCTGATTGCCTTTGGAATGAAGGGTAAGGAAGATTGCGGTGTAATCACAAACTACAATCGCGGCATTCAATATTGGCGGGGAAATCATAAGATCAGTGAGAACAGCGCCAAGACCGGCAATAAAGTCTATAATAAGTTTGCCGAAATTATTGAAACCCGTCTTTCCCATTTGACCGATGCCAAGCCGAAGTGGTTGTTCAGGCCGCAGGAAACCAATGACATACAGATCGCCCATGCTCTTAACCAGATAATGGGTGATGTCATTTGGGATTATATAGATTGGGATCATGGTGAAGATGGCGGTGGCAAAGGTGAAGACGCTATCTTACAGGCAGCATTTGCTGGTAGTTGCCATATTAAAACAGTGCTCGATATTGATACCGGCTATCCTAATTTTGTTGTAATCCCCGCCGGTGCCATAATTGTCGATCCGAAAGCCAAGAAGAAAAAGCAACTTCGTTACTGGATTCATCTTGTCCCGACTTCGATAAAACATATCAAGCGCCAATATGGGGTAGATGTTCAGCCACAAGCCGATCTTGAGCGTATATACGACCATGACCGGGCGGACTTCCATAGACCGCAGATTACCGGGCAGCTTGATTCGACAAATGACACATTCCCATCACTACCCTACAAAATAGATGGGAAAGGTGGACAATCCGATTATAGCGCCGATCAATTAGGCAAAGCCATTATCGCTGAATGCTGGATGCAGGATTGGACAATGGAAGCTATACCTTATGATGCCAAAGAGACTTCCGATGAACATAATGCCTTCAAAATGGCACAACCTGTATTTGTAACGCATGATGAACATCATCCTAAACATATCGCAGCGCATACCACATTCATGAATAAGCTTGATGCGGTGGCTGATGCGCAGCTCATACAGCAGCTTCAAGAGCACATTGCTACTCATGAACGATTCCCGCAGGATACCAGCCGCCTGAAATATCCTTATGGACGTGTTATCACTGTCTGCCAGGGGAAGAAACTCCTCGACCGGCCAAATCCGTTTGGCATGTTGGGACTTGGATTCAGGGATGTTCTGATAAAATTTGATTATAATAAGAACCCGGAGGCATATTGGGGGAAACCGCTTACTATCGATCTTTTCGATCCGCAGGATGATCTCAACCATCGCAAGAATGCAATTACTAAAAACATTAATTTGCTTAATAATGGTATCCGCAAGATTAAATGGATTCTCTATGATAAGCTCGGCATAAAAAACAATCCCCGAATGCTGAATAATATGCCAGGTAATGTTGTGCCGTTCATTAATTCACCGGAAGAATTTACCACTGATTTCGGGAAGCCGATGCCGAACCAGGTATGGGTTGATCTTCAGTGGAATGAGCGGTTTATGGAGAATCAAACCAATAGTGAGGCAGTGGGAAGTGGGCGCTTACCAGCCGCCGGGACTGCTGGTGTAACAGTGGAAACATTGTTGGGTGAATTTAAGACTATTCTTCGCAAGCCGCTACGTCACTATGCCGGAGCATTGGCGGAAATGGGCAGAAATGCGGTTCTGATTATGTCGGAATTTATGGATGATAACGAAAAATTCATGATTCTCGGTGCGGATCAACAAGCCTACGAACAGATCAATTGGGGTGAGATCAGGGATCGTGCGCGATTAATGAGAAACGTTAGAATTGATACCGCCAATATGTTGCCAACTTCGCGTCTTGAGACCTTCCGTCGCACTGTTGAGTTGATGCAGGCCGGAGTTCCGCCGGAAGCCGCCGTGCAACTGTTGGATGATCCCAAAACAATTCAGATCATGCAGACCATGAGTAAGATCAATCAACTCACCGGAATGTTGGAACAGATGGCGCAGGAAAATAAGCAACTTAAAGAACAAGTAAACACAATGGTAAACCGGATGCAGGGCAATTCCGGTATGGGAAATGTTGGGATATTTAAATAGGTGATTTATGGCAAATAAACGTAAAGTGTTGAAAATAAATAACGAAGCCGTCCTGAAACATTTGCAGGTTATTCGAAATCATGGAATCATTGAGCAGGGAGATGAGAAGGCTATTCAGTTAGGCCGTCAATTCTTTTACTGGCAGCGGGGAAATGAAAAATTCGAACTGACAAATCAGGATGTCGGGAAACTATTAAATAAATAATCGAAAGGGACAATATGCCTGACGATGTAAAAATGAATTGGGATGCTGAAAAGGGAACAGTCACCCTTGTCAAAGATGAAGATACCAAAACCTTTGACCTGTCGAATGAGAATGATCGCGTTACTCTCATGAAGATGGGACAGCGGGGATGGTATTATGACGAAGTGGCATCCAAAGAATTAGGTCAACTTCGCACAGTCGTCAACAATTGGGACAAAACCATTGAAGCTGCAAAGAAAGATGACAAAGCAATGCAGGAGCTTGTTGGAAAATTGGAAATGGCAATTGGCCGTCCTCTGACAAATAAAGAGGAAAAGGATCTGGATAAAGGCAAAATGCCCAAAATTCTTCTTGACGAAGAAGAAGATTCCAATATTAAAAACATGTTCAAGCAGTATGAGGCGAAGATAACCGAACTCGAAAAGAAGTTGAATCAATTTGCCAAAGGCTCAGAAGATAAGGAATTGGCGGCTATCCAGGCTGAAATTGAAAAAGAAGCCATAGCACTCGAAAAGAAATACGATGGAAAAGATGGTACTCCCAAATTTGAGCGCGATGAGATTTATAAATTTGCCGCTGAAAAAGGGATAGATGATCTCGAACTCGCTTTCAAAATGATGAATCTTGACAAGCTTACCGAAGCAGCGCAGAAAAAAGCGATTGCGGAATACCAGGATCAACTTAAAAAGCGCAAGGCAGGATTTGTCGAATCATCAGAAGAAAGTGCTGCTATCGAATCCAGTCATAAAAGCAATGCCAAAACTTATCATCAATTGGGCCATGAAGCATTTGAATCCGCTAAAAAACAGGGAATCAGCTTTTTTAATGATGACTAAAATAAGGATTTAAGAAAATGGCTCTAAACTATGATTCAATTACCGCCATAGTCAGAGAGCACTATATTCCGAAACTCATTGATAATATCTATGAGTCCAGTGCTTTATTGACAATGATGCGACAAGACGGGGTAGTTATCCCCGGTGGAACCAAAATAACACAGCCTGTTCTTTATGCAAAGAACACTGCTCGAGGCGGATATACGGGGATGGAACCCCATGATGTCAGTGAGGGCGAAACCCGGACAGCCGCCAATTACGATTGGGCAAACTATTATGTTTCCCTCGTGATGAGCGGTGATGATGAGCGTAAAGCAAATGGCAACGACAATGTGCTTGAAAGTCTAATTAATTTGAAAATGCAGGAAGCCGAAATGTCCATGAAGGATCAGTTGGCATCCGATATTTTTACCGGAAGTTCTTATATTGTCGGTCTTGATACTGCAATTGGAACCGGGACTTATGCCGGAATAGCCGGTGGGACGTATTCTTGGTGGCAGTCGGGCGTTGATACTACCGCCCATACAGCAGCCAACATGAAAGACAGTTCCAATGCTTCTTACATTCACACTCTTTTTCGCGCTGCCTGGTCTTCATGTAAACACATGGGAGAAAAGCCCAACCTGATTATCACTTCTCAGGATGTTTTTGACATCTATGAGCAGTCGCTTCAGGTGAATGCACGTTATCCCATGACATCACGCTCCAAATTCCTGGCAGATGCCGGATTTACTGCACTCGATTTCCGTGGAAGACCTGTGACTGTTGATGATTTCTGTGCTTCAGGAACCGATTCAGCCTGTTATTTCCTGAACACCAAATTTATGCCGTTGTTCTATCATCCGCAAAATAACTTCCGGTTGACACCCTGGAAGGTTCCTACCAATGCGGATGGACGAATTGCCCAACTGTATTTCACCGGGCAAATCGGATTGACCAATCGGCGCATGTTCTACCGCTTTAGCGATCTTTGCAATTAAGAAAGGAGGCAAGTCATGAGTGGAACAGCACAAAAAGTAAGTGGGCCTACCTTTGCCCTGGGTCGCTTGGCAGATTTAACAATTGTCAGCACAACGCAGCAATTCCCGTTGGGGAAAAAGGTGGAAGATCAATTAGGCAATGTATATCGTTATGTCCAGAATATTGCAGCCGATACTTTGGCACTGGCAGATGGACAGGTGGTATATCTTGCGGACGATGGTGAATGGATTGTCACGCGCGATTTCACCGGCGGCTCGGCTGTCGGCGGTCGTGTTGTCGGAGTGGCAATCTCAACTGTAGCATACGGTTCTTACGGTTGGATTCAGACTGCCGGAATACATGATGCCGTTTATACCGATGGTGGAGTTGCGGCAGGTGATTATCTTGTCGGACACTCCGTTGATGGTGAGGCTGATACGATGGCTGATGGCGAGGAAGAGCAGGTCTTCGGACAGGCCCTTGCCGATGATACCGCTACCGGGCAGGAAACTTGTCCGGCTTTGCTGTATGGTAATTAAACCCGACACAGATGGGATGGGGTTAATCCCCGTCCCGTCTATATTTAACAGGCTATGAAATGACTACCACAACGTTAAGAGCAACGGTCAGACGGCGCATCAATCAAACTGATAATATGAATACTCAGTTTGCCGATAGCATGATTGATGAATTGGGGAACCAGGCCCGGCGCATGTTCGCAGCTATTCTCCCGGAAGGCATATTATCATCCTTGAGAAAAAGTGGGTCATTGACTCCCTCAAGCGGTGTCGCATCTTATCCGGCTGATTATCTGCGGAGCCTGAAAGACCCTGAAGTATTGGTCGATTCAGTCCATGCCAATAAGATTCCGTTGGGTGAGAAATGGAGATTACGATACCTGGAATCGAATGACAATGTAAAATCGGGAACCACTGATAAATACTATTGGGAAACCGATGCAGGAATCCATTGTCTGCCTACAACTGCAACAGCTATTACTTATCCGTATATACGGGTGCCGGATGATCTTGATACGGAAGCGAATGCCGATATGCCGTTAGATGTTGATGATATGGTCATTGATTATGTATTTGAAAAGCTGATGGGGACACGGCGCGGCGATAAGGAATTAGCGGTTTACCTTGCCAATCAGAAAGGGTCGTTATTGGGGGCGATGAATAATGAGCACGTTTAAAAATTTACAGGATGATACACTCGATCTATGCCAGGAATTGCAGGGACGGACGGATTTCACGCTCACCCGTATAAAGCGTTTAATCAATCAAGGGTATTATGACTTTGTTAGAAAAACGAGAATATTAAAAGATTATGATGATATAACTACAGTGGCGAATCAAACTTCTTATGATTTGTCGGATCAAGACATTGAAGTCCTTTCAGTAAAATATGTATCTGACTCCGGTTCTTTATTATTAAAGCCGTATCCCGGAGGATGGTCTAATATCCCAACTGCAACTACTTATGGGACACCCGAATTTTATTGGTATAAAAATATTAATACCCGATCCGGTGGAAAAATTGGGACAGAACCCACGATTAATACAAGCGATAATACTCTGAGAATATGGGTATCAAAAATGTTTGATTCGGAATTATCTGCAAACGATGATGTGCCGGAATTAAAATTAGAATATCATGACGCACTTGTATATTATGCTACCTGGAGATTGTATGCTATTTATGGCCACTTAAATGAAGCATGGTCGTCTAAAACATTGACATTTAAAAATTTGTATGATGGGATTATAAAAGATTATCTGGGATTGGAAAAACCGATGTATGATATAAGGGATTTTGATTCAAGAAGAAAATTTGAGGTAGGTTAATGGCGACTACATTTAAAGACATGCAAGATGATGTTTTAAATGAATGTCATGATTTGCAAACGAGAATAGACTTCAGTCTTACTCGCATAAAAAGAGCCATAAACAGAGGCTATCATAATTTCGTAAAAGACACTGATTGCATATTCGATTCATTCAACTTTACGACTGTTGCAAATCAGCAATATTATGATTCAAGTGATGTTGCCAATTTTGCCTATTGTTATAAAATTAGCACCGTGAAATATGTTGAGGAGAGCACTGAATTTGGAAAAACGCTTATTCCTTATCCAGGTGGCTATAATGCGTTGCCAAGAAATAAGAGCTATGGAGAACCAAGTTATTATTATATAAGAGGAATGACCTCTAACAATTTGCGCAAGATAGGAACATATCCAATTATGGATTCGGCTGGAGAAACATTACAAGTCGAAGGTTGTCGATACCCAACATCGGAATTATCCGAAGCGTCAGATGAACCGGAAATTGATGAGGAATATAGAGATGCTATTATATATTATGCGGTATATAGAATCTATCATTCATATTTTAATTTAAATAAGGATTGGCGATCTAAATCCATAGAATATAAACAACTATATAAAGAGATTGTTGATGAATTCCGATACAACAATTTCATCGATGACTTAGAGGGGCTACAGGTTCAGGATGCTTTCCCAGAATATTAAACAATTCAAAGGGCTTGCACAGCACATTCTCTATGAAGAATTAAGCCCTGAATACTGCCATACGATGGTTAATCTTGATGTTGACAACCCATTGGGAAGATTGTCGAAGCGGGGAGGCTACACCAAAAAATATAGTGATTCCCTCACTGACGTTATAAGCGCCTGTGAATATAAAATACCGACTACCGGTGATACCATTTTAATATTCAATGACAACGGGACACTGAAAACCTATACCAACGGTGCATCGTTGACATCGCTTTCATTGCCGAGCGGGGCAGCGTTAACTTCCGGTTTCCGCAATCAATATTTCGGATTCAAAGATCATATTATCATAACCACCGGAAATGGATCAACCAATTACGTGCTTGGCTATCACTATATTAAGCGGGTAAATGCGAGCAATACCGGATTATTCGGGAATGTCGAACAATTCACGGGCTATAAGCTATTAAAAAATCAGATAGTATTTGAAAACGGTCAATTCAGTTTACTTTACAATGTCGTTCAGCTTGGCAGCTACTATTACATATCATTTCAGGGCAGCAGATATGTTGAAAAGCGCAATAGCTCATTTCAACTTGTAGATCGAATACTCGCTCAGGCCGATGCCGATGCAAAGACGACAATCGCATTGGCGGCTGATGATACCTATCTCTATGTAGGAACAGAAGATGGATTGTATAAGATAAATCCGAATGGATGGGTGACCGAGGATTCGAGCACTGATTTAACGGGAATACTTGGAGTCGCAGTAGATGATGATTATGTATTTGCTTGTGCCGCGAATGATGTGACACGCTATGACATAACCGATTTAAGTTCAAACTCGAATGAGAATCATATTGCAACATTCAGAGATATTACCTGTGATCCTGATTCCGGAGGAGCTATTTACCTATTGACAACCGGAAGCAGCGGGACTATCGAGAGATATGTTAAGGGGAATTGGGCAGACGGTAATGAAACCCATAGTGTTTCACCTTCTATTGGTGTAATATACAATATTATTTATGATAATACGAATGATTATGTGGTAGCAACTGGGAGTGGTGGCAGCACAAAGCGATATACCGATAGTACACTGACATTGGTCGATACCAATACCGTCACCGGCGCACAATTCCGGGTATTGTTACCTGATTCCAGCCCGGTAGAGGATAGATATGGCACGGTCTATCCGCTTGCCAGCGACACGCCTACCTATCCTTCACTGGTAAGCATTTCAGTCGAATCAATCGACAGTGGCGGAAGCCTTGATGCCGGAACCTATTTTTACAAGATTGCCATTGTGGATGTTGACGGGCAGGAATTTCTATTGTCCGATCCCATAATAGTGCAGGTGCCGGGCAGTTATAATGTCGATCTTGAAATTGTGGTAAATGATACTTTGCCGGATATTCTTTATCGTGGGCAGACAATAAATATTTATCGTGCCTATAATTCAACAAGTCAGGATGAACTCGAAGAAGCCACTAATTACAAACTATTGGATTCCATTGATATTAATTCTTCGCAATGGATTCATGAAGCCGACTTGAATATTTATCATTATCATTATACCGATGACACAACAGAAGCCAATATTTCTGATGTTACCTATCAGGAAAATTCGGGATTCAGTGAAAATACCAAATCACGTTATGTCAATTACAAAGTGCATGAATGGATTGGGAATGAGCTTCATGCCGCAAATATGTATGTGGATGGGAAAACCTATAAAAATAAAATAGCAGTAAGTCAGGCGGATGGCCCGGATGTTGTCGTATTCGTAAATACTTATGACTTCAATCCTTATGATGGCGACGAAATAAAGAATATAACCACTGCCTACGGACGCGCCTATATAATGAAAAACCGCAGAACCGGTATTTTCTATCAGCAAATTCCTGAACGTATTTTAAATTTTGGTATTGCCGATACTGATTCCTATTTCAATGACAATGAAACGATCTACATGATTACCAATAAAGGATTAGCAGTAGTCAGTGGGGCCAATGGAGAAATTATAAGCGATCCCGTTAAAACATATTTTGATGCAATATCGGATTTCACGGATAGTTGTGTGTTCCTGCGTGATGATTTGAGCCGGATATTGTTCAGTTTCCCCGGAGATCATACATTTATATTCAATAAATTGCATAAATTATGGATGCATTATAATGGGGCTTATGCCTTTAAGGGATATTTCAAGAATCTTGACAATGAATATATCGGATTCGGGCAGGAACCGGCGGAGCCATTGGCGGATTATTTCTTTGAATTGGATGATGCCACACAGGACAATGGAGAAAGTATTACAATATCTTATGAAACACCACTTCTTAAAATGTCGGAGTTAGATGGAGAAGACATTGAATTAATCAAGATGAATTATCGTGTCGATAAAACCGGAACCATAAATTTTGTTTTATATGACTACGCAGAGGCATCCAAGCGGACGGTAGAAACGATTTCATTGGAAGACCCGGTGAGTGGTGCCTTGACAGACAAAACCAAGTTCTTTCAAAATGCATGGGGTGAAGCATTTAGTCTCGCCATAAGTGGGACGAGCACGAAATTCAAGTTATCGAGCATTTCATTGATTGGGGAAAGTGCGGGAGAAACGGCTAATGTATAAATTTAGTGACCTGCATAAAGATCAAAGCATTCAGAAGATACAGCTTGAGATTCAGGATAATATGGCAACTCAAACTGATTTGAGCGGCAAAGCAGACAAAACGATTTCCATCGTAACGGTTCTCCCGAAGCTTACCGATCTATCAGATGGCGATAAAAAAGTATATTATGATGGCACAAATTATTGGAAATATGAAAGAATTGGTTCACAACTTTTTAAAACGCAAATAACGAGGGTTTGATATGTCTATTTTACCGTGGATAGCAACAGGTTTAGGCGCACTTGGGACATTGGCGGGAGGTGGAGGAGAACAGACACAGACTATTGAAAGGAAACTTTCGCCGGAAGCCGAAGCCTATATTAAATTTCTTATGGGGCAATACGACCGGAATCCTTATGATGTCTCCGGCATTGTTTCTTCCACCAGAGAACGAATCGGGAATGAATCTTCGGGTTTACGACAGGCTGCCTTGCAGCGCCTCACTCGTGCCGGTGTTCCTGCCATGCAGCGCGAAAGTGCATTGGGAGATATTACTACTGCGGGATTAAGGGAAGTAGGATCGACCGTTGCCGATCTGCAATTCAATGAGCAGGCGGCCAATGAAGAAAGACGGTCAAAGATAATGCAAATACTGGCCGGTATTTACAGCGGCACAGGGACATCTACCGCAACTACAACCCCACCGGCGGGGGCCGGATTCTCCCAATTGTTCGGAGCCGGATTGCAGGGCTTGATGGGGACTTATGGTGTGCCTAAACCATCGGGAGGATCGAACACTCCCGGCAATTCATTTTACAGTCGATTTGGGAATAAACCCTTATAGGATAAAAACATGCCTAATAACAGAATATTAGCGGCGTTAGATCAACTTGCCGGAGTAGCTGGAGAGGAAATCGACCAGGCGGCCAAGTTTCGTTATAATGAAGCCCTGCGCCAACAGGCGATGCAGAAACAGCAGGAACAGCTTGACCGGCAATTCAACCTTGAGAATCAAAAGCTGAATGTGATGCGTGGCGAATTGAAATTGGCGCAGAAGGCGGAATCCTTCAAGGAAGGGAATGAACTTGCTACGAAGGATAGTGCAATAAACAGCTTGAAAAATAAGGTGGATCAACTTAACTACCTAAATCAATTGACAAAGATGAAATATGATATTGGGAAAACTCAATTCGATGAGATTAATGCACTTACCGATGATATAACAACAGCTTATGAAAAGGGTGAATCTCAAGATGCAATTGCGCCACTGGTTGAAATGCGGAGAAGACTGGAATCTAAATATTTTGGTGAAGAAATAACGCCCAAGAATCTTGACTTCGGATCGTCCGGCACAAGATTCCCGCCGAATTATCAGTTAAGCCCGGAAGGAACCGACTTAACACTCAAATATCAGGATCGAGCGGCAAAATATAGCAGCGATTATGAAACAGTTCGTAATAATCTTGTCAATATTGAAGCCGCCACAAAACGGATGATTTCTAATCCTGACAATATAAATAGAATCGCTACGGATCAGGCAGTAATCACCTCATTCAACAAGATTCTCGATCCGACTTCCGTTGTGCGTGAATCGGAATATGCACGGACTCCGGCCAATACTTCATTAATCAACAGGGCTAAAGGAGCGATCCAGAAATTGAGCAAAGGTGGTGCCGGATTGACGCAAGCAGATATTACAGAAATTCGTGATACTGCGAGGGAAATGGCGGAGCTAAGACGATCTATTATCAACAAAAAATTGGAAAATCAAATCAGGAAACCGGCTGCCAAACGTGGGCTTGACCCGGAAGAAATTGCTCCGTTATATCAACCAATAAATATAGATGAAGGGACTGGGGGTTCAACATTTATGAATATTAATAATAAAGCCGAGAAAAAAGCTAATAATGCCGATGAATGGCTAAAACAACAGGGATATTAATAATGGGAGAATTTCTTACCACAGGTCATGTAAAGGAAATTCTTGACAATGCTCCTTCCGATATTCCGAAACAAGACATAATCAACGGTCTTGTAAATAAGGGATATGAAATTGAGGGACTCAATGCTGAATTTAGTCCACTTGAAGCGGTAAAAAATGTCCCGACATCGCTTTTGGAATATGGAAAAAATATATGGACGGCGCTTACAAAGCCAGCACAAACATTCAAGGGGATCAGGAATGTAGCGCAGGGTGGAATGTCGGAATATATGTCAAAATTCGGAGATCGACCTGAAGATGCTTATGGGAAAGATAAAGAACAATATTTTGATGCAATGGTGAATTTCTTCTCTGAGAGATATGGCGGTAAGGATAAATTATTAAATACCATAGAAAAAGACCCCGTTGGATTTATGGCCGACTTATCAACTGTTATAAGTGGTGCTGGTGCAGTAGGCGGAAGCACAAAAGTAATTGAGGCCGGAAGAGTATTGGAGCCGACAAGCGCATTTATAGATGTTGCTAAGGGATTGGGAGGGTTATCAAAAAAAGGAGTTATGAAATTTAATGAAGCGACCGGCATAAATAATTTATTGAAAGGAGAGGCAACAGTATTCACCCAAAGAGCGATTGGAATATCACCTAAATCTATTGTCAATATTGCTAGGAAAACCTTCAATAAAGAACCGGCGGAAGTAATAGCTCAATTGGGCATACATGGGACTCCTGAACAGATGGCAAATGATCTTGAATCAATTGCTAAAATGTCTAAAAATTCAGTTGATACAAAATTGGCCAGTATAAATAAGGTTTATAAGTCACAAACCATTAAGAATGTGTTGGATGATTTAAAAGATACGGTCGCCGGTGTAAAAGTAAAAGACCCGGAATCGAAGAAGGTTATTACGTTTATTGATAATATGATTGATAAACACAATAAGACGGGGCTGACACTTTCTGAGGCCAATGAGGTTCGCCGGTTAATGGATAGAATTGATTCCCCGTATGCGAAGACTGCCCATATATCAGGTATCGGAACAGTTGATTTCGGGAAAACCGGATTTGCGGCAGAAGACTTGGAAAACATAAGAAAATCATTATCTAAATTCATAAAGACCAAAGCAACTGAGGCCGGTTACCCAGAGATAGATAAATTAAATAGAACCACTAATTTCGCTACAGAGACATCTTCATATCTGCGTGAAAATGCTTTGGCATTAAAAGGAAGGAAGCCATTTGTTGAGGAATTTTTAGGTAGCTTTTTTGCGGGTGGTGGATTGGTTGGTTATGGGACAACGGGTGATCCGCGATGGTTGTTTGGTGCAATGGGATTAGTCGGACTACGGCGGAAAATCAGGAATCCGAAATTTCTTACTGCGTTGTCAAATAAGCTCATGACATTAAGTGATAAGGATTATAAATCATTCAGCGACATGGTGAGAGCCGGTAAACCATCAAAACCCGGTATTGTTATAGCCAAGCGCATAGGAAAAGATTTACAGAAAATCTTCCCCGAATTAAGGATGGGGGGAATAACTGAAAAACAAACTCAGGAGTAATCCAATGAAAGGCATCATAATTTTACTATTACTTATCCCGTTTCTTGTGTATTCGCAGAATGTAAGAACCGTTCCTCAAGATCATGACTGGACGACTATATTTAATGGGACGCTTGGAGCCGGGGCGGATGGGATTGACACTACCAGCGCATTCAGCCCAAAACAGTGGAAGGGAGTATGCACACTTGCCTTTGAAACGGACACTGCGGGGGCTTCTATCAAAAGTGCGAATCAATCTGATTCTTCTTTGACGGTAGGTTTGCAACTCAAAGATAAAAGTCTTGATTGGGGATGCTGGTATGGAAATATAACCACATTTAAGGGAGTGACCAATTTTTCAAAAGTTGATACAGTTGCTCGGGCGATAGTCAATAGAACTGCATCTTATTGGTTTTTTGAGCTTGGTGGACAAGATGCATGGCAATGGGCCGATAGTGCGCGACTTATTGTTTACATTGGTGTTGGCGATTCGCTTGATACCAGAATAGATGTAGGGGGGCAATAATGGCTAAAAGTGCAAAAGCATTATTTGGAACTTCAACTACGTATGCGATTGCCGATGATTCTTCTGATGTTGAGGGGGCGACTATCCGCAATGACTACCCGCCATCGGCGCAGAATGTGGCCTCGGCATTTATCCACAACAACGGAGCTGGAGATAATATTCTCATCACGGTTAAGTTTCAATTATATTCCGGTGTAGATTGGGGGGCAAAGCACACCTGCGAGGATTCAAATGGTGACGCTATAACCTTTTACGCGGATTCTGAAGAAACAATAGAAGTTAATCTCTACTCACAGCCGGAATGGAAATTGGCTGATGCCTGGCGCATATTATTAAGCAGGGCAGGCTCAACAGCATTAAACGGAAAAGCAACGGCGGTAATAATATGAAATATCTATTGATACTGGTATTGGCATTATATTCATTTGCCGAATCGCAAACTGCAAAGAAAGTAGAGCCGCGTGATTTGGCCCCGGCAACCAAAAGGCTCATTGGCGATAGTGCGAGATCTATTGTTTCTGATTCTATTGAATATCGTATTGGAGCAAGACGAGATAGTGTATGGTTTTCTGATACTGATAGCTTATCATTTAATGGAGATACACTTAAAGTTTGGAAAGATGGTTTGGTAGTTGGAAGAGTCTTGCCAAGTATACCTATTGCAGTATCTCCAAAGCCAATCGATCTATGGACTGCTTCAGATAGTAATTATGTAAAGATAGTCGCATGTGTAGTTAGGCAAACAACTCAAGGTGGTGGTTGGGAAATAATAACAGGAAACCATGTTCCTATTCCAGGTTGGTTATCTATATCAACTGAAACTGGCCATCTTAAATTAGACTATACTGGAATGGATTCTGTGGTAACTTTTTTAGCTGTTCCTGATGAGGGATATGCCTCAGAGGGTATATTTATGGGATCAAGTGTAAATAGTGATCGAGCTTTAATTAAGTTTTATAAAGATGTAACGTTGTCGGGTAGAATTTATAGAAGTGCCGGGCATTGGACTTTAAGTAAGGATGCTGGAGCAACTGATTTAAAATATACTACTTTAACACTTGATACTTCTTCATACTTAGCCGATGGTGGATTTAGCTTAACCTTTAATGAGGGTACGTATAATTTTGATGTTGACCCTCATAGAAATTCTGTAATTACTACTCCAAGATCGGCTGGTAAATATTTTGTTACCGCTGGAACTCAAAATGAATATACAGCAAGGTTCTATCCAGTTAAGCCTAACTTATCTCTTGTCCAATCTACAACAGATAGTGTGGACTTTAACTTCACTTGGGATTTGGGTACAGTTAGAATCGATGCTGATAATCTATATGGTTCTGCAAGTAATATCTGGATTATAGGAATATTTATCAAACATTAGTTAGGAAAATACAAGTGAGGATTAAAATGAAAAAGATAATTGTATTGTTATGTATTTTGATTATGTCATCTATTTCGTGGTCGCAATGGACCGGATGGGGTTCACCTTCAGGATTATCCTTCGCTAACTATATGCGACAAGGGACCTGGGTGTGGACAGGAAGCCAGACTTTTTCCGACACTACATTCTTTGGTTCTGCGGGGAGTTATATATTAGGCAAAGGAAATGATCTGGCATTTTATGATACAAATTATGGCAGTGAGAGAACATTAACTCAATTGGCCGCCTCTGCGAGTGGATACTGGACACAAAGTGGGAGTAATATTTATTACAATTCCGGCAAGGTCGGTATCGGGACGGCAGCGCCGGCGAAGGAGCTGCATATATCGTCTGGTTCGCCTGCCATTAGGTTGCAAGATTCTGATTCGGATGGGGGAGGTGCAGTAGCTTTTCTTGAGTTTTACGACTCAAATAGTAGGACAGGTTTTATTGGTGACGGCGGTACTTTTGTACAGGCGCTCGGTATTGCGGCAGACGCTGGCTACGGAATCAATTTTGCGGTCAACGGTGCTAATGTTGAAACGGCTCCGTCAGTGATAATAAACAGTAGTGGCAACGCCGGCATCGGGACAAAGGGGCCAGATGGAATTTTGGAACTGAATATGGGAACGAATAAGGTATTCAGGATGAGTTATAATGATGCAGATGGCTCTGCTACCGACTATTCACAAATGGCGGTAAATTCCGATGGAGCCCTCACGATTTCAACAGTCGATGCGGGGGCCGGAACGAGCGGGAATATTGTATTGGCTCCAGATGGAGTGGTGAATGTCACCGGAAAAATTAATAATACTACACAGCAGGCGACTACGCTTGGAGTTGGAGTTACTACCTTTGCAGTTACTAGAAATGTAGCTACAATTACCGGAGATGGTGCAGGAAATACTATTGCAACCATAACTGCTGGTGGCGTTGGTCTCTATACTTTTATTTTCACCGGAACAAATATTACAATTACGGACACTGATGCTCATACAGCTAATACTGTAGATTTAGCTGGGACAGCAACTAATTTTACAAGTGCAGATGATAAGGTATTACAACTTGTTTTTGATGGAACAAGCTGGTATGAAGTTTCACGATCTACTAATTAAGGAGACGGTATGATAAGGTGTCAGTTGTTTAATTCCACGGAAATTGCTAACATACACCCGTGGAGTAGATAGGTTATAGGCTGTATCATTAGTGTAGGGCTATTGACCCTGTTAAGGAGACTAGTCAGGCCTATAACCGAAGCGTCCTCATAGGGCAAAATGACCCTGAATAGGAGAATGGTGGACAACTGACGAAGGTTCTACTCCATACTTGCAACCCCCAAACATAAGGAGTAGAAGTAATGCGCTACATAGGTGTGGATTTGCACAAGAGCACATTTTATGTGTGCAGTCTGGATTTAAAAGACAACCGGAAGTACCGGCAATACCGCATGGAAGATTTGGAAGAATTTATAGCCGGTTTGCAATCAGAGGATCTGGTAGCGGTGGAATCTACCGGCAATGCCCGCTATTTTGCGGAGCAGCTGCGCAGCCATGTAAAGGAAGTGAAGGTGGTGAATCCCAGCCAGTTCAAGGTGATCAAGAATTCGATTAAGAAGACGGACAAACACGACGCCGAATTGCTGGCTTTGTTTCTGAGCCGGGGTATGCTGCCGGAGATTCGTGTTCCCGAAGCGCTGCAAGCACAACTCAAGAGTCTGGCCCAGACTCGCGACAAGTTGGTGAAGCTTCGGACCACACTGAAGAACAAGATTCATAATATTCTCAACGGCCATGGGATTGTGAGCAAACGCGAAGATTTTACCAGCGAGAAGGGTTTGTCCCGGGCATTATCCTACCCGGTCAGTGAATTAGCCAAAATCGAAATGCAAGTCATCGTGGAACAAATCCGTCATTTAAATCAAGGCATCGCAAAATTGGATGACCAGCTTCGGGAAAAGGGGAAAAAACTGAAAGGATTCAAAAACCTCACCAGCATAAAGGGTATTGGTGAAAAAAGTGCGACTATTCTATTGAGCGTGATCGGAAATATTGAAGATTTTGAGGACGAAAAGAAACTATCGGCTTACTTTGGGATGGTTCCCAGGGTTAGCAGTTCGAACCAAACCGTTCATCAGGGCCGAATCACAAAACATGGGAGCAAGCTGGGAAGAACTACTCTGGTTCAATGTTGTCTAATTGCAAAACGTTATTCGCCCTATTTGGCAAAATTTTACAACAATATTAAACAACGTAAAGGAAGCGGTAAGGCCATTATTGCCACCGCCAGAAAACTGTTAACAATCATATTTTACACATTAAAAAACAACTGGATATTTGAGGATTTCCCCAATTTTGTAATCCAGCAAGGTTAAATCTTTTTTCGAATGAGAAGTGGTTTTAATAATCCGTTATTAAATAAACGAGTAGAACTTTTATCATAGGAGAAAAATATGAAAAAATTAATTTTATTATTACTTGGATTATTTCTGTTTTGCAGCCCGGTCGTAAATGTCGTTCAGGCGCAGACCTGGGAAACTAATATTCGGGTTGATGGTGACCTGCCGGCTGGAACAGATGTCGCCTTATTCCAAAGTCAGGTGGAAAATGCAATAAATACAAGTATAGACAATGCCGTTTACGTCTTTGACATTCGAGTGAGGGCTAATCAGGACACTACCATTTATCAATGCAAGGTAGATATTCAAGGGAATGTTAAGGCCGGAACAGTATTGAAGGATTTCGGTGTAACAGTTTACAATTATTTTAAGGGGAAGTTTTCATCGGCGAAACTGTCGGTTCGTTATCTCAACGATACAGAGTGGTAATGACAAAACTTCAATACCACAACGGACAGGTGCTCCATGACAAAATATGAAAAAATGAAAGAAATCATCCTTGACCACCAGGCGATTGAGGAGGAAATCCTGGAAGTAACCGGAATGTCTGAGGGATCTCTTAAAACTTATGCCCACAAAATGGGTGCGACCAAGGTTAAAGGCAATGGTCATTATGAGATTAATGATAGTTCTGATAGTCCCAAGGAAAAAGAGCAAATTATATTTTGGGATGATGAGAATGACCAGGATCAAAATCCCGGGGAGCTGTTTCGGATTGTTGCTTTTAAGATGGAAAGCCTTTCAAAAACCCTTGATAAATTAGCAAAGATTTGGGGGAAATAGATGAGAAAGTTATCTATAATTGTTTTGTCATTATTATTGATAAATTGCGTTCAGGAGATAACCGCAAAAATAAAGATTGGAGATACCATGATTGCGTTGCCAGTTGGTTCTGTATTCGGAGTCAAGCTTGATGCTGATGACTTCGAGAATATCAAGAATATTGGTCTAAATGTAGTTTACGATAAGGACGTGGTGGAAGTATTTGATACTGACCCCCTGACACCTTTAACCCAAGTATCAGCGCAAAACCTGGGCTTCATGCCAAAGGCTTTAATTGCAGCCAGTGTCAGACATACCGGTAACGTAGAGGAGCCTGGGGTGTTGGTAACGTCTTATCTGGTTGTCAATAATGCAGATGCCGGTACAACGTCAGAATGGAAGGATGCCTGGATGATTAAGTTTAAGATAATTGGAGTGGGCGAAACCGACTTGAACATGATAGTGACTGACTTGACAACGACAACCGGGCAGATTGATCCAAACAATGTTAAGATTTTCAATGAGACAGTTCAGGGAACTCCAGCACTTGAGAAACCAAAACTAAGATTAACCGGAGTGCTTCTATAATGTGCAAGTGTTTCAAACAATTTTTTCGGTGCTTACTTTGTAGATTCTGTAAGCCGAAACCGAAGTTGAGATTGACTGCTATCATTCTTTCTTTATTGCTGATCGTTTCGTTACAGGCTCAAGAATACCCTGGTCTTAAACTGTTCTTTTCACAGCCTACAAAAGACTCAGTATTACAATGGAATACTAAGTTATGCAGCGAAACCGACACAGCAAGAGATGTGTTTCTTAGGACAGACGTTGTTAAATTGGATGAGGTTAATGGCTGGGATTCATTAAAGATTATCTGGCCTATTAGCGGTTTTATCCTTGCCAAGAGAGAGTATTGGGCGTTTGTACAGGCCTTGAATAAGAATGGAGTGAGTGGTTGGGCTGGAATATCATTAATGTTTATTCCTGCTGATGTGAACGGAGATCACGAGGTAAACGGAGGGGATATAGGTCAGGTTATTGATCCACTTGTTTTCGGAGGTGTGGTTAACGATAAATTCCCTAATAATATCTGGACAGACGTAAATAGAGACGGTTATATTAACGGAACAGATGTTGGACTTATCTTGAACGACATAGGGACAGTATATGTGCCAAAGAATTCGATGCTATTATTATCTCCACAAACAGGAAAGATGACTCCATCAACACCGGCACTACATCCACCTGGAGCGCCACCACCGGCCACTTGGTCACCTATGCAACCGCCTGTAGGATCACCGGAACCGAGGATGAAATGAGATACAAATTCAACATATACGCTTTGTCACTAATGTGTGGAAGTAGATTCAAGGGGAAATTCCAAGCGCACCTAAAATAAAATGATAGAAATAAAAGCAAACAATAGGGAAGTTGAATATCCGAGAGGGATAATAGATGGGCATCGAAGATTATATCATTGTCGCACAGATTATATTATTTCTTGCCACATTATTGTCAATCGTGAAGGGGGTGGATTGGATAATGGTAAAGGTAGATAAAAGAATGGACGAAAGAATAATGCTCAACGAACATTTTAGAAAACTTTTTTCTAACAGCGAAAGTGCCAAAGAAAAGCTTAAGGAGTTAGAGAAAATAGGACAATGCATTAGCGATATTAAGCTAATACTTGCACGGAAGGGATTAATTGATAAAACTTAAATGAGATATATCTTTCAACATATTAAGACTAAACAAGGCTCTAAGATATTATTTGGAGTCATAAAGAAAATAGAGGAAAAAGATGGACTTGCTTTACAGACTTATTATTTTCGGATTGTCTTATTTTTTAATCGCAATCTTAAAAGCATTCAGAGATTGCGTAAAAGATGAATATAATTGGGATACTTCAATATTCAGCAAGTATTCTATTTTTATAAAGTGGCACAATATGTCAGTCCCGTATGACGACTGGCACGTTGCAGATGGGACTATACAAGGTCTATATGTATTTAGTTTCATCTGGTTGCTATCTGAAAGTTGGTGGATTTCTATAATATTTACACCAATATATCTATACGGAGTATTTTATAATATATTTAACTTATTTGAAGAAAACCTTTTTAGAAAATAACTAACCATAAACCAAAGAAAGGGGGCCTATAATGGCTCTAACAAAAGGTGAAGTAGTGCAGTGTGCGGGCCGACTGGTAGAAAGAGTTGGCATAGCGCTGGATGACGAGGAAACTCCTGATAAGATTTCTCTTGAAGAAGCTTTAAAAATGCTACAAGATACTATTGTAGATATAATGAAAGAGTATTCAGACTGAGGAGATATAATGGGCAAGCTGATAAAAAAGTTATTGAGAGCATTAAGTGGGCACAAAACTATTATTAGTCTTGCCCTTTATATTATTTGGTCAAGGATGGGTCTTGATCCGAGTAGTGAGGTACTTAAATTAGTAAACGACTTCTTAATAGGCTTAATTACTATTTCTGCTACTCATCATATAGTCAAGACTGAGCCGGTAAAGAAGGTTGGCAAAATAGCATTAGCAAAAGTGGATAAAAATCCATTCGGGTTGTGGTGGAATAACAAGAAGTGGAAAAAGGATAACAAGGGAAATGACAGATAAGGAATATATGACTAAGGCAGACGTCAGAGAATTTGTGAATAATCAAGTCGATCACGCTTTTAGTAGATTAGTCGATAAGATTAACCATGTGGAAAAGCTGATTACACAACGGCTTGAGTTGGAAGACCGGGCGCTAATTAAGGCCGAGGCCATTGAATTTAAGTCAAAAAAACAAGTTTCTGACGACATAGAAAAGATAGTTAAAAAAGTATTGGAGTTGAGTAGAGGAAGCTCACTTTTATCAGGAACATTCAGAGGTGCTGGACTTACAGTAATGGTGGTGTTTGAGTTAATCATACTAATCTTATTGGCAATCAAGGCCTTTATGTAGTCAAGTCTCCTGGGGTGCCTCCTAATTCCCTCCACTCCGGGGGGCTTTTTTTATGAATGTTAATTAGTAGTTATGTGCCCCAAAAATTATCGTAGTCCTCTTTGTTTTTAAACTCAAAAACATTTGTTATAACAACACATTCAGCTTTCCCATTAAGTTGCTTTGCAGCAAGTTTCTTTAGGTCTTCGTTTTGGGGGAATTGGGGACCATAACTACTTATATTACCTTTAACTCTTTTCAAATTGTCTTGGTAGTAATATGTTATTAAAAAATAGCGCATAACATCAGTATTAAGCGGACTCGAATCCGCTGTGGTTTTCTGCTTTTTCATTTTTACCTCAAGTTTTTTGGTTAAACTCACCGCTTATACTTGCCGTTAGTAGCCTATTTTATTAAGCAACCAAACATAGCGTTGTTATATTTGTTTACATCTGAGCCAATATATAAAATTGTTTTTCCTCGTCCTAATCCATCCCCTAAATATAAACCAAGGCTAAATGATAAAATACAAAGTGTAGCGGTTATCCAACGCCAACGGCTACTAACCAACCGTTCCACTTGAACTTGCCTATCGTTGTTCAAGTTTGGTCGGTCTTGGTTTAGGTCTTGTTTTTTATTCATATCTTTTCTCCTGCAAGTCAAGTGAACTTTGTCCGTTATAAACCTTTATGATAGGCGATCCTGGTGGCTCTCAGGGCGTTTTTATTCTGTAGATATTTTTGCAACAGCCCTGGCCGTTTTAATACTTATTCGAGAGCCATCTACAAAATCCGCCCTCCATACCAGGGCCAAAAATATTTTTAATCGAAGCATCATGTCATCACCCCTTCTGTTTTATGAATGTTAATTAGTAGTTATTTTTGCACCCACCCCAAAGTATCATAAATAACTATTACGCTTGGGTCTTTAATATACAATGTATCACTGCCAACGTTTATTGTTGCCCTAACTTTATAATCGTTAAATTTAAAGGTTAAATTAGTGTCAATTAAAGCTGTTGTTTTATTTGGTAATTTGCCTTTACAATTTTTAAGATTTTCTCGAAGGATATTTAAACTATCAAGCTTCGTTAAAACACCAACTTTAAGATATTTAAAAAACAAATTAGCCGCCTTGTCATAGCTTAAATCTCCATAAACTGTCATTGTATCAGAAGAAAAATCCATTGTTAGCTTTTTATTATTAAAATGAAAAACTACAGTCTGAGGAGGTAAATATTTACCAACATGAACTACATTACTGTCATTTACTGTATTATTATTTAGTTGATATATTTGTGACGAAGAAACAGAAAATAACAGAAGCATTAAAGCGACTGCCACCACACACCATAATTTTTTGAAATTCTTCCACATATTTTTCCTCCTTCTATTTTATGAATGTTGATTAATAGTTATCTTGCATTGATCTCAAATAGATACTTTTTCTTTTCCCCACATAATAATTCTTCTTGAACCCAATATTGATCCCCATTATCAAACTCAACATAATAACATGCCCTTGTCATTGCTCCGCCCCGAATTGCAGAAACAATTCCCCATAATTTTGTATTTACTTTATTTACCCTTTCGCCTATTTTAAACTCCGCACCATAACCAATCCCAACATGCCCATCATCAACAATTGTAATTGTTTGGGTTGTATCATTCTTTACAACTTTCGATACATTATTTTTATCTTTTGCAATGCAAGATAACCATATCATGCAAAGGACAAAAACCGCTGTGATCTTTTTAAAATATTTCATCTCAAATCTCCTCTTAGTTTACTCTTGTTTTTGCCATTGATGATCGACGTTAGGGGCACGCAAAAACATCATACGTCCCATAGTTCCGGTTGTTTAAATACCACCCGCTTCCGGTGGGCTACGCTTAGTGCGCAATTTAAAATGTGTAGTCCTAATTTTGGTTTAACACAATTTCTTAATATTTGTCTTTTATCTGAACCTAATTGATATTTTGATATATCAAACCCAAAATATTCCTGAAGATATTTAACATCACTATCCTTATGCCTTCTCTTTGGTGTCTCCTCAATGTATTCTCTTATATTAAAATTACTCCAAAATAAATGTCTATCTCTGATTCGGGCAGGAATCAAGGGTTCATAATATGGAATCACGTTCTCAACAATCCATAACCCATTAAACCAGTGTTTTAGTAAAAGGATTTCCTCATATAGTTTCATGTCTGGATATTCAAGCTCTTTACCACCTATTTTTCCATCCCATTTCAATGGCACAGCAAATGTATTCAATCTTGAATGAGAAGGACAAGGTGGAGAACTCCAGATAAACTCAAATTCTTTGTAATGCTCTAAAAGGT
>Ga0315534_1000379_pt1 | contig 30507 bp, 31 predicted proteins | sample SalMarSW160240MG_FD_203094 | JGI IMG/M metagenome (GOLD analysis project Ga0315534, IMG submission 203094) | Salt marsh sediment microbial communities from the Plum Island Ecosystem LTER, Massachusetts, United States - Salt Marsh Sediment SW1602-40 ...
GACCTTATCATAGATGATAGGTCACGCGTAATAAGGAGTTAGTCAGTTGGATAAGAGAATGAATAACAGAAAAGACTTTTACATGTATTCAACAAAGCATTTCTAACAATAAAATCTATATACAATATAGTAGAACCTTACTAGTTACATCGAGGATTCAACTCCCGAACAGCTTAAATCTGTAGCTGAACCCCACTGTTAAAAAGTAGAACCCGAATAATAGTATTTTAAAATCTATTTTTTGAAATAATGTTAACAATTTGAAGATATTTAAATATATTTATTAATACTATTTAATATGTTATCCAAATTTAGTAAGTAAAACTGTTTAAACTATGACCAATTTTAATAAATAATATAGTCCATAAATAATTATATCGTTACAACATACTGGGTAACTGATAACAACAGGATGGAAATACTGAATGACGAGATGAGAGAGAAAACCTTGAGGACTAAAGAAAACTGATACTCCAATCCTCAAAGGCTATCAAATCTTTCATAACTATGTTAGAGAACACGGAGTGAACGCACAGACACCAGCAGAACAATGTGGAATCAAGATAGAAGGTAAAAACACGTGGTTAACGTTGTGTCAAATTCTATTTTAGTTTCTAAATAATAATTTTATTATTCCAAATTTGTGAGAAAAATTAAAATCGATTTAAGAGAAGAAAAATTATGAAAAAATATATGAATTCTATTTTGGGTTTTTCTCTTCATCAAGACATCTAAAATACGATTTCATTTGTCTGGCATAAGTCTCTTCATACTCCTTAAAATCATTTTGAATTTGTTGATATACAATCGGGTTATTAGCTATGTTTTGTAATTGAATAACGATATCCTTCAGAATATCTATTTGACGTTTAAGTCCAACGTTTGAAATAAAGAATTGTTATACAAATTGAAATACTTTATTTGAAGAATATATTAGTTCATCAATTGTCTCTGCAATATCGCCTCTGTATGTATCTGATTTTATTTTTTTATAGCGTTCCCATGTTTTTTTATGTTCATTTAGACGTTCCATATAGTGAGTTAATAAACTCCTAACATCATTTAATGTATTTTCATCTGTTATAATTGGATTTTTATAATCTTTTTTTAAATTTTTTTTTCTTTTTATTCTAATTTTCCTACTGTTTACACTACCATGTAAACACCAACAAGTTTACAGAACCCTAAATCTTAATGTTAGATGAAAATGCAAATCTTAAATATTTTATGCTAGCTGAAAACATAGTTAATCATTTATTGAATTTATAAATACAAAAGTTATCTTTAGGTTTATGTAATGCTATTTTATGAATCCAAAATACCGGATTCGAAGGGAGAGTTCCAAGCCCCTGGTGAGATTTGAACCCACGACCTAAGGTTTACGAAACCTTCGCTCTAACCATGCTGAGCTACAGAGGCGTCACTATCATTTTAATAATTTACATTTCATCTTTTTTGGTAACAAGAATATAATATAGACCACTATATAACCCAAATTCTAGCAACACAATTAAATCTTGAATTTTTCTAATTAGTATTTATGAAGGTTTCCATATCAGGAATTAGAGGGATTTATGGAAAAGACCTAAATCTTAATAAAATTTATAAATTTTCCTCCATCTTTTCGTCCTTTCTTAAAAATTCAAGAAAAAATGTTAAATGTATAGTAGCACGTGATACAAGGTATTCAAGCGAAATAATAAAAAAAATAGTAATTTCAGGTCTTCTCGAAAATCAAATTAATGTTTATGATATGGATGTTTCTCCAACACCTATAATATTTAGAGAATCAAAAAAATTTGATGGTGCAATTATTGTTACTGCTTCACATAATCCCCTTGAATGGAATGGTCTTAAATTTATTCTTAAGGGAAGAGGACTATTTGAAAATGAATTGAAAGAACTTTTATCAATACATCCGTATCATAGTAGTGATACTCATTATGGAAACATAATAACAATGACATCTAGTTATTCTGATGAACTTTTAGATTTAATACAACGATCTCAACACAACATTAGATCAAAAAAAATTGGACTGGATAGTGGTGGTGGAGCTAGTTGCTTTATTGTGGATGAAATTTTTAAAAAAATAGGGCATACTACTTACAATGTGAATGGAAATAAAGAAATATTTTCTAGAGGTCCTGATCCCACAACAGATAACTTAATTGAGTTACAGTCTATTGTTAAATCGTGTAAACTGGATTATGGTTTTTCATTTGATCTTGATGGAGATAGATTAGTTGTTGTAAATCAGAAAGGCCAAAAATTAAATTCAGACAGTACACTTTTGTTATGCATTGCAAGTACAATTGAGAAGTTCAAAATCAAAGATTTTGTTACAAGCTTAGACACTAGTAATTCTGTAGGCCAATTTATAAAAAACTATAATGGAAATTTAATTTATTCTAAAGTTGGAGAAGCGAATGTTGTCCAAAAAATGTGGGATACTAATGCTGGTGCAGGAGGGGAAGGAAGTAGTGCAGGATTTATTATGTCAAACTTTAATTGGTGTAGGGATGGAATTCTTGCAAGTATGCTAATAAGTACCTTAGAACAACCTTTATTGAGAGAATGTATTAACATGATATCAAATTATTCTCAAATAAGAGAAAAAATACCTATTGACAATAAATTGCAAGAATCTTTAATGGAAAAATTATATCAAGAATTCAAATCTGATTCAACAGAGATAATCACCATAGATGGAATAAAAATAATTCTTGATAATGACTCTTGGATTTTATTCAGATTTTCTAATACAGAACATGTATTAAGAATATCTCTTGAATCTATTCCATCAAGGGTAAAATTTGTCTATAAAAATACAATAAAAAGAGTTGAGAAAATATATGATCAAATTAAATGAGAAAGAAATTATCGATATATTTATTTCTAAGCTGAATAGATCTAAAAAAGATAATCTTAATTTCAGAGATGATGTTTCTGTCCTATTTTTGCAAAACATTAATGATGAATATAACAATGATTTTGATCCTGCTAAAGTAGTTATTAAATCTGATATGTTGATCGAAAGTACTGATGTATTAAAACAGATGGCACCATGGCAGATCGCTAGAAAAAGTGTTGTATCATCTGTTAGCGATATGTCTGCAAAAGGTATTGCTTCTCCATTTTATTCACTATTATCTATTGGATTACCCAGATCTTGGACCAAAAACAAAATTAATAATCTGGTCTATGGATTCAAAAAGGCATCAAAAGAATTTGACATCACTTTTTTAGGTGGAGATACAAATGAATCAAAGGAACTAATTATTGATTGTGTTTTGTTAGGTTTCCTGACTCCAAAGTTTGATATTCCGAAAAGAAGTGGAGCAAGAGAAAATGACCTAGTAATTGTTTCAGGTAAATTTGGTTATTCTTCTGCAGGTTTGAAGATTTTACTAGATAGGAAAAAGGCAAATGAAAATTTTAAAAAAAAAGCAATAAAAAGTGTTTTATATCCATCTCCAAGACAAAAGTTTGGAAAAGTACTTGGAAAGTATTTTACATCTTCTATCGATTCTAGTGATGGATTAAGTACATCACTTTATGAATTGGCTAATCAGAGCAAAGTAGATATTCTGATTGATAATATTCCTATTGCTAAGGGATTAAAAGAATTTTCAAAAATTAATACTATTAATCTCCATGATTTGATTTTTAACGGTGGTGAAGAATATGAAATAGTAGCTACAGTCAAACGATCTATGATAAAGAAAATTAGTACTATTTCTAAAAAATTTGGGTTAAAAGTTATCGTAATTGGTCAAGTTAAAAGTGGAGATGGAAAAGTATTGATAAAAGACAGCAAGAATTTGAATGTAACGAATACGCTTAAAAAGACTGTTAGTGGAGATAATTATTCTCTATTAGAAAATAAAGGTTATTTGCATTTTTCTGATATCGATAAAGTTTTAATACCCTATTCTAATGATAACAACCATGTCTGAAACAGAAGATATTACCCAATATAAGTGGGGCGTAGCTCATATTTTTAGTAGTTATAATAATACCTTAGTACATATAACTGATATTAGCGGTGCTGAAACTATTTCATTTAGTTCAGGAGGCAGACATGTTACTGCAGATAGATATGAGTCATCACCTTATGCTGCTATGAAATCAGCTGTATCAGCAGCGGATGCAGCAAAAAGTAAGGGTATAAATGCTCTACACATTCGTGTTAGAGCTGTTGGTGGGGTAGGACCTAGAATACCAGGTCCAGGCGCTCAAGCTGCAATAAGAGCTCTTGCTAGAGCTGGATTTAGGATAGGTCGAATAGACGATGTAACTCCTGTCCCACACGATACCACTAGAAAACCAGGCGGTAGAAGGGGAAGAAGAGTTTAAAAATTTTCCAATTTTTTATTATATTGATTTTTTTTAAAATAGATCATGGATCACACATATCTGCTATAAATTTTATAAATTATAATATTATCGATTTTACTGTTTTTAATTTTCATAAAAAGTATACAATAGATTAAAACAATGTATATAATGTGATATTTCTATCCATATTCATTTTCTTTATCTTGATCTTGTTTAAGTTTATCTGCAAAAGATACATATTTACCGTGTTCTTCTATTTTTATGGTAGTATTTACTTTAATGTTTAATCCCAATGAACGAAATAAAGAGAGAAGTTCTCCACCGGATATCTTATTTCTTATTTCTCCTATCTTTATAAGTTCAACTATTTTTTTAATTATTATACTGGTTTGAGTCGGAAACTGTGACTCAGCAAGAGCCAAAACCTCATTTCCTCTATCATACAAATAAGACAACATAATTTCATTTTCTGTGACTATTTTTTTATCTTTCTTTAGTTCATTCTCTTTTTTTTGCTTTGCCATACGTTCCATTATTTCTTTCATTTTTTTTGCTTTTAGAATCTCTATGTCAATATCATCATTCATACTACCCTTTAATCACTCCAACTGGAATCAATCTGGCTACTTTAGTTGCGATACCTAGAGAGTCTGAAACATTAACTACTGAGTCTACATCCTTATATGCCAATGGTGTCTCCTCAACTATTCCATTTTTTGTTAATGCTCTAATATATATTCCCTTAGATTCTAATTCACTCTTGACTTTATCTACAGTATAATTTCTTTTTGCTGCACTTCTTGACATAGTCCTTCCTGCACCATGTGCTGTAGATCCAAAACTTAGGTCTAGAGATTTATCGTTTCCTAATAATATCCAACTTGCAGTTCCCATCGAACCAGGGATTATAACAGGTTGCCCAACGTCACGATATTTACTAGGAATCTCTTCCATTCCTGAAGGGAATGCTCTAGTTGCTCCTTTTCTATGAACCACTAAATCTCTAGTTCCTTCTCCGTCTACGTTGTGACGTTCTACCTTGGCAATATTGTGTGCTACATCATAAACTAATTTCATATCCAATTCTGTTTCAGATGCTGAAAATATCCTTTCAAATACTCTTCGGGTAAAATGAGTAATAATTTGTCTATTACACCAAGCAAAATTTAAAGCAGAATACATTGCTTTTCTATAATTTTCTCCTTCAGGAGAATTATTTGGGATACATGCTAACTCTCTATCAATAAGTTCGATTTTATATTTTTTTAATGTCTGCTCCGAATACCTAAGATAATCACTACATATCTGATGTCCAAATCCCCTAGAACCACAATGAATTAATACTGTTAATTGTCCTTCTTCAAGCCCCATTACTCGTGCAGCCTTTTCATTAAATATTTGTTGAACCTGTTGTATTTCAAGAAAATGGTTTCCTGAACCCAAACTTCCCAGTTGAGGTAAACCTCTTTTTCTTGCAGTATCAGAAACACTTTCAGGATCTGCTCCTGTCATTCTCCCTTTCTCTTCACATACCTCGGCATCATGTTCTAATCCATATCCATGTTCAACTGCCCAATCAACACCTTCCACTAACAAGTTATCTAATTCAGATTTACTGAGTTTCACAGTTCCTTCACTACCGACTCCAGAAGGAATCGATCCAAATAATTCATTTACAAGATGTTTTAACTGATTTCTAACCTTATTTACTTTTAGGTTAGTTCTAATTAATCTAACACCACAATTGATATCATAACCAACTCCACCAGGACTAATTACACCATCTTCTAAATCCATAGCTGCAACTCCGCCTACAGGAAATCCGTATCCTTCATGTCCGTCTGGCAATACAACTACATGTTTTTTTACTCCAGGTAAGGATGAAACATTTACAGCTTGATCAATTGTTCTATCATTACTCATTTTTAAAATTAAATTATCATCGGCGTAAATTGTAACTGGAACATTCATCTTTTTTGATTTATTGACATTTATTCTATATTCGAACTCTCTTATTTTTTCAACTATATGATTCCCGCGATTTGTTATAATATTATTCATGACCTTTTCTTAATTTTATTAATGACATATTATTAGAACCTTGCTCATTCTAGTTAGTTTATACTGAAATCTCATTAATGGATATTAATAGGGGTAAAAAGCATAACTGACTATTTATTTTGGCATAATTTTATCATTTTCTATTTCTAATTTATTAATAAATCTATTTTTTTAGTCTCCAAAAGTAGATTTAAAATCAATTAATCCATTAATATCGAATAAATCTAATTCTTTTGCCATATCTATTGCATCATAGGTTTCTTTATCTTTTTCCATACAAATCTTATAATATTCACATTTAGTACAAACTACATCTCTTCTTGACTCATGTATTCTTGGTAATATTGCAACATTATTTTCAGTAATTGCCTTTGAAAGCAAGTTCTTTCTTCTTATAATCTCATTTTTTAATATTTCTCTGATTATATCATCTTTTGGTAGAAAAACTTTCCAGCTTTCTATCTCTTGTTTCTTTGATTTGTTGGAACGAAAAAAGTAATCCCCTTCTGGATCGCTTTTTATAAATTTAAGTTCTTCGTTTATATATTTAATAAAAATAATCCCTTTTTCTAATCCCGATATAACTAAATAATATAATAATTGTCTTAAATATGATTTAAATTTCTTATCATTGATATCTAATCGTTTATAACTAGTTGTATCTTTTAATTCAATTATAAATTCTTCATTCATTATATCTGGATGAGCAATTAATTCTTCAATTTTCAATTCTGTTTGTGCAACCCCAATATTTAACAATTTAGTGATCACAAATTCACTCGATTCTCCTCTGATAAAATGAAGAATTGACTCATCAGAAAGTATATTCATTTCTGGCAGTTTTCTGATATAGTATTGTTTTCTTATACAATTTGATGGTAAAATGTCTGATGCATGAATAATGTTATGCAACCTTCTTTTTGACTCATAATGTTCTTTAAGATTTTTTTTCATAAGATCCAACAAATAAGAATCCTTTCTAATTATGATGGTCAACGCTTAATTATTATGATTATTTGAATATTTAAAATATCTCTGATAGTTTAGATTAAAAATATTATGATAAAAATGCTTTTATCAGCTTTTTTAAATCGATATGGTTTTATTAATAATTGCAAAATGATATTCATAGAATGTTTACTGGAATAATAGAATCTCTATGTGAGGTAAAATCAATTAAACACTTTAAAAAAAATAAAATTAATCCTTTAGTACGAATTAAACTTTCAATAGACCTAAAAGAATTAAGTAAAGATCTGAAGATAGGCCAAAGTGTTTGTATTAATGGTACCTGTTTAACAATCACAGGTCTTTGTGATGATATTGCAGAGTTTGAGTTAATTGGTGAAACAGTAAATAGAACTTGTCTTAATTTGATAAAGAAAGGAGATAAAGTAAATATAGAAAGAAGCATGAAAATGTCGGATCGTTTTGATGGACATATAGTTCAAGGTCATATAGATTGTGTTGGGGTCATATATGACAAGATTTTTTCTCCTCAAGAAACAAAAATTTTTATAAAAATTCCAGATGACAGTAGAAAACTATCATCATTTATAGTTACAAAGGGTTCGATAGCAGTAGATGGAATAAGCTTAACTATAGTTGATATTAAAGATAATATCTTTTCTATTTCATTGATTCCTCATACTTTAAAAATCACAACATTAGGTATAAAAACAGCAGGAGATCCTGTAAATATTGAATTGGATATTGTTGGTAAATATATATCCAAATTATTACCAAAAAATTTGTAATTACAACATTTTTAGTAAACTATATAATAAATATCGTTTTATTATTCATGTTTGTCAACGATAGATGAAGCAATATTTGCGTTACGAAATGGACGATTTGTTTTAGTTCACGATGATAAAAATCGAGAAAATGAAATAGATATGATTGTAGCTGGTGAAAATATAACTCCAAAACATATTGCTACAATGAGAAAAGATGCAGGAGGTTTGTTATGTCTAGCAATTGATGGTTTGATATCTAAAAAGTTGGGCTTATCGTATCTACATGATATTTTTAATAGCATACCTAATACAAATAATTTATTTCAATCTATGACAAACGGATGTTCACCATATGGTGATAAACCGTCATTTTCTATTTCTGTTAATCATCGTCAAACATATACTGGAATTACTGATAATGACAGAGCATTAACGATTTCAATGGTAGCATCAGTATGCAAAAATATTGATAATGGAGGAATATCTGAATTTATCCATAACTTTAGAACGCCAGGTCATGTTCCACTCTTAATTGCCGCTCCAGGTTTATTAAAACAAAGATTTGGTCATACTGAACTTGCAATATATTTAGCAAAGCTAGCTGGTATAACTCCTACTGTTGCTATTTGTGAGATGCTGGATTCCAAAACATTTAACTCTCTATCAATTAAAGATGCCATTAAATATGCTGAAAATGCTAATATTCCATTGTTGGAATCTAAACAAATACAAGCATACTCGTTAATTTAATTTTTAAATTGTACAAAGTAAGACTAGGATTAGTTGTTTCTGAATTTAATGAAGAAATTACCAATGCCATGTTAGAAGAAGCTAAACTGCAGGCATCGAAGTTAGGTGCTATTATCAATTATGTATGTTATGTTCCAGGTACTTTTGATATGCCTCTAATTATCAATAGTTTGCTGCAAAAGAATAATATTGATGCCATAGTGACATTAGGGGCGGTTATAAAAGGAGATACTGATCATGATTTGATAGTCGCAGAAAATGCTGCAAGAATGATCGCTGATTTGTCACTTGCGCATAATAAACCGATAGTATTAGGGATATCTGGACCTAACATGACTTTAGAACAGGCTTGGGAAAGAGTAAAAATAATACCTATCAGAACAGTAAATGCAGCGATAAATATGGTCATTAGACTGCGAAAAATTAATGAGATTAATGAAATGGAAAATAAAATGACTATTATAAAATGACTATACAAATTACAATTATAAAAATTGAAGGATATGGTGCTTGGACTCTAACTCTAGGAAATGACAGAGAGGCTCAATTACAAATTCTACAATCTCAGATATATGGAGATTTACAAAAATTATTCTCAGAACAAAACTGTCTTGTTTTTTTTAATCGGTTTGATGAATATTTTGTAGCTTCTAATGGCTTATCTGTAAAAGATCATACAGAGATAAGTAGAGAAATGTCTAAAAAATATCCCAATCTAGTACTTTCAATTTCCATAGGAATTGGGAATACTCCATTAGATGCCAATAATAATGCTTATAAAGCTAGAAAAAGTAAGAATCTTTTGGATTCTCATTATTTAATTTATGGAAATCATTTGGACTATTTAAAAACAAATACAAGATCAGTTTGTAATAATTTTTTGAAAATCCTTCATATTGATATAAATAATTCATCAGAAACAGAATCAAAATTATCACCATACGAGATTACATTACATGTGGTAAAAATATATTTTAATCTTATAGATAATTTTCTGAAAAAAGATTCATTAACTTTTTTTTTGGGAGGTGATAATTTTATGGTAATTACCCATGATTTAAAAGAATCTGAAATTTCAAATATATTAGATATCATATATAAAGAATCTCGAGTAAAACTTAATTGCGGAATAGGTTCCGGCAGAACATCCAGAGAAGCTGCTAAAAATGCTACACAAGCACTTGATAATATCCGTAAGTTAAGAAATGAAGGTAAAATTTGTCATGTTTATGAAGCTATATGATAAAAATAATAAAAAATATAAGTCTACTTTATGGAAACGATCTAAGATTTATTGAACATGGATTTGTTCAAATCAATGATCAAGGTATTATTATGGATGCAGGTCCAATGCATATTTATTCAAATAATCTTCCACAAAACAATCTGCATATATTTGATGGTGAAGGTTTTATTGTTATACCAGGATTTATTAATGCGCATACTCATATTGCGGATTCTATTGGAAAAGATATATATATAAATTCTGAATTTGAAGAACGAATTCATCCTATTTATGGAATTAAACAAAAAATACTGAAAAATAGTAAACAAGAACATCTAAAATATTTTATACGAAATTCCGCAATTAGCATGTTAAAAAAAGGCATAGTTACATTTGCAGATTTCAGAGAGGGAGGTGTAGAAGGTATTAAATTGTTATTAAATTCTTTAAGTGATCTTCCAATAAAATCTGTGATTCTAGGAAGACTAGAATATTATTTTGATTTAAAAGAATATCAAACTAAGAAGGTACGACAAAACAATAAAAAAAATTTAAATGATCAAAAGATTCCTTCTGACCTTCTATCCTCTGTTATGAATGTATTAGAATTAGGTGATGGTTTGGGAATAAGTGGCACGAATGAAAATACAAATTTAGCTTTAAAACAATATAGATATGTTTTTGATCAATTTAATAAACATAAATTTTTGAAAAATAAACCTATGCAGAAAAAAATTATTGCAATTCATGCTGCTGAATCAAAAAAGACAGTCGCATTTTCAAAAAAATATACTGGAAAAACTGAAGTTGAAAGAAGTATTATATTTTTGAAACCCAATCTCTTCATTCATATGACACATGCTACATCAAATGACCTTGCTTTAGCTTCAAAAAATAATATTGGTATAGTTATTTGTCCTCGATCTAATGGTATGCTTGGGAATGGTATTCCTGATATACCATCAATGCTAAAATTGGGATGTAAAATTGCAATTGGTACTGATAATGTTATGGTCAATTCTCCAGATCTGTTACGTGAAGTAGATTACATATGGAAAGTATCAAGATCACAACAAACAAAATACTCTGTCCAAAACGACATGAAGGAATTACTAAAAATGATCACAGTCAATCCAGGAGATCTGTTTAATTTAAATTCTGGAGCAATAGTAAAAGGTAAGTTCGCTGATTTATTATTTATAGATAAATTTCATCTTGAGCTTCAACCTATTCATAACATATATGCTTCTTTAATACATCGTCTCACCTATGATGCCATCAAAGCAGTTATGATTAATGGAAAGTTTGTGAATGTCTATTAAATCTAATCTTAGAGTCATAATTAATTCAGCCATGACTGTTGATGGAAAAATTTCTACAATTAGTGGAGACTCTAAAATTTCCTCTAAAGAGGATTTAGTACGTTTACATAAATTACGCTCTAAAGTTGACGCAATCATGGTTGGAATTAATACTGTAATAATAGACAACCCTATGCTTAATGTTAGAATAAATAATATCAAAAAAAAGTCTCCTTCACGGATTATTATAGATAGTACTGGTAAAATTCCTCTAAATTCAAAAATCTTAAGGAGTGCTTCTCAAATAAATACCATTATAATTGTAACAAAAGAAGCAGATAAAGACATCATAGATAAAATTAATTCTTTTGGCGCAACGGTATTAGTTATTGGTACTAAATCAGTAAATTTACCAAAATTGTTTAATATTTTATATGAAATGGGATATAAGAAAATTTTAGTAGAAGGGGGCGGAGAATTGAATTGGTCATGTATTACTTCAGGATTGGTAACAGATTTAATATTAACCATATCACCAAAAATCATAGGAGGAAAAAAAGCAATAACCCTAGTAGAAGGTTCTGGTTATTCAAAAATATCTAATGGAGTAAATCTAAGATTAGTTAGAGTAACAAAAAACAAGAATAATGAAATAATACTATATTATAAATTATAAGCTAGTTTTATTTTTCAGATGAAATCTCTGATATTATTTGATCGATTTTATATCTCAGTGCTTCTTTTATTTCATTATTATCCACCATAGAAAGATTATCTTTGCATGTTGGACACTTAAAAAATGATTCTATAGCTATATCGAATTTTATACGTTGACATTGGTCATTTCCGCAATGATAGAATTCGGATGATTCTTCATATTCTAATCTTTTTTGTAGTCTTTCTAGAATCTTTTTCTTTTGATTGTCGATAAAATTGTCAACTTGATCATTTTTGGCTCGCCATCGATAAACGAACCATCCTTTTTTTTCATCTTTTACACGAATGCCAGTAATTAGTGCTTTTCCAAACATATCATATAAAACCTTTCTAATTATATTAATTCTCATTCCAGTTGCACTTGCTATCTCCTCATCTGTTGCATCCTGAGTACTTAAAAGTGCTTTAGCTACTCGCTGATATTCTTCTCCACCTATTAAATAAGATATTTTAACGAAAGAGTCTTCATTATCAAATGATTGCATACAAATATAATTTATGGTTGTTAGGTATTATATATATACCTAAAATTCAAAAATAGTTTTTATTTTTTAAGGTTATCTTAAATTTAGTAATATCTTTTGAACATCGAGATTTATAATTTAAGATTTAATAAAAATTTTTTATTTTATGTCTATGTTTAGAATATATTGTATGATTATATAAAAATAAATGATACAAACACTAATACGACTGTTTTTATAAATAGTTAACAAACTGTTATGATGGTTGAAGATGATGATTTAAAAGAGAAAAAACTACGGGGTTCTGGAGGTTTTATAATGGCATTAGTTTCAGATGATGAACAGAAAAAGGGAAATCTTGGAGGTCCAGAATTATTTATAGCAGGAATTGGTAGGCTAGATAAGGATAGAATTTTAAAATATTATTGTAATAAATGTGAAAAAGATTATTCTGAATCTCCTCAGATTATTTATGAAAATCCAAATGAAGAGGTTGGAGAGGGAGTTATTTTGATAGAAAAAGGTGAGTATAAATGTCAATTTTGTAAAATGACAATATCCCAATACAGAAAGTTCAATAATGAGGAAGACTTGAAATCTTCGTCATCTGGTAAAATTTCTGACCAATTAACTCAAAATGTAACTATATCTCCATCAACTGAAGAGCAGGAACAAAAAAATAACACCAAGACTTTGAAAAAAATAAATGGTACCAAAACAATTCAAACAAAAAATAAAGAATACAAATCATCAAATGTTTCCCTTTCTACAGATAAATATTTTCCTATACAAGTCATAATTGATATGCCAGTTTATGATCAAGAAGCAATGTTGGTAGGAAATGTAAAAGAAATAGGTCTTAAGAAAAATCCTAATGGAACTATAGAAATAACAGTTCTTGTTACTTCTAAAAAAATATCAGATGAGCAAGATAATGATTTGAAGGAGATAACATGGACAAATATATCAAAAATAGGAGATATAATATTAGTTTCTAATGATGAGGATAAAAAATCTAGGATATATAGTAATAGTAACCAAGAAAAAATTAAAATATGTGATTCATGTATGTTTCAAAATGCTGCAGATGCCATCTATTGTGAGGAATGCGGAAAAAAATTAAACTGAATTAGAGAAAGGAATATTTGATTTTAGTTTTTTGTGATTCCTATTCTGACGTCTACTGCTCTAACCCCTTTCCCTTTTTCTAATACAAGCAGTGGGTTCATATCAAATTCTTCTATTTCAGGAAAGTCAGTTATTAATTGGGATAAACGTTGTAAGCTTTCTATGATTCCTTCTATATCTGATGGATTTTCTCCTCTTACACCTTGTAACAGTTTGATCGTTTGTATAGAGTTTATCATTTCTTTGGCATCTTCAATATTTATTGGAGCCAGTCTAAATATAACATCTTTTAGAATTTCAACATAAATTCCCCCTAGACCAAACATAATTAAAGGACCGAATAATTGATCTCTTTTTGCTCCTAAAATAGTTTCTTTTGCAGTTTCTACCATTTCTTGAACCAGAACTCCATTTATATGTGCATCAGATTTGTAATTCTTTACATTAGTTAAAATATCATTAAATGCTTTTCTTGCTTGTTCTTGATTTCTTATGCCAATTTTTACTCCACCAGAATCGGATTTATGTATAATTTCTGGTGAAACAATTTTCATTACAACAGGGTAACCAATATCTTCTGAGAACTTAACAGCTTCCTCTTCATTTGTTGCAAGAAAATTCTTAGGAGTTGAAAAGCCATATGCTTTTAGTATCTCATAACCTTCTTCTTCAAGTAAGTTTGTTCGATTATCTTTTTTTACTTTATCAAAGATAGTTTTTACTTTTGTCTTATCGACCTCGAATTCTTTAGGTTTTGGATCATCTCTTTTCAGCCATTTACTATAACGAAACATAGCTTCTAATGTTCTTATAGCAGGTTCTGCATACATGAAATGAGGAATGCCTCCATTAGAAAGGATCTGTTTATTTTCCATTCCCTCAGCAAGACCCATTAATGCAGCAAGCATGGTTTTTCCTGATTCTTTAGATGTTTTTATTATAGTTCTTGCCAAGTCATTATAATCTAATGTTGCTGAAGGAGTACACATAGTAATTACTGCACTAACGTTCTCATTAGACAATACTTCTTTCAACACTTGTTCAAATCTATTAAAATCGGCGTCTCCAACAATATCAACGGGATTTCGTGCTGAACCATGGGGCGGTATTGTTTTTGAAATCTCTGTATATGACGAAGAAATATCTGCTATTTTCAACCCATATTTTGAACAAGAATCAGTGGATATAATAGCAGGACCGCCTGCGTTAGAAACTATTGCTACTCCACCAATTAAATTAGGTACCGGTTGTTTGGAGAATGCCGTAGATATTTCGAATAGTTCTTGCATTGTATCTACTCGGATTACTCCAGATTGAGTTAGTAGTGCATCATAGGTTTCATCTGCACCCATCAAAGCCCCAGTATGTGACATAGCAGCCTTAGCTCCTTCCGGTGTACGACCAGACTTTAATACAAGAATGGGTTTCTTCTTTTCTTTTGTTATCTTTTTTGCAATTTCCATAAATTTTCTGCCATCGTGTATGTCTTCAAGATACATAACAATAACCTTAGTCTCTTCATCATCAGCTAATAACTCTAAAACATCATTCTCATCCATATCCACCTTATTTCCCATACTGATTACTTTTGAAAATCCTATTCCTTGCGCGAGTGCATCCTCAACTGTAGCTGCACAAATTGCTCCACTTTGCGATACTAATGCAATTCCACCAAAGGCTGGAGTTATCTTTAAAAATGTAGCATTCATCATGTTATTTTTTGATAAACTCATTATACCCAAACAATTAGGTCCTATAATTCGAATTCCATATTTTTCTCCGATTTCACCAATTTCTCTCTCAAGTTTGGCTCCTTTTTCATCAACCTCTTTAAAACCTGCTGAAACTATTATTACACCTTTAATTTTCTTTTTACCTACTTCTTCTATAACTTGTGGAACGATCCTATTTGGTGTGGCAATAACAGCCAAATCGATTTCTTCTGGTACATCTAAAACACTTTTGTATGCTGTTATTCCAGATACTGTTTGAGTTGATGGCGTAATAGGAAAAATTTTACCACTGTATCCTTGTACAATATTGGAAAAAATGGCTTTTCCTACCCCTGGTTTTTCAGAAGCACCTATTACAGCAATAGAATTGGGATTAAAAAAAATATCTTTCAAGTTAGATGATGATATCATCATTATCGTTTCACTCATTCAAGGTTATATTTATTCCTCTTATTTACTATTTATTATTAAAATAAATTATTTTCTTTACTTTTAACTTGTATTTTAAAAGTTAAAATTCGAGATTTATAATTTTAAATAGATGAAAAATCAAATAGAAAAACACATAGATTCTCAAATTAAAAATATGCTTTTAGATCTTCAAACCCTTATTCGGATACCGAGTGTTTCTGCAAAGAATCAGAATCTTGTAGAATGCGCAACTGCTGTGAAAAAATTGATGAGTAATGCAGGAATAAATTCAGAAATATTGTATTTAGAAGATAAAAAAATAACACCGCCTATAGTATTTGGAGAAATAAGATCTAAAAATAATCCTAACGGAAAAACTTTATTGTTTTACAATCATTATGATGTTCAACCTGAGGATCCTATAGATGAATGGAATTTTCCACCATTTAGTGGCAAAACCTCTGGGAATTATATTTATGGAAGAGGAGCATCAGATGACAAAGGAGAATTAATAACAAGGATCAAAGCTGTAGAATCTTTCATAAGAGAAACTGGAGATATTCCATGTAATGTAAAGTTTATCGTTGAAGGCGAAGAGGAAATAGGAAGTAGTCATATTGAACAATATCTCATAAAATATAGAGAAAAATTTAGATGTGATTGTATTATTTGGGAATTTGGGTATATAAATGAAAAAAATATACCAATCGTAAGCCTAGGCATGAAAGGACTTCTATATGTCGAATTGATAGCGTTTGGTCCTAACAAAGATACACATTCCAGTTTAGCTGTAATTATTGAAAATCCTGCATGGAAATTAATTAAATTACTTGATTCAATGGTGGATGAGAAAGGAAGAATTTTGATAGAGGGTTGGTATAGTGATGTAAGGGATTTCCTTCCTGAAGAAGAAACAATTTTAGCTTCTGAAATTTTCCAAGAGGAACCATTTAAAACTGAATATGGCATAACTAATTTTTTGGGAAACATCAAAGAAATTGAGATAAAGAAAGCATTATGTGGATATCCAACCTGTAATATATCTGGTTTAGTTTCTGGTTATACAGGACAAGGAGCTAAAACCATAATACCTTCTTATGCAAAGGTCAAACTAGATTTTAGGTTAGTTCCTGATATGATGCCACAGAAACAATTCGAGCTTTTAAAAAAGCATGTAGAAAAACAATTACTAAAAAATATTGATATTAAATTTATTCATGGAGAACCAGCTGCTAGGACATTCTGTAATGATCCATTTGTTAAACTAATAAATGAATCTACAAGAGAAATGTTTGGAGAAACTGTTTTAAATGTTTCATCTGCGGGTACTGGTCCCATGTATTCTTTTCAAAAGATTTTGAATGCACCTTCTGTCTCATTAGGATGTACTTATTTATATTCGAAAATCCATTCACCTAATGAATATGCTAGGATAGATTTTCTAGTAAGTATTACAAAATGTTTATGTAAAATAATGGAAAGATTAGGAGAGCAATAACAAGATGCTATTCAGTTTTGTTATATTGATGTTTTGAAATTGTATATAATCCATGTGCAGAAATAAGTAGAGCCGATAACGACATTTTTGTTGCAAATACTAGATTCCATGGTGTTTCAGGATTAGGATATGGTACGCTTATGTCATCTAACCTAACTATCCCATTTATAGCGTCTACTGTAATAAAAGAATTCCAGATAACAAAATTATAAATGAATTCATAAATAGATATAACAAATATAGTAAGAACAATAACTTGTAGGATAGCCTTAGCTGACTCTGGTATGTTTCTGACTTTTTCCCCACCTAGTTTAGTTACACAATACCATCCAACTACGGTTACAATCATTAAGTATGTTATCAATTTTGATAATCCAGGAAAGGGAAATTCTGTATAAACTAAAACTTCTCCTATGACTACTTGACCTGTCCTTAAATACTCATCTATGCTGACATACAAAGAGTAAATAGTAATAGATGCCATTACTATTGCACAAAAATAAAAAACCAAAAGGTAAATAGTCCTAGCGCGTTTCTCATCATTTTTTTGTAGAGTTCTATGCATTAATGAAAATTCACTTCCTATTAGACATATCTAGAAAAATTCCTTTAAAAATTTTTAGAATTAAAATAATAAAAGAGTATATAAAATAATAAACAATGACTATAATAAAAAAAAATAAGATAAATTGGAACAAGGTAAGACCTTCTTGGGATGTATATTTCATGCTTCAAGCTGAAATTGCAAAATTACGTTCGAATTGTATTACACGTCAAATAGGATCCGTTATAGTTAAAGAGAATCGTCAAATTGCTACTGGATATAATGGTACACCTCCTGGAATAAAGAATTGTATTGATGGAGGTTGTAATAGATGCCAAGCCAGAATGAATGGAGAATTAAGTTCAGGAGGTAGCTTGGAGAGATGTTTATGTACTCACGCGGAAGCAAATGCTATTATGCAATGTGCATTATTTGGAAATGGAACAAGTACTAGTGGAACTACACTTTATAGTACATTTTCGCCTTGTTTAGAATGTAGTAAAATGTGTATAACAGTTGGTATTAAAAGAATTGTTGTTATTAACGATTATACAGAAGATAGTTATAAAATACTAGAAGAAGCTAACATAAATATCGATAAATTAAAAAAAGAAGAACTTCTTCAATGGCTAGATTTTATTTAACTTCAATATATATCAATTTAATTTGTAGATCTGCTATCATTATCTTGTAGTTTTAACAAAGAATAGAATTTTATACTTCTTTATAGTGAGTTATGAAAACTATGGGGACTGATAAATATGAAATTTACTTAACAGAGCAAGAATTACAAACTATTATGGATTCGCTTAGTAATACAATATTTAATGAAGAAATTAAAGAAGATGCTAGAAAAAATGCAAAAAATTTATTTATAAGATTACAAAAAGAATTTCCTTTGTTAAAATAATTATTATAGACATATCAAAGAGTAACTAAAATAATAATTTTGTAAAAAAATAGTGGATTGATGAAGCTATATCAAAAAATTTTTTCTCTTAAATTTTTAATAATATTTAAAATTGAATCTGCATCAGTCGCTTCTGGTTCAATTTCTAGGTATTTTGTTAGTAATTCTTTTGCTTTTTCGGGATTTGTCCTATATAAAGTTATTCCTTTATCTCTTATAGCGTATGAATTTAGAGGATCTATTGCTAATATCATCTCATTGGATAGATTGAATCTCTCATAGTCTTGGCTTTCAAAAAAGCTTTCTTTCATATTATTAAGTAGTCTAATAGCTACTTGAGAGAGAGTTGCTTTAGTTAAAAATAGCTTATTTAACGGAATATTTTGATGTGGAAGAAGTTTATCTAGTATGTTCTTTAGAGAATAGTCATCCATAATTCTTCCCTGACTGAAAGGATCTATAATTATCTCGTCTCCTTTTTCATCTAGAACATGTTTTACCAAAAAATATCCTGGAAAATTAACAGGATATAATTTCAAACCAATAGAATTTCCAAGGGAAATGTATATAATTGATAATGTGATGGGAATCCCCATTTTTTTTTCCAAAACAATATTTAAAAGATTATTCATAGGATTCTGATAATCAAGGATGTTTGGTCTAAATCCTTTTTCTTTGAACATAAATTCATTGATTATTTCAATTTTCTGAGTTGGTCTGTTATTGATATTATCCTTTTGAGATTTCGCATTTATTTTGCTATTCAATTCTTTTTGCATGATGTTTATTTCATTTAGACTCTTCTCTAAATTGAGGTCATTATCATACAATGTTTTTGATATTTGCAATGCAATATTTGTAATATTTTCAAGCTTGTTAACTTTAATGATTGGTTCAATTGTATTTTCTTTCCAATCTTGAATTAACAATTCAATATTTTTCAATGATATATTATTAATAATATCTTTAATATAATTTGATTAAATGGAAAAGTATACTGATTACTTTATTAAGCATTATACTTACCAACATAAATTACGCTTTACTCTGCTAGCAACTATATATATATATATAATAAATATAGAATCACAAATAAAATTTAATTTAATTCAATTCAATTTATGATAAAGCACAGACTACTGGAAATACTGTAACATATCTTTGATAAATATCAAATATCTAGAAAATCATATTACAAGTTCAAGAATAGGTAACTACATAGAATATGTAATATAAAATGATCTGCAGGATAACAGTAGAAAATCATATAATATCCAACCTGGAAAAGTAACAAATCAGATAGGAAAAAAATACTATTTAGTAAAACAAAAAGATTTGGATGTAGCCATATCAAATTCAGGTTAAGAGATTAAAGCAAAGTAGATAGATATCACTCAGTACTAACACTATTTACAACATCCTAAAAAGACATGTTCTTATCTAAAGATCAATGAAATGTAAAATTAGAGATAAAAACAAAATCGAAGATCTGTGTTGGAAAAATCTAATTAAATGTACAGATAAACATTTTAAATTCGTTTTAAATGGAAAATTATGCTCAAAAGAATTATTTTATAAGTGGTTAGGTTTAACGTTTCAAGAAAGGTAATAAGTAATTTTTAAGAAAAAAATATCGATAAATTGCAACTAGATGCTTGAAGACTACATTAAGAGTGACAAACCTGAAAATGTAATGCATGATAATAATAAAAGTCTATTTACATAAAATATATTAAAATATTTTTCCATAACGTAACAGGATAAGATTTCTCTATACCATGTCCCCTAGATATCCATAATTACAAGATAACATTGACGTATAAAAATAAAATTTAACAGATGAGTTTATTGCAGTAGAAAAAATACAAATGCCTAATAGAAAAGAAGAAACAAAATCATACGCCATGTATTTTTGCGAAGCTACAGAATGGAGATAGAGAATATGTTGATGCCGATTGTTATCCACCATTTTAAATGTTTCAGACAAAAGGATGATTATTGAATAGTTGTAAAAATAACAATTCAGATAGATAAAAGAAAATGTTACTCATAGTGATAGTGAATCTGTTAAATTTATCTGTAAATATAATATACTTATTAATGATATTTGCTAAAGAATTTTATATTGGTTATACATATTGTTGGTAATTGCATTGATTATTTTGGAAAATTTTATATTGGTATATTAGATCTAATTACTATTACTCATAAAAATGATAAAATTCTATCATAATATCGATGCAATAGTGGATACTCGTATAACGTTTGCTTTAGTTTTTTCTTCACTCATTGAATGAATGTAATATGGAAACTACATCAAATAATAAACTATTTTTTATATATGTAGCAAAGAATGAAGAATGGAAAAGATTGGAGCAGGAAGATTGGAATTATGTATCTTCTATGGTAAAATTTTTTTATTGGTGGACTAAGAAATATTTTCATTTAAAGTTTGACATAGATGCAGATATCCTTCCAGTAATAACAGGAAAATTATTTGATAGAATGTCTCTTGGTTATCTTCTAAGAGATCATCAAGATAGAGGACAATCAACATATCACTTTTACTTGTCGTATTTTAAACCTTTTTGGGGTGCTTGTCATAATATCGGAGGATACGCTACAAGTAATTTTGGAATGTTAGATTGGATACGACCTAACAACACTTGTTCTGATGAACAACGCTCAAAATTTTTTGCTGACAATAACTGTGCTAGAGTATCTCATATATTATTACATGAGATTTTGAGGATCATAGGAAAGAAACAAAAAGATTATTTCGATAAAGTTCATGATTTATGGGATGAACATGAATATAAGGATCTCCCTTTTTTATATTATAATGAACATTATTCTAATGTAACCAGAGATAGCTATTATCGTTTTGTAACAATGGATATATCAAAGTTACGATATTAAAGTTTAAAAGAAACTATTTTAAAAATATTATGTCTTTTATGAATATACAATTACTAATAAAATTAGGTGCAGTAATAGGATCGATCGGAACAATTTCTTTGATTGTATTTGCTATTGCATTACTTGTGTTTCCTGTCATAAAAGATTGTAGCAATAATGAAACATACAAATGTAATTATTTGTCTCAGGCTCCATATCCATTAAATCTTCTTATCAATCCCATCATATTATTAACTATCTTGATTATTATTTCCATAGGAATAGCAATGATTAGATCTGGAAAGTGGTATTCAAATAGAAAATTATCATGGCAAAAAAAGAATAATAATTTCTAAAAGTTATACCTCTTCTTCGTCGCTATCTGTTTCATTCTTTCTAGATTTTTTACTTCCCTTCTTTGTAGTTTGCTCTTCTAGATCATCTGCTCCTCTTTCGGTAACGGTAAACCTTGTGTCAGAATATGGATGATAAGGAGAATCCATGATTTTTGCAATTCTATTTTCTCCAGATTTTCTTAGATATATTCTATATGTTGAAGCATGTCCTACTACGTTACCTCCAGTAGCTTTTGTAGGATCGCCAAAGAACGTATCTGGAGAAGATTGTACTTGATTTGTTATAACTATAGCTATGTTATATATCTCTGCTAATCGAATTAATTTATGTAACATATTATTTAACCTCTGTTGTCTATCAGCTAATGTCCCCCTTCCAGAGAACTCTGCTCTATGAAGAGAAATAATGCTATCGATTATTACTAATTTTGCTTTAAAATCATCAATATATTTTCCTAAATCTTTTACTATTAACTCGAGATGAGAACTATTATATACCTTACATATGGCTACATTTTTAAGAATTTCAGTTGGATCAAATCCTCTTGCTCTAGCTATTTGTTCTACTCTCTCTGGTCTGAACGTTCCCTCTGTATCAATATATATCACTGCACTATCTAGACCTCCTGTTTCTATTGGTTGTTTAGCTATAACACATAATGTATGACATACTTGTGATTTTCCTGAACCAAATTCCCCATAAAATTCAGTCATAGCCTGTGTTTCTATTCCTCCAAGTAATAGATCATCTAAAGCATATGATCCAGTAGAACATCTTAACATTGATCTTCTTTTTTGTAATGCTGTATCTGCAGTTATGAATTCTTTATCTAAAACATTTGTTTCTCTCAATAATTTTTGAGCAGATATTATAAAAGAAGCAGCAGTTTCCTTTGTAGCATTAATACTTTCTGATAATTCTTCTGCACTGGATACCGCTAAATCCATTACTGAAATAATCCCTGCGTCTCTCAATTTTTTGGCTGTTGTAGGACCAACTCCTTCAATATCTTGAATATCAAGATCAATTATTGCAACATTACCACCAGATTGTGATTCATTTTCCATACTTTATATCCATAAAATTTCTTATATTAATATATGCAGTAACCTAAAAGAGGGCGAGGGAGGCGGATAGTTTCAAAATTTTCTCTAGATTTTTTTGTTTACGAAATAAAATTTTGAAACTCATTGTCAATAAATGGGGCCGAAGGGAATTATTCTAATAATGGAACCATTATTATTTGAACCCTTGACCTACGGGTTTCTCTTAATTGAGATCTGCCCTATTTGTGGATCTGGAGCCCGTTGCGATGCCTGGCTTCGCTACGACCCCAATTTTGCATCGCATCTAAGACTAGTATATAATATGTCTATAAGTCTTACGAAGAAGTTTGTCAACTATATATTATTAAAATAATAAATTTATCTTAATATTTTTGTAATAAAACAATAGGTTTTTTATATTCTTTCTAAATTTTATTAGATTTAGAAAAAAATAAATAATTTCTGCTATTATTATCTCTATTGATAGGAGAAACTCAACTCCGCGCTAGACGAACTCGTATCAAAATATTACGTGCAATATCTGCTAAAAATGGCTCTGCTGGTTTTTCTGAAATACAAAATGCTACTGCGTTATCAACAGGTTCAATTTATTATCATATTGAAAGGATGAAAGAATACATTAAAAAGAATTCAAGAAATTATTCTATTACAAAAAAAGGTGAGCAATTGTTAGTGGAACTTGATTCAAAATCGAGAATATTGACATAAAAATCAGATAGCTATATTATAAAAATTAGAATGTATACGATCAATTTTTATGAAACATTTGTTCTATAAAATTCGTCTATGAAATATAGAAGTAGAACTGATATTGTAGCTCTAATTTTGGAAGCTACGAAAGAAGGTGCTGCAAAAACAAAAATAATGTATAAAGCTTTTCTTTCTTATAGCCAATTAAAGGAATATCTTTCTATTTTACTAGAAAGAGAATTGATTGAATATTTTGAAAAGGAACAGATTTTCAGAATTACGGATAAAGGAAGAAGATTTTTACATCTATATTCTAAGGTTATGGAATTAATTACTCCAGAACAGGATCATGAACATCAAGAGGAACGTCAAGTCTAACAAAAAGAAATCACGTTCGATAGATAACTTGTTATACTAAGATATCAATTAACGTCATTGATCATTCTGTTAGTTCTTTTTTAATAGGAATTTCTATCTAGTTCATTTAGGAGAATATTCATATCTTATTAATTTATTATTATCAGGATCATTCGTAATTGTAATATTATACATATAAACAAAAAGTTGTATCCAGTTATACATATCAAATAAATCATATTGATCTTACATTCACTTAAAGTATTAATCACAATAAAAGTAGATCGTGTTTTTCAAATTTAATTTTCATGTTATATTAGAACATATACAACTATAGATTTTACTGCTTATTTAGAAAGAGCAGAAGATGAGATCTATATCTTATTATTATTTAATAATTATTAATTACATAAATAATATTTAATTTTACTTAATTTAGGAAAAGGAGAATTATCAACTAGTTTCCATTTATTAGCTTCTTTTAAAGCTTCTATTTCACATCTATCAATTTTTTTATTTATGTTATATACTAAAGAAGACATCAAAGAATCATCAAAATTTGCATGTCCAAGACCTAAAGCATGGCCAATTTCATGTTTTGCTAAATACTCTATCAAGTTATTAGTTAGTTTTTTGGTAAATGCCTTTTCGGCTAGAAAAATTTTGGTACTATAAATAAAACCATTAGAATCAAAATTGGTTATGGTTTGACCTGCGACTTTTCCATTATCACTTCCAAATGATATAGTAATATCTGCTTTTTCGTTATAGTCAGCTTCTTGAAATTTTACTTGTTTGATTTTTTGTTCCCAATCATAAAATGCCGTTTTTACTACATGTTTAATTACAGGTTTTACATTTGTTATTTTAAAAGTCAAAATTCCATCGTCTAGTGCTTCACCCCAAGTACAACAAATTTCTATTTCTTTTAAGTCATCATTTTTTGGACTGCCATTTATCGAGTTAAAAACATTGATATTGATAAAAATAACAATAACAATAATATTCAATATTATGAAATAGGAATATTTTGTTATTTTCTTCAATGATTTCAATTTATTATATTAGTATATTTATATGAATATCTGAACATTCTTTATATATAATCACTTATAATATAATTGTCGAGATAAAGAAAGAGTATTATAGGTTATTGTTTTATATGTTGGAGATCTATTAAATGTCATCAACAGAAGAATCTAATCCTACAACTTATTTAAAATATAAAAATCTTGAGGATATGCTAAAAGTTGTATTATTTGCAGCTCAATCTCCAATAGGAATAATTCCTATGCTTTATTATATTAATTATAAAGGAAAGGAATTATTATTCATCGAAACTGGAGCTGTCAATACGATAGTTCACTATATTACTGTCGAGGAAAGGCCAACAAGAAAGTTTATAGAGCTAAAACAATTAACTGGAAAATTCGAGTTTGTAAATAATATTGGTAATGATACACAATCTATCTATATTCCAATCTTACATCTCGAACAATCCTCTTTTGAATTCCCTATTTGAATATTCATCTATATATTATAAAAATTTATTTTATATGTGATTTAGATCTTTTAAGCTGTTTTATTACAATCTTTTGATCTATCCAATTAAAAATTAGAATAACAGGAATATTGACAATTAGTAATATTTATGTAAATTTATTATAATTTTATACACCAAGTCAAACAAACTAGCAAAAAGAATTTAAGATGTTCCAGATAGTAATTGTAGCTGTTAATGTATCAATTTATAATATATACATAACAAAGAATCTTTATGATATTAGAAATTTTAATTCAAGCATCTAAAAATGTTTTTCACACAGTTAAGGATTTGATAGGAACAGAGGAGGGAAGTTTAAAAATAGCTCCAGGAGCTGGAGGAGATATATCCAGAAAAATTGATTTAGTAGCTGAAGAAGCGGTATTAAATACAATCAAGCTATCTAATTTTTTTCCTACTGTAATTGGAGAAGAATGTGGAATGATTTATGGAAAAGATCATAATGAAAAAAACAATGGTTTTTTAATAATGGATGCAATAGATGGAACTACCAATGCAGTACGTGGGATCCCTTTTTCTTGTTGTTCATTGGCATATGCATCAGATTTTTGTCTTAGTTCTGTAATTGATGCAGTTGTTCTAGATTTATTCACAGCAGATATATATTCAGCATCGAAAGGCAAGGGTTCTTTTTTTAATAATAAAAAAATTAATGTCAGAAACATTGATCTAAGTACGGTTAAATCCGTAGAAGATCTTAGATCTATCGATTCTGTCATAGGTACAAATGTTTCTGGAGTTACATATGATATGATTAAAGAGCTAACAACAATATTATCATATTCCAATCATGTAAGACATTTTGGTGCAAATGCTCTTGAATTATGTTACTTTGCTAAAGGGTATATGGATGCCTACATAGACATTAGAGGAAAGATCCGGTCCACCGACATGGCTGCTGGTTATTTAATAGCAAAGGAAGCAGGAGGAAAATTATTTGCTAGAAATGGACAGGAACTAGATTCTAATCTTGATGTTAGAACTAGATTGTCATTTTATGCAGTCTCGCAGGAAAAACTTTTTAATCTAATAAAAATGTGAACTATTTGTAATTAAGCAATTTTTTATAAAATGTAGGAAGATAATAAATCTTTCTAATAGCACGTTAACATATACCTATGAATATTATGTTAATTAAATACAAAGATAATAATAAAATTTGAAGAAAAAACACGGTAGAGCATTTTTGTATCCAGACAGTTAAGTAGAATTACTGGTTTTTTGAAAGTAGGATTATCTTTTCATACAATATAGTACATAGAATTGTAAGTGGATTAACATAAGATATCAGGATAAAGGAAATAAATTTTAATCAATAGAAAAAGTATTAATAAAATGTGTACAAATATTAAAAGTATATACAACAACGATGACAATAACAATAACATCAAATACGAATCTATAACATTGCTAGTAGACATATAATTCATAGCGATATCAAAAAATAGTCATTATATTAAGAGCCTATCCCAAAAATAGATAGGATTATAGCTAGTTTGTTTCCTATCATATCTATTAATGCTAAAGAGTAAAAAGTATGTTAGAACAATTACCAGTATTCCAGATGATTTATGGAGTGAAATTAAAAATATTCTACCAGATGAGAAACTAAAGAACACAATAGGTCGTCCAATCGTTCCCTACAGAAAAGTCCTTGATGGTATAGTATTTGTATTGAGAATTGGATGTCAATGGAAAATGTTACCTAAAGAATATGGTTCAGGTTCAACATGTCATAGAAGATTTCAAGAATGGATGCAATTAGGTATATTTGATCTAATTTGGATCAGATTACTAAAATTATATGATAAAAAGATAGGAATCAAATGGAATTGGCAATCATGTGACAGTATCTCTATAAAATCACCTTTAGGGGGGGCGATGACTGGTCATAATCTACAGATAGGAGTAAATTAGGTAGTAAAAGACATATTCTAACAGATAAAAACGATATTCCTCTTTCTACTTTTATAACACCTGCAAATACCTATGATGTTACTGTTGCCACAAATACAATTGATAATATTGTTATTAACAGACTATCAACATCATCAAAATCTAAGCATAAACAGAATCTATGTCTTGATAAGGCATATCATTTCAAGGAAGTAGAACAAGAAATCATCAAAAGAGGATATACTCCTCATATACGTCATAGAAGAGAGGAAGAAATCAAATTATTGCTGAAAAAACATCCTGCTAGAAGATGGGTAGTAGAGAGAACAAATTCATGGCATAACAGATTCAGAAAATTGTTTACAAGATATGAAAAGAAAGATGAGAACTACTTTGGCCTTGAGAATTGGCTAATAGTCTTATTATTTACAGGAGGCTAATTTTGGGATAGGCTCTAAATAGAAATGAAGAGATTATCTTAAATTGTACATTGCAATTGATGTAAAATTAAAACAGATAATACCTTTTAGAGTAACTAAAGATATAATTCAATAATAACAAATTTGTACCCATTAAAGAAATTTGAGTTACAACATTGCTAAAATTTATGCATATAAAACATATGACAGTAAAGCTAATTTCAAGCTTCAAGACAAAATGCATATTTAACTTGCCATATCTATCAACAGAAAAAATGCTAATAATAGAAAAACAAGAAAATGTAGATCTAGAAATGAACTAATACATCTGATTCAAGATATTGGATACGAAGAATATAAGCTTAAAGTTGACAATGAGAGGTTGTTGAGGTATTAGTCGTCCCATCATTAAATGTGTATTAGAAGATTGTTTACAACGAAATATATTCAGTATGCAAAAAAGAAAAACTACTCAGGATATTTTTGTAGAAATGGTTCATATTATTTTCAATAGCTTTTGTACAAACTATCTCAATTTTGGATTAAGCTGCATACTAATATCAGTATTGTAAAAAGATTATTATTATTTTATTTATTAGAATTTTCTAGATAATTATACATAAAAAACTTGACATGAATTTTACTTTAATATTTATCAATATAAAAATTTTTAAAAGTATATATTAATATCATTTATTTTTTCTCTATTAGTAAAAATGAATTATAGAAATTTTGTTAAATACAATTTTATCGTATTATTCTTTGTTTTTAGTATTATGTTTATCCTATCCAATGATTCCCATAAAACATTTGCACAATTAGATACAAACAACTTTCATTACCAGTATTATCTAGATGATGAAAATATCCATATCCCTGACCAATTTATTATTTATTTGAAAGATAATGGAAATAATAATTTTAATACTCTTGACCCAGAGGAATTCTATGAAACAGAATTGAAAAATACAGGAACAGAATTATTATATACATATAATTATGTAACAAAGGGATTAGCTATAAAAATCCCAGATGAAAATGTCTTGGAAATTCTAAAAAGAAATCCTAATGTTGAATACATAGGTCAAGATATGATTGTATCTATCTTTAGTAATCAAAAAATATTTACTCAATTAAATCATCAGGAATTACCGATGGGGATAGATAGAGTAGATGGAGATTTAAGTTCTACCCGTAATAACATTAACTCAATTAATGCAGATATCGCAGTTTTAGATACTGGAATTGATCTTGATCATGAAGATTTAAATGTATATCAACAGGTGTCTTTTATTCCGAATACAAATTCTGCTGATGATGATCATGGACATGGAACACATATTGCTGGAATAGCTGCTGCAAAGGATAACTCATTAGGCACTGTCGGCATAGCTCCTGGCGCTAGACTATGGGCAGTTAAGGTTCTGGAAGGGACAGGTATTGGCGATATGTCTACGTTAGTCAAAGGTTTAGATTATGTTGCTGAGAATGCAGATCAAATAGACGTGGCTGTAATGAGTTTGGGATGTGAATGTAAATCTAATGCTTTAGATATAGCAGTTAATAATGTAGTCAATTTAGGAGTAACTCTTGTTGTTGCTGCAGGAAACGATGGAACGAATGCAGAGACATTTTCTCCTGCTAATAATCCAAATGTAATTACTGTTTCTGCCATTGCAGATACAGATGGAAAATGTGGGGGTAATGGACATAGTACTTCTTATGGTCAAGACGATACATTAGCAACATTTAGTAATTATGGAGATATAGTAGATATTTCTGCTCCAGGAGTTGAAATATTTTCTACCTACAAGTCTAACTCATATACTAGTTTATCTGGTACTAGTATGGCCGCTCCTCATGTAGCAGGAGCAGCTGCTTTATATAAAAGTACACACCAAGATGCTACTCCAATCGAGATCAAAAATCATTTAGTTAACTCAGGTACAGAACTTTCAGATTTGTGTGATGGGAATGGTCATGGATATTTTTCAGCAGATAAAGACAATTTTAACGAACCGTTATTATATTTAGGAAAAGATTAAGCAAGTAATCCCAAATCATTTTTAGTTTATGGAATAGAAAAAGTAATTGGGTGTTTAATACTTTTTTTGTTTGTATAATCTATATAGAATACATATAGAATTTACTTTTATTTCTATTACTAATAAAAATATACTGTTAAATAGGTATCAAAAAATTATATTGTTGTTTAAAAATTCCATTTCATCTCTAAAGATAATGTTATAACTACAATTTGTATTAGAATTTAGAATCAAAACAATATATAATAATATAGAGCTATTTAAATGAGGCTAGGTCATAATTATTCTATTTTCATAACGAATAAAGCTAGTTTATTGGTGTATGATGTTTTGGTGAAACGATCATCCAATCCAACAAACTAGCACAGCAAATAAGATCAACATCTCTTCTA
>Ga0315534_1000380_pt1 | contig 30490 bp, 27 predicted proteins | sample SalMarSW160240MG_FD_203094 | JGI IMG/M metagenome (GOLD analysis project Ga0315534, IMG submission 203094) | Salt marsh sediment microbial communities from the Plum Island Ecosystem LTER, Massachusetts, United States - Salt Marsh Sediment SW1602-40 ...
CAAAAAATATCATACGAAATCGAGAAAGGCAAATCAATAGATACTGGGATAGACCGCTTTGGAGCACTTGTTGGAAACAACTGTACTATTAGCACATCTGTCATAATCATGCCAGGAAGGCATATTCAAGCAGATACATTTGTGAAACCTGAAACGACCGTAGCCAAGAGTATAGGTTATTAGTCGTCAAGTGGAATGGGCTGACAAGTAACAAGATTCACAATTCAGCAAAGTTGTTTCTATGGTCATCAACCGATTGGTTTAATCTAATAGGCAAGAGCTTTTTAAAAATGATTTTGTTTAAAAAAACTTCTATCTAACCCTCAGTTATTCAATTATGTGCAAGTTAGACCATAATCTCCGCTTTAAAGTTCTGAATAAAGCGGTATTGACATAGAACCAATCTCCTAGTCAATTATTCCGGAATCTATATAAGAATTCGACGTAAATCAATCAGGTCAATGCAGTCACAGGTGGAACCTAACCTTTCGTACTTCATAGCGAAAGCACAGTCTATCAAGGGACGGACTTTCCAAAAGAAAATCAAAGTGGCTATTCTTAGCAGCTTTACAATCAATGGCTTAGAAGAAGCCCTTCGAGTTAAATGTGCAGAAAGCGACATTACTTGCTCGACTTATATTTGCGGATATGGACAGTACAATCAAGATATTTTCGATCAATCGAGTAAATTGTATGAATTTTCTCCTGATATTACTTTTGTGATTATTGACACTAGGACTGTCATGTCTACTCTTTTCTATTCCCCTTATGCTACACCTGTCAACGATAGGAGAAGTTACATTGATAAGCGCGTTGCAGATTTCGCGAATTTGATCCGAACCTTCAAAAATAGAACGGACTCAAAATTGGTCTTGACGAATTGCAGTATACCGACATATTCACCGTACGGGATCTGTGAAGGAAAGTCTGAATATGGTCTCAAGGAAATGGTTTATGATTTCAACGCCAAGTTGTCTGATGCGTTCAGAAGCGACCCCCAAGTATTCATATTCGATTTCAGTTCCTTTGTATCCAAATACGGCGAGGTCAATGTATTAGATTATCGACAGCTTCTTGTTGGGGATATCAAGGTCTCCTTGAGTCATATCCCCCACCTAGCTGAGGAGCTAATGGGATATGTCAAGGCGAATCTGGGAGTAAATCGGAAGTGTATAGTACTTGATTTAGATAACACCTTATGGGGTGGTATAATTGGAGAGGATGGGTTTGATCGAATTGACCTTTCATTAAAACCACCTGGCATGGCTTTCGTGGAATTTCAGCGTGTACTTCTAGCACTTTATCAAAGAGGAATAATTCTTGCCATTAATAGCAGAAATAATGAAGATGAGGCTTTAAGAGCTATTAGAGAACATCCGTACATGGTTCTACGGGAAGAAAATTTTGCAACTATGAAAATAAACTGGAACGACAAAATATCTAATATGAAAGAAATAGCGGAGGAATTAAACATTGGATTAGAGAGCATTGCCTATTTTGATGATGATCCCATAAATAGGGAATTAATGTTAAAGGCCATACCACAGATTATGACGGTCAACCTGCCAGATGATCCGTCTTTGTACGCCTCAGCCTTGATGAGAATTAATGATTTTAACACCCTCACCGTGACTAGTGAAGATAGAAATAGAGGTGAGATGTACAAACAGGAACAGAAAAGGATTGTATTAAAGAATTCTGCTTCGAATTTGGGAGATTTTCTTAAGCAATTGGAAATCAGGGTGACAATGAAGAAAGCAAATGGTTTCACGATTCCGAGAATAGCTCAGCTCACACTCAAGACCAATCAATTCAATCTTACAACGCGTCGCTATCAAGAAGAAGATGTCCAAATGTTTGCTCATGATCAAACGAAATGGGTCGGGTGCGCGCAAACCATGGACAAATTTGGCGATAATGGTATTACCGGCGTATACATTGTTAACAAGAACTATGCAGAAAAAGAATGGATCATAGATACTTTTCTGTTAAGTTGCAGAGTAATGGGGAGAGGCATAGAGGACGTGATGCTGGGATATATCTTGAGTAAGGCGAAGGAAGTAGGAGTCGAAAAAGTCAAAGCTGAATTCATACCGACGAAAAAAAACAAACCATGCGAACAACTCCTGCCAAACTTTGGATTCAAAAAGGAAGGGGAACAATGGGTGTATAGCTATCACGTACCCATTAAACAGACAAGTCATATTGAACTAAATGAAGATTAATGTCTAACGATCTTTTGTATATTGTTGCTAATGTTATGGAGGTACAGGTTTCTCAGATTGATGATGAGTCGGGACCCGAAACAATCGAAAGTTGGGATTCATTCCGTGGATTGATATTATTTGAGGAACTTGAATCGAAATTTAGTATGAAATTTACTCTTAATGAGTTATTAAACATCAAGAAGATAAAGGACATAAAAAACATACTATCAGTACGCGGTGCGTCGTTAAATGGATGAAGCTACCATCTCACAATACACACTGAAAGATATCGAGGAAGGGCTTAGGAAAACTTTCAGAGTCAATATTACGGAATCTATGGTCAATGAATTTGCAAAAATTACCGGGGATTATGCACCAATCCACATGAGCGAAGAGCATGCTCGCAAAACTGAGTTCAAGCACAGAATATGCCACGGTATGCTTATCGGATCCTTCTTCTCACGCTTGGTAGGAATGCATCTCCCTGGAGAGAATGGGCTCCTACTTTCCTATTCTGGCAGACATCTTTCGCCTTGCTATCTGAACCAGGACGTCATCGTTGATGGCATAATCATAGGCAAGAGCGAATCTACCCGAATTATTACCATCAAGGCGACCATCAGGGACGAATTTGGAAAACTCTTGGCAGATGGGCTGCTCAAAGTATTGGTTTTAAAATAAACTTGTAGATGACCAGTGAATTTCACGCAATGTTGTCTGAATGTACAGATGAGCCTACTGTGGGGAGTCAAATTCATCTTTCCCACCTCCTAAAGTTCCCGTCTATAAAGTCTCCATTGCACAATAGTGCATTAAAAGATTTACACATATAAATTGCAAGGTGTGTAGGCCTATTCAAGTCATTGCCTTGGACCGTCAATATTATTAGGATAATGAGGATAATGAGGCCATAGTTGCCCTTTATTCATGCATTCTCATTGAATCTATTATTAACAAACGTGTTCAGTGTACTCCTGCCAGTGGCAACCAATTTAGACATTTTTCAATAATATTACTATTTCTTCATTCATCTATTGAAACACCCCGGATCGCCAATACATTCTTTATATCTCTTATCTTTGTAATTTTTAGCAATTCATTAAGAGTAAACTTGACATCAAATTTCGATTCAAGTTCTTCGAATAAAATTAATCCACGAAACGAATCCCAGTTTTCAATGGTTTCAGGACCTGATTCATCATCGATTTCTGTAACTTCGACTTCCATGACATTTGCAATTATGTTCATAAGATTGTTGGACATTACATCGTTCTTTCCTTCTATAAATTGATGAAAATACTGACCAAACTTATGATTCCTCACGATATTCTTGTTCGAGTCTGGACACCAAATTCTCCTCTGTCTTTCACACGGTTTCCGATATTGTCAATCCTATTCTTTCCTTTTCCCGCAGGGGCGACTTCGCCATACCTCTCTCCTTCTAAGCCCGCATCTAACACACTTAACTAATTGAACACATAGGTTTCTATCTATCATGCATCTTGTTAGACTTAATGAATCATGTGAATAGCATCCTCTACACACAAAGGAATTCTTGATTTCACCGTCAATCTTACTACTAACTATTATTCTGTATTCACCTTTTTACATAATCCAACCATATTTTGCGGCCAACACATTTAATGTTTTCATCAAATGGCATATTTGGGGAAAAGTATTTCGACATCTTATGTGGGGTCAGACTGTACCTGTAAATTAGATCTCTTACGTATTCGCCAAATACCGTATACTGGTAGAACTCTCTCCTCCACTCTGAGCTTATGCTTGGTTGAGGCATCCAATTCAGGAAAAGGCAAATTTAATGATAAAGTCGAGGTTAGAGAAATGTGTGCTGATGTCTGTTTTAGGAGACCAGGTAATATAGTCTATGGTCGAATACAAGGTATATTCATAGTTCAAGACATTACCAAGCCTGCCACAGCCACTGCCTGTGATTACTCCTGAACCTGATTTAGGGGAGAAGAGATATGTGACTGGATTATATTTCATGGCGTCATCAATTTCTGAATAATCTGAACCACTATTGGTGTTAACGGGTATCTACCTCTATTGCTGTATAGAAAATGCTACTGTGATATTGGTGGTCTAGTAGATAGAAATGCTAAGTGAAATTGAAACCGGTACTACTGATTAATTCGAAGATGATTTGTCCGTCCAATCTGTTTTGTTAGGTACTTCGATTGTTGATATAGGTGACGGAAATCCATACTAACTTTTCATTGAAATCCATGAAAAGAGCGTTTAGTTATTAAAAATTTCATCTACCGATAATTCTTGATTACTAACGCGATCCTCACACATCTGTTCTAATGATATAGTAAATCCCACATGTAAACAATCATCTAAATTGCAGTATCTACAAATTGGAACACCTTCTATAATTTCAACATCTATTTCAGATTCTAAATTCTTATCATATAATATTGTACGTTTATCCTTGATAAATTTCCTTAAAATGACGGGCATATCCATAGAATAATTAGGTTCATACTGCTTATTCACTGATTCTAACCACTGCATAAATGCGGTAGTTCCGTCGTCTAATGTCCCAATACTTCTTGCTGCATGACCCACTTTCACGTTACTATCACTAGCATCGCCAGCTCTATCGTTATCATCATCCATTTCTGAATTATTGCTATCTATTTTCTCATCAACACATTCATAGCTGTTCTTTCCCATACTGGTGTCTCCTTTTCCTTAGTTGAACTATAACTATGATATATTTGAATATACCTATACAAATTTGAGAAGCACCCATATAAAGTAGTTAGTTAGAAATACCAATACCATTCCTGGGCTACTTTAAATTTACATAACTAAATATACGAGATATATAACTAAATATACGAGATATTATCCGATAGTTTTTTATTTTATTTAATTTCATAATGATTTATTGAGAACGGAGAAGAAAAAAGGAATAGTAAAAAGTCATTATGATGACCAAACAATTGAAAATCTGAAGAATTACTATATGGTAGAAGATCACCATTTCAATGATCTATTAAGATTTATTAAAACACATGGAACCCGTCATGATTCCGATGATCGAGAGAATCCTATCAATCTACAATAACCAGTGGTTAGATAGATAGAATCTACAATAACCAGTGGTTAGATAGATAGAATCTACAATAACCAGTGGTTAGATAGAACGGTCAGCTCGAGTTAGGAGCTAACTGATCTATGTTAAAGACATACTTCGCGCCCACAATATTTTTGCATAACATCCTCTCAGCTATGGTGTATACCTTCGTAGGAAGTGTCGGGCTTCTATTTTAGAACCCCACTGTATCAAAGAATAGGGACGTGAATCTCGGGCCTTGCTAAAAAACTTATGCTTACACAATCCCAATTTGCTATGGATGGAGAGCAGGTCGTAAATCCATCCAGTAAGTAATCTGAAAACTAGGTAGCCTTCATGCAGCTAGCGGTAGAATTATATGAATATCAGAAATACATTTTCTACTGAGATGGGTACACAAATAACTCACAAGAACGAATTAGGAGTCTGTGTAGTGATGTTATTGATTGCAATGTCTAGTGGTACTTTGCTGATCCAATCGATACGTATAGGAGAAGTACATGCACAATCAGCTCCCACAGAAGTCTCGATTGCGAAAGGATCATCAGATCAAAACAATGGCCAATTTTATGTGCCTCCAGAAACGCAAATAACTACAGGCGGTACAGTCAAATGGATGAATGATGATAATACTATACATACGGTGACTCAAGGCGGACCTCCCTCAGAAACAAGTAGTGATTCAGAACCCCAGTTTGATTCTGGGTTTATACAAGCAGGAATAACATTTGAACATACTTTCTCCGAGCCTGGCACGGTTGACTATTACTGCACACTTCATCCATGGATGACTGGGAAGGTGACGGTAGGCTAATTTCAATTAGCTGATACAAGCCTAGCCCTTCTATTTTTCCATTTGGCTCTTTTTTTGATGACAACTTATTCTTACGCATACTGATGACGTGTTAACACTTTTCATTCGACCACAGAGATATATTTCGCGGTAGTCCTTCGAGATATAATCACCCCTAGTCCTTCGAGATATACGCATCGCAACTTGGATAGGTAAGGAGCTGCACAATGGCAGGATACGCTGACATTCTTGGATTCTTGACGTTCTTAAACACCTTCTTGAAGAGTGCGGCAGATTCCCGTAGTTCAAAAAGGGTATAAAGTTGTCGTGACTGCACAGATTTGGTCCCAAGTTATCGAACTAAAAAATGAAGCGATGGCAATTGCTGAAGGGCCCATAAAAAGAATAATATTCTGGTAAATTACGATTTATTCATGATGAATGTGAAAGCATCGATAGTCGTAATTTCAGCGGTAGTTTTTTCATTTCACCTATTCTATGGAGGTAATTTGATGTTATTTGTACACGCATCCCCTTCATTGCCAACAATGGTAAATACCTCAGTTCCTAGTGCTGAATCGGTCTACATATCAGAGTCTATGAAGGTTCCTCGGTCAGCAGGAACATTTGTGATTCTCATTCCCAATGAAGCGCATGAGAACTGGTCTGATGAGCAACATAAGCTCATATCTGACAAGAACTCGTACTATGTCCCGACCAATTTGATAGTTCCAAATGGAACATCTATTGTCTTTCTACATGCTGACGCTCCCTGGGATACACCAAATCCTCATACTATTGAAATACAAGATAGCACTGGTAATGCTGTATACAGTACTGGCCAGTTAGACTATGCACAAAGTTCCGAACCAGTGGTACTTCCTTCTCCAGGTATCTACAATATCATTGACAAGTCCTATGACACAAAGGAATCAAGAATAACAGTATTAGATAATGAGACATCTGAAGGTGATCTCATACTTGGAGGATTCTACACTCCAACTAATCAGGTCGAAAACACTGAGGATAATGACGGTGGATCTCATCCTGGTTCGCTTCAGTATTATAGAGATGCTTTTAGTATGGATGGATTTGATATACTGAGTGAATATAATTTTGCATATGCAACATGTGATTACTGTCCTGGAGAATATTGGCCTGATAACAAATCAGGGGAACACACGTTGTTCATCTATAGTACACAACAACCGCTTACGGCAGCATTAGAAAAGTTAGGGAACCTGGTCAAAGATAATGTGTACATTTAGACAAGCAGCCATAGCGCATAGTTGGGGGCTAATCAGCTAGTGGTTGCTGCTTAAGTGAATCCTATTTAATATTGGTTTCCCTTATCTGCTCTTCACTCCTGGCATCAATAAAAGCTGCTACCATCGGGTGTAGGGAAGGATTTAGTACAAATCGGGAGACACACCTGTACTAGTGAGCTAAAAACTGCCGAGCAAGCATGTACAACACATAGGCGAGTACACAATGGATCATAATGTACACTTCAAGAATAAATAATGATTTTAAGGCGTAAATAATTATAGCAAGGATGCTGAAATATCTGTAAGAAGAGTCGCCGATAGCTAATCTATTCATTTAGATAGATCTATTTTCAATGATTCTTTGGAAACTAATTCCTCAGATTCTTCTTGCACAGCAATAAATTAATTATTTCATCTTCTGCACCACTGTTATCACTGTTAACCCAAACTTGAATGGTTAAAGGAAATGGCTATATATCATCTACGTAAAAAATACCATAACTTGAAGGAGTATCATGGGTTGGAAATCTTAGAATGAATCTTCGATCAGTTACATCAGTGATCATGACAGTATCTGCATTTGGTACTTTGTTATTCTCACACCAGGCTATTTATTTCTTTTTTGAAGATGCTGGCAAGTTAGTAGTAATCGCACAAACTGACTCGACAGAATCACAATTTCAATTATCCAATCTAATCGAACAAGGTTCGCCATATCTGGGGAATTTATCAGCTCCTATTACTATTGTCGATTTTAGTGACTTTCAATGTCATTTATGTGCAAGGTACGTAAAAAATACCGAGCCCCTAATTAATGAAACATATATTCAAACAGGACAAGTAGCCTTAGTTTTCAAACACCTACCAAATAGAGGATTTGATTCCATGGGTGCTCACCTAGCAGCTCAGTGTACTAACGAACAGGGAAAGTTCTGGCAATTTCACGGATTATTATATGAGTATCAGCAGGGTATTGATTCAGGATGGGCGAATGAAGATAACTTGAAAAAGATTGCATCTCAAGTACCAGGTCTGGATATAGTACGGTTCAACTCTTGTTTTGACGCTCAAACATATAAGGAATTTATCGATAGTGATGTCAAACTTGCTAATTCACAAGGATTTTTTGATACACCTTCTTTTATTATAGTAAATAGCATTGATGGTTCAGATCCAGAAGTAATAAGGGGAGCACAACCTTTTCCTCCATTCGAATCTATAATTGAAAAGAAGCTAGATGAATTGAAGAAATAATGATTTTGTTACCATTATCAGTGAAGGTCGTATTTTCTACACCTACTTACATACTATTAGCTATAGCTGTTGCAATTCCTTTTTGGATACTCTTTAATGTCTTTGACCAGCTTATCTTCTTTGAGCCAATTTGGATCTTTTATCTACCAGATGATGCGATCGTAGGATTTATCTTGACTACGATAATTTCGATTCTAATGGGAATGTTAGTCGGTATGAATATTTATGTAATAAGGAATTCCAAGCTGAAGATTAGTAAAGCGTCATTATTTTCTGGATCATCATTGAGTATCATATCCGGTGTGTGTAGCAGTTGTTCATCTGTAGGTTTCCTTTTGATATCCACGTTTGGTAGTATTGGTGTCATAGCTTCTAACCTGCTTACAATTTATCAGATTCCATTAAGAATAGTCTCTCTTGCGATTCTCATCTTTGCATTATACTATATACATAAGAGGATAACCCAAAGCTGTGTGCTAGATATAAATGATGACAATAGCATGGGTACTGAACAGAAATATCAGAAAAAATCAGATACCTGAACGAAGGTCAAAGGAAGGAAGAAGCTGCTGTGCAAACATTTCGGAATAACGAGTAGATCTACCTTCAAGTGAAATTGGTGATATCTGGATATGCAGGTCTAAACAATATGTGGGTAATTGCTATCCAAGATGTCATTATCCAGTAGACTTGGATTTGATGGACTGGCTGGTTGGGTTCATATATCTACATTATTATTCTCTAAATCAGTAATCCTCCCAGTATCACTATGATCATCATCAGCAATTATAACGAATCCCTTGTCATCTAAGGATAAAAAGGAGCAAAATCCTTGGTTGAGTAAATGTATGATTAAAGGTTGGTTTTAGTTTTATTATTCCATAATCAGCTAATAGATCAAGATCATTATTACCATCACTAGATATAGGTGTTGTTCCATTATCTTGGACGCGTTGATAAGGCGTATTTGATGATTCACACAATCTGAGGTGAACCAACTAAGTTTATTTCATAGTACTAACTGATAATGTAGTACATCAAAGAATCTTACTCCTGTCCTGAACCTGGGAAGATGGTAATCACTCTGTTATCTCTTGTTATATCTGGCTGTGAAATCGGACCAAGAACATCTAGTTGCCCGTTGCTACATACCAATATAATAAAAAAGAATCGGAACGAATATAATCAATGATATTTTTTGACTGAATCAACTTCAATCTTCGTATTTTACACACTATCTTAGTCTAAAGTGAAATAGTCATAGAAACCTATAAATGTTATAATACTTTTTTTATATCATTAACATGACGAAGCTCGACTCAAATGATCACGGCGTAAAGGCATCTAAACTAGCCAATATAAGTTTACTAGTTTTTTCCATCGTCGCAATTGGATTACTGAGCATATATGTCATAGCAAATAATGATATGAGTTCACATCAGCAGAAGATACTAGCTCAGGAAGAGGAAAATGATGATGAAGACTCATCATCATCGACATCGACAGCAGAAGTAATTGATACTATCGCCCAGCGAGGAACACTGACCTCTTCACAAGATCCATTAAGAGGACATGAAAGTCATCAGGCGACAGTAATTCTGCCACCAAGAGATGACGGGGGACTTTATTCAGGAGTCCTTACGTATACTGCCAGTGTTCCAGTAGAAGTAGCCGTAATCCAGGTATATGACTTGGATAATGTGACAACAGCAGAAATACCTGAAGAATTTGGGGCTATACTCACTTCACCAGCTCCATGGAGCGAAGGGGATACTGTCACACCATTAATGATGTCTGTTGACTATGCGAATTCACCGACCATATCAAGTACTACTCCATTTGTTGGAAACGTCCTTGCATTGCATACCTCTAACGGAGAACCATTCGTAGCTACATATTCGGTCGTCGCAGATGTATATCAACCTGAAGTAGTTAGTAATGTAGAAAGTGCTGTGAATACAACATCTACCAGTTAGACTCACTACCTCCAATTTTTTAGTACGACGGGGAAAATTGATTGCGAAATACTAAAGAATCTACTAGGACGGACTAACTTTGCAAATGTGATGCGCCAAGAAAGCACAGGATCCGAATTCACCATATTCGCAAATGGTGAAGAATATGTCCAAGATGACGGAAAAGCTTTTTGAGAACGCGTCAACTCCAGAAATCGTAGCAAAAGTGATACTTGATGCCATATCATGAAAAGCCTGTGCTCAGGAAAAGATGTTGAATGATGGAAGGAAGCTACTGAGGCTGATAATGAATTTATCAACTTGACGAAGCACGAATTTGGCGTTACTAGTAACTAGAACCAGGATCTCTGTCAAACCATCGTATGTTCATAGCTGCCATAATTCTAATGACTTTATTACTTCTCAGCCAGCTTGAGTCGTAAAATAAGAAGGAGGTTTTAATAGTCAATCAACTATGTGGCCCAAGTTTAGTCGTAAATGACGCATATATCAAATGTTTTCCCCGAAGGAGTAGCTTTTAAAGATTTGATGCCACCATGATCAAACCAGATGAATCCCCTCGCATATTTCTTTGTTCATTTGTACCACTCTGGACCACCTGTTAGCAGGACTATTACAATTCAGCTTTCACTTTATAGAACTTCCAAAGATTGGAGTACAGATTTTATAGATCCAATGTAAACCAGCCTTTAAAATCTTGCTTTAGATAAATACATCATATTCGTCCAGCTGGGAAGGCATCCTTACGTTCATTCCTTTAGTGGTCTCAATTCATTATATTTTTACAAATGTAAAGGCCTAGATTTATACATCTTGTTTTTCTATTCATTCTGGAAAGAAATCATGGCAAAAGATCCAGTATGTGGCATGTTTGTTGAAGAGAAGCCAGATACAATACAATATAGTAAGGACGGGAGAGTATACTACTTTTGCAGTAATCAATGCTTGAATGAGTTCACTGAGCCTGAGAAAGAGCTAAGGAAACTCAAAGTACATGTCACCCTAAGTATTGCACTTACCATACCTATAGTATTCTTAAGCTTACCTCATATGTTTCCTGGACAGTTTGGTCCTTTGCTTCCAATGGAAATTACGAATTATACTAATTATGTGATGCTAGTATTAGCTACCCCGTTACAATTCTGGATAGGGTGGCGTTTCTATAGAGGACTATGGGACGGGATAAAGGCTAAAGCGTCTAATATGGATACGCTAATTGCAACTGGTACAACGGTTGCTTATCTGTATAGTGCAGTGGTGACAATATCACCTGGCTACTTTCCGTTTGAATCCGTATACTTCGAGACTGCAGCAATTATTATCACTCTAATACTAATTGGAAGGCTACTTGAAACAAGAACAAAGGAGAAGGCCTCTGAAGCTGTAAGAAAATTATTAGATCTCCAACCCAAGATGGCCAAGATCATAAGGAGAAGAAGAGAAGGAGAAGGAAATTCAGAAGAAGAGATAGAGATCGAGATCCCAATAGAACAGGTGCAAGAGGGAGATGTTATGGTCATAAGACCTGGAGAGAGAGTACCTACAGATGGAATTGTAATAGATGGATCATCGTCTATTGATGAGTCAGCTGTAACAGGTGAAAGCATACCTGTGGATAAGAAAAAAGGTGATGAGGTTATAGGAGCTACGATAAACAAGAGTGGCCTGCTAAAGGTTAAATCGACTAAAGTAGGACAGGATACAGTACTTTCTCAAATTATTACATTAGTGGAGGAGGCTAGAACAGGTAAAGCAAAGATGCAAAGATTGGTAGATCAGGTAGCTAAGTATTTCGTGCCAGCAGTATTAGCGGTTGCCATTGGAGTGGGCCTTGGATGGTATTTTATTGGCGATATAGGTATTACTTTTTCACTTTTAGCATTTGTATCTGTAATAATCATTGCATGTCCATGTGCTTTAGGGATTGCAACACCTGCAGCATTGATGATGGGTGCTGGAAAGGGAGCTGAAAATGGAATACTGTTTAAAGGAGGAGAATATCTGGAAATAGCAAAGAAGGTAAAGACAATAGTATTTGACAAAACAGGGACCTTGACTAATGGTAAGCCATCTGTAACTGATATAATCGATATATCAGGATTGGGTGAAAACGAATTATTGAGGCTTGCTGCAATTGCAGAATCTGGTTCAGAGCATCCACTGGGTCAAGCGGTTGTAAATTATGCAAAGGAGAAAGGCATCTTGGCATCGAATCCAGATTCATTTGAAGCGGTATCTGGACATGGCCTGAAGGCAAAATATGCAGACCACATAATACTTATTGGAAATAGAAAATTAATGGATGAAACTCATCTTATGGTTACCGAAACTAGTGAATCACAGCTCAAAGATCTTGAGTTGCAAGGGAAAACAGCTGTGCTTATTGCTGTAGACAATAAAGTTGCAGGATTAATTGCACTTGCAGATACTATAAAAGAGAATGCCAAGGTAGCGATTGATGCACTCAAATCAATAGGAACAGAGGTGGTAATGCTTACAGGGGATAATCAAAGAACTGCTAACGCCGTTGCATCTAAGCTAGGAATTGATAGAGTTATTGCGCAGGTAATACCACAAGAAAAAGAAGAAGTAATCTCTAAAATAAAAGATGAAGGAAAAGTGGTGGCGATGGTTGGTGATGGAATTAATGATGCGCCAGCACTGGCAAGAGCTGATTTAGGTATTGCAATAGGTTCGGGTACTGATGTTGCCAAGGAGACTGGAGGTATTATCTTGATAAAAGATGATATAAGAGATGTTGTTATAGCTCTTGATCTTGGAAAGAAGACTGTATCCAAGATAAAACAAAATCTATTCTGGGCATTTGCGTATAACGCCGGATTAATTCCGATAGCTGGCGGTGTCTTGGTACCGTTTCTAGGTATTGGAATATTTGGATGGCTCCCTATGTTAGCTGCTTTAGCAATGGCAATGAGTTCGGTGACAGTGGTAGGTAATTCGATATTGCTTGGAAGATACAAACCAAAGCTTGCACAGAAGAAACCAAAAGATGAAAGGGTCTATATCCCTGGTGATCTGAAAGAGGCCTATTCATTACAGCAAACATCGAGGGCTTGGTAGTTTCCGAACTGTATAGATTTAGTTCCCTGGCGATGTTTGGACTAATCTGGCTGGCCCCCTCAATAATGTTCAAGAATTATACCATGAATTGCATAAAAGATAGGATAAATAGAAAAACATGAGAAGGTATTAGATTTTCTTAACGCTTGTCCTATTCCTTTGGTTGCTGTCAGTAAGTTCGACCATTGTCTCTATGGTTTCCTCGTCTGCAGGCGTAGTATTATTTTCGGGTTTAATCTTTTCTGGATACATGATTTTATTTCTTTACTTATTGTGTTTTTGACTAAATGTTAATAGACATAGAGCACATAATCAAGTTTTGTGAAGCTCGATTCTGAGTCGTGTTCATGCGCGTGTGCCATACTACTATAATTGTCTTGCGCGCTCTACTATTATTATGATTAACTGCAGTGATGATTAACTGCAGCTTTTCTTATCTACTATTATTGACAAACCCAAGAAGTGCAGCAACCATTGAAAAACAGGTGGAGCTTGGAACCGGTTTCGAAATCGGTTAGTCAACAGGCAGACTAGCATTTCTCAACAATCTTGTAGGCATATTCAAGAATGAGATAGATCGGATGGGGAAGACAGCAACCAAGACATGGGAATTGAAATAGTGGTGTAATCTCAGTATAGCGTGTAGTAATGATGTAGTGGGGGGCGTCGATACAATTGTTTGCCAATGATACCGCTGGTTTAATAGACGCATTAGGGATCCAAAAACCTCTTAACTCCGATGAAGTGGACATAAATGATGACAATAACAACGAATCTTGTACTAAATGACACATTTGGTACTAGTCATTATTGGCGCAGGCTCAGATCGATATATCATCTAGGTACGCTTCATACGGTATGGGTCCAACCTCGTATGTATTCGTCTTCCCATCCCTTTATATCACCGAAAATACCATATTTGTAGTTAACTTTAGCCATACCTATTGTCATCTGATTACCTGTTTGCTTCTTTTCTAAATCAATCGTCTGTTGGATCCGCTTAAATACTGTGGAATAGATATTCTAATTCATGTCATCGACAACGTTAACTCTTGCTCTAGCTACCACTCTTGCTATAGCTACTGCGGCCAGCAATATTGATCCTCTGTTTGGGCAGCTTGAACAGAAGAGTTTTACCACTCAGATGTCAGGTACAGAAGAAGTTCCTCCCGTAGATACAACAGCGAGTGGAATAGCTCAATTTGTCTTGAGTTCAGTCAATATTACCTATCAAGTAAATGTTACTGACATATTAGGTACCACAGCTGCCCATGTTCATGCCGGAAATGTGGGAGAGAACGGACCTGTGCTTGTAACTTTATTTGAGTCAGATACTCCAATTGATCAGCAAAATGGTGTTTTAGCTCAAGGAAATATTTCCGCTGGTGATTTAGAGGGTTCGATGCAAGGCAAACAAATTGCTGACTTAATAATGGCTATGGGTGACGGAGAAACATATGTTAACATACACACACAAGACAACCCCAATGGAGAAATACGGGGCCAGTTATGATGTTAAATACCAAACATAATTTCTAGGTCAAGGAATTATATTGGCGGCAAAAATCGGGCCAAGATTATTGAATTGCTAAAAGAACGTCCATACAATATGAATCAGCTTGTAGGATCTTTAAAACTGGATTACAAAGCAATTCCATACCATATTTTTTCATCCAATCATCTTGAAGCGAATCTGTGAAATTAAATTTCAAATGTAGTAGCTACAAAAATAAAGGACTAGGTATATATCTTCCTCAAGCTCCAAACTCAAATTCATAGATGTGGACATGATATGGAAAAAAGTAAATAAATCTATTTTTCTTACCCATTTGTAATAGAGACAGTTTAGATGGAATCCCTTGCATTAGTTACAACGATCATATCAATTGCAAATATAGCATTGCTGCTTATGCTAATAACAATATACGTAAAAATATACAAAACTAGTAGAGCAGTATATACGATAGGACTGTTATTCTTTGCTGTTATGTTAGCACTTCACAACGCAATTGCTGTTTATGCATATTTTGTGATGGCTCCATTGTATTCAGGCGAAATATTGCCATACTTTGTAGCAATTCACCTCGCTGAACTCGCTGGAATAGCGGCATTACTTAAAGTAACATTAGACTGAATATGGGCAACTGGTAACCCCTCTATTTCTAAGTAATTTCTATTTGCAAAGTAATATTCAGACGGATAAAACTTGGAAGGCATCTGGATAAACTTGGAAGGCATCTGGATCGGATCTGGAAAAACTGCTTAATAGAATACGACGATCATACCACTTATGACTTATTTAGGAAAACAAAAGATACTGACGATTGGTACTGTCTTGGTGATATCCATTTTGTCTGGATTTCCAGCAGTTACCTCATCGACTGTATTCGCACAACAAGATACCGACGTCACTCCAGCACCTCCTTCCATTGGCGCAGATGTACCGCTGACATACTTTGGCCCTGCCCCCTCAGAAGTCAATCCATCATTTATAGGCCCACTTCAATTACTTAGATCAGGTCCAGTTGATCTTAATGCAAGTACTGTCACGTTACCTCTGTACAAAGGGCAATTAGTCACTGGAGAAACTGTGTGGTATGTACTTACAGATACAACAGATAAAGGAAACGCCGAAGCCTTAGGACTTAATTGGTCACCGAAACTTACTTACTCAACTCTAGGAGCTCGTGTTGCAAATCTAGGTCCTAATAATACATTGGTATTTGAAAACGGAACAGTAGACTTTAGTCCAGAACGTCAAGTCACGCCAGGAAATGAAAATGCATTCCCACCAAGTCAAGCAGATCCTGGATCAATAGGTGACAAAGACTACACTCCATTAGTGTTAGTGAAGAATGCAGGTGGTCAAATTTATAATGCTCCCATAGTTGCATTCAATGTAGATGAACCGGACCTTGCGGCTTTCTGTAATGGAGACCCAGATTACTCAGTTGTGCATGACAAGGTGGTAAGTATCTGTCCACAAGAAGGCACTGTTACTCTCTCCTTAACACCGGGATTTAGCTTTGCCCATCCAGTCCTGTATTTGAGTCTAGATGCCAGTTCACCACTAGCAGCCGCTCTTGAAAAAGCGACTTTTGCACCCCACCTAGGTTCTATAATCGTGGGTCATGATGATAGTGCTTTCAGCGCAGTTGAACGAATATTCATTACAGCCAATGGTCCAATAGGCGTAGATAATCCACAGAGACAAGGATTGAACAGTGCGGTGATGGGTGAAGGATCTCCGCTAAACGTATTTGGAGGAATTCCAACCATTGCTACAGACTACAGTCCATTATGGGATGCAAACCTAGGAGAATGGACACAGGAGGCAATTGATAATGGGTACAGGTCACGCGTAACCGAAGAATTCCAGATACTGGGGCTTGTTCAAGACGGATGGGTAACTGGTCCTGGTGGAGCGCCATATGGTTCAGTGGGAATAATTATCAACTGTCCAATAGTCTTCCGGCTTCTGTAAAATGGTGCCAAATCCATTTTTTTATCTGTTTGTTTAATTCGAAATGCAGATCAAAACAGGTGTCGCATAGATTTTTGACTACATCTATAAATTTATCTAGGTTGCTTAAGTCGAGTCTTATTCTGTGATTTCTATTTTCTATTTGTATAATCTGGCCTCATTGGCATTGTAATGAACAAATATCTTGAAATTGACCTGCAATAGTTTTGCTAGTTGGCCTATGTGTCATCGATTGTCTGTCAAAAGTTTAACGATCGGAAAAAGGTCTCATCTAGGAAGTTATGTATCATTTTATAACAAGTGCTCTTATCGAATATTCTAAATTGCCCAAATAGACTGGCTATAAATATATATAATGAATTGATGTTACAGGCTTGATGTTGTCAACTAGCTGGAAAAATGGATTTAAGTGGGCCTATCCATTGGCAGCTATTATTTGTGTACTTCTTGTATTTGGTACGCTTTGTGATGTAAGAGCTCAAACCAGTTCTGGAAATATAACTTCAGAAAATGAAACCTTGGGAATATTTAGTATAGATGCGACTGAAGTAGTGGCAGGTGCAGGAGGGTATTTGACAACGGTAAATGCAACTGTTGATGCACAACCAGAGACCGGAAATGTGTTTGAAGGTTGGCTAGTTGATTCAAACGGAGCATTTTATGCATTGAGTCTTGGGACTTTTCGTGATGGAGAATTACATTTCAGCCAATATATGACCAACCCCTTTGTTTATGATGAATTCATTGTGACTCAAGAGCCACTCAGAGATAGCAATCCAGACATTACTCCCCCGCCTCTTGGTTCAACTAGTCTCAAGGATCCATTTAGTGAATAATTCCAACACATAATGCAGTGTTGCTGTAAGTAATCAGAAGAATCCTGAAGATTAATCCATTTAAGTAAGAAATCTAGGTCTAAATGAAGATGACGATGAATAGCTGGTAACATCGATAGTTGATGCGTCAGGTCTTACTATAACAAAGAAAGGAGCTAGTGGTTGCCACGGAGTGAAGCGAAGAGATGAAAATCACAATGGTGGATGCAGGTAGAAGACGGATCGCAAAGAAGGTAATATCTTGAATCAGAGTATTAGGTGAAGATCTACTTTCACAGACAGCGTACCAAAATGACTCGCTTTACATTCGCTCCAGCGAAATTCCTTGTAAATATTAATATCAGGTACAGATTATGAGACTGCTCTGTCACCTGCAAGAAGTGGTATGCAACTATGCGTAGCGTGAACAATTCTAAAGAACTAATCAAAAATGTCAAGAATGACCTGGCCTTCCACACGCAAGTTGTATAAAACCGGTCTGGTCTGCCCTGGGTGAGGAGAAAGAGGATGTCTGAGGGTCCTTGGGTTGTCATCGAATAAAACAAGAGTAGCTATACTTGATTCACTCGACTATTGCAACACTATTGATACACTGGACTATAGAAAATTCGTGTATGCTCTACTGAATTTCCATTAAAAGTGTGTGCCTATAACTTTGAAAAAGGCAGATTTTTCATCATTATCATGTCTATTACCAAAGCTGCTGTCCAAGAAAAATTCTTTCCGCCAAGACCTACACCTGTGGTAGGATCATAATATTCCCTAAATCCCTGATTCTTCACGAGATTAAATACTCCTTGACGTATTCGTTCTGCTCTTTCATTGTATCCGTAGCGCAAAAGACCCAACCATAAGGCCCAATTAGTATTTATCCAGATTGGTCCTCTCCAATATGTAACTGGTTTGAAATAGGATTCCTTCTCATCTGTGCTTGCAATCGTATCATATTCTGCGCAAAAATCCGCATCACTTATCCATTTTACAAGAGCCTTAGCCTCTTGATCGGATATCAATCCTGAGTACATCGGCGCAAGAGAGGAAATTGTTCTTTTGACGATCCATTCGTTTACAACTAGATCGTAGTCGTAGAATAAACCATCATTCTCTGAAGGAAGTGAAAAGAATTTGTGAAAATTCTGTTCTGCCCTAGATATCCACTCTAATATCTCTCCTGCATCCTCACCTATAATTTTCGCTATCTGCGACAATATCTTGTTGGCAACATATAATATACCACTAAATGATACATCCTTAATCTTGAAAGGAAATTTTTCGTATAATACTTTCTCATCGTAGTTAGAAAGTTTCATCAATTCGATTAGGTAAATGAATTTGTTATATTCTTCATTCGATGGGATGGTGTCTATAGCTCCATCTACCGCAATAACGTCCAGCCTTTCAAATTTTGGGAGATCCGTAACATCAATCCTCGATAATGCATCATCCCAGACAGGAGAATCATCACGTCCTGATTCCCAAGGATGAAATATTGTCACCAGACCAGACTTTTCAGGATCGCGTTCATTCATAAGATACCTATGAAAATTCAATAAGTTTGGATAAACCATTCTTAGAAATTCCTTAGATTTCTCCTTGTCTTTGCTATTGTAGTAAATATAGAAGCAGGCAATTGCGTGAACAGGAGGCTGAGTCATTCCGGAAGTCCCGATATGTTTTGGCGCATTCGGAGAGCGCCCAATTTCATAAAATGCAGCGGATGGAAAGTAAGTCTTTTCCTTCTCATTAAATACTATGTGGGGGATCATTCCATTCTTCCATTGAGCATCAAATAGATACTTGAGTTCCTTCATGGCACGATCAGAATTGAAATAGGAGTTTCCTATTGCAATAAAGCAAGAGTCCCAACTCCACATATGAGGATAAAGGGTTGCAGATGGAATTGTGAACTTACCATTCCAATTACCTTCAAGCACTCTCTTCGCGCCTTCAATTAGCTCTTCTGCTTCCAACTAGTATCCAAGCGGCGATCTTGTTTATTATATTTTCTCTTAGAGTTTTGACATAAATTTCCCACTATTAATTATTCACAAGAATTGTCTCTATTAGTTATCATATCACAATTACAAGTTATTGATGTAATTATCATTTTCTTCACACAAGGAGAGCAGTAGTATATGGATCTGCTTTGCCGAGTGAGAGTATAGTTAGGATCGATGTGTAGAAATATTCTATCTCTATGATATTGTGATTAGTAGCAGTTTGTTTCGCTATTTTTCCCTGACCTAGCATGGACTGGCCGATACGGTGGTCGTGTTAACGTATATAATAGAAAAGGCATTCACAGGATTAGCTTTATCGGCTTACATCCAATAAAAGATTTTCATATCGTCAGAGCAGATTAGGTCGAAACTCTTTTAAGATTGAACCTTGGTAAAAAAGGAGAATAATGCATGGAATATTTTTGAACAATTTTGATCAAGAGGCATTAGCGTTATGGTAGATGTTCAACTTGCTGGGGATTTAGGCTATGGAATACCATGGTTACAAATGGTCCTGATAGTAGCTTCTCTTCTTGCTATCGGTTTTTTCATTTATGTTATCATGTCTACCAGGTCTAAGCATGCACTATTTGCAGGATTCGATAAAGCAAAATACGAATTGAATAAGTATCATGCCGAAAGATATTGGGCAATTTTCGTTGCGGGACTTCTCATATGGTTGTGGTTTCTAGGGTATCCATGGATGCCTCCGATAGCATCTCAAGAAGCAATTGAAAACCCAGATGAAGTGCATACCATAAAGGTCACGGCTGGACAGTGGTTCTGGCAACTTGAAGATGGAGATAAATCATTGGACGACTCCAGTGGTCACTCTCCAATTCCAGTCAATATAAAAGCAGGAGAGACTGTGAAATTCGTAGCAAGATCTCTTGATGTAAATCATGGTTTTGGCATATTGTCTAGTTCTAATAGTATGGATTCGCCAATGATGCAAATGCAAGTTGTTCCTGGTTATGATAACATTTTCTACTTTACCTTTCATGAACCAGGTGTTTATACAATTAGATGTTTAGAATATTGTGGATGGAACCATCCGTATATGGTATCCCAGATAACAATACACGCCGCTTAGTCACTTCAATCAGGGGCCTGAAAATGGAAATTACCGACAAGAATATGTTGCATCTAAAGTACGAGAATGACGAGGGCCCTGCCCCTGAGTACACTATTTCAAAAGATCTATCTAGCCTAACCCTTATGTTTATCGTCTCCTCTGTAGTATATTTTCTAGCCGCTGGAGCTCTGGCCATTGTAATGAGATTAGTACAGTCAGGAATTATGCTCATAGGAAATCAGCAATCAATCGGCTTATTCTATACTGCGTTGACTGTCCATGGTCAAGTTATGTTCTTTGGATTTATGTCTATGCTTACCGTTGGAGTCAGCTATTACCTGTTGAGCAAGTTTGCTAAGAAACCTTTATACAGTATGACTTTAGCAACAGTTTCTTTTTCCTTGTTAAATGCAGGAACGATTTTTCTCCTAGTATCTGGAACGATGTTTTTTGGTGCTGGTTGGTACAATCTCATGCCTCTAACATTTCAACCGGGCAATGCAGGATGGAATACTTTCTCCGGTATTATATTTTTGATGGCCGATGTAATGATAGCTATGGGGCTTGTAACATTTTGCATAGTTGTTATCGCAACCGTATTCAAAGGTAAAATTGCCGCCGGCATTCAAAAATCAGAAACAGGACAACAAACAGTGAATGATAGACACAAGAATGCAATAGACGTTGAAGATAGTGGAAGAATCGATCTTCTTCCGATGTTGGACATTCCAAGTTCAACAAGACTAGTTTCTACACTGGGGATAAGCTCATGGTTTCCTAGGAAATATAGGAGAGCCGTTCCTGCCGTTTCTGTAGTAGTTGTGGGGGTTTTTGTAAATGCGACAGCACTGATGAGTTCGAGTATCGGACTCTTTACCCAACTAGGGATAGGATTCTCATATGTGTTGAATCCTAATTTCGATCCAAATTGGCTCTTGGCTAAAGATGCGTGGTGGTTCTTTGGACATCCCATCGTGTATTTCACTCTTTTTTCATTCTTGGGTGCTGCATATTATTACATTCCTAGATACGCCAAAAAGACCGTGCCCTATGACAAATGGGCATATAGATCATGGCCATTTTACTTCGTGTTTACGGTGATGGTCTTTACACATCATACGTATATGGATATGCCAAATCCGGATTGGCTAAAGATGCTTTCTCAGGCTGCTACATTCGGTGTAATATTTCCATCAGCCCTTACGATCATGACTATTATGATGTATGTTTTTCGTTCTAGAATTAAGTGGAATTTAACATCAATGTTCCTTATGGCAGGATTTATGGGTTGGGCAATTGGTGGCTTTACGGGCGCAGAAACCGGTTGGTGGGGCACTAATGTATACCTACACAATACTCTCAATATTGTCGGACATATTCATCTGGTTCTTCTTGTAGGAAGCGTCCTATTTGGTTTAGGTCTAATCTACTCAATAATTCCTGATTTAACACGAAAAAAACTTAACATCACTTTGGGACGAATCCACTTAATTTTAACCGTCGTGGGCGGATTTGGAATTGCACTGTTGTTCACATACCTTGGATTTGTTGGTTTTGTTAGAAGGGAAGCTGTGGTTCCAGCAGAATTTGGGTGGGCTATGCCCTGGCTCTTCTTCTTTGCCACCACTGTTGGCATAGGACAGCTAGTATTTATCTATAATCTGTTTAACACTCTGAAAGGAAAAAAGCATTGGCTAAAGAACAATGGTCTTTATTATGCGGCTGCGACTTCTACTGCATTAGCAGGGGTCTTGCATCTAGTTTTAGTACAATACTTTGTTGGATTTGATTCACTAACATCAGTATTCTTTATAATTTCAGGAGGAGCACAAATCTTTTGGGCAGTACCTTACATTAGAAGATGGAGCAGATTGTGGTATGTAGTTGGAATATTGGGTACATTTATACTTATAATATTATTTATTAATTCTCAAGCCGGGACAGGTCGGGCGTTTGACTGGAAATTTGTTTTATTATATCTTGTTGTAGGTGTTGCCCAGCTATTTTGGATAATTCCACTGCTAAAGAGGTGGACTCGATCAAGGTTCTATATTGGAGTGTCTCTAGCAGCATTTGTAAGCATACTCTGGATAATTACAAACTCTCCCGAATCTGTTGAAGGAGTAGAAGCACCTTATGATGATCTTTCAATTATGATTGAAAGTCTACAGTTGATTTTCATTATGACTAGTGCTACGGTGCTAATAAGAGAGGGTACACTGTGGCCCCGGAATATCAAAGGCCCGCCTGCAAGGATCCTGATTCTGGGAAGTGGTTTTGGGGGTATAGAAGTTTTGAAAAATCTGCTACAAGAACATGGAGATGATAGGACAATCCAGATAACACTTGTTAGTAGAGAAAATTTCATTCTATTTACTCCTATGCTCGCAGATGTAGCTACGGGATTGATAGAATATAGACACATAATTACACCTGTTAGATCATTCAGTAAAAATGCTACTTTCTACCAGGCCAATGTAGAAAAGATAGATCTTGACAGTAAGCGGGTTACTTTTAGCCGTAAGATAGGAAATGAAAGTGATCCTCATGAGTTTAACTTAGAATATGACTACTTGGTTATGGCACTTGGAAACGAGACAAATTTCTATGACAATAAGAATATTGAAAGGAATTCCTTTACAATGAAGAATATTGATGATGCAATAGCTTTGAGAAACCATATAATAAGCATGCTCGAGCAAGCTAATCTAGAGCAAACTAATAGAGATCTAAGAAGGAGCCTGATGACATTTGTAATTGTAGGAGGAGGATTTTCGGGGGTCGAAACGGCAGGAAGCATCAATGATTTTGTCAAGGAAAGCATAAAGAAAGATTACAGAACACTTTCCGTCTTTGACACTAGCATAATAGTCGTCAATTCTCATGATGTCATACTTCCAGAAGCCCATGAAGAATTAGGCAGGTTCGCACTCGAAAAAATGAAGAGTAAAGGTATAGAATTTATATTGAATTCTCATGTTACTGATGTGGTATCCAATACGGTAAAGTTAGATAATGGGACAATAATACCTAGTTATACAGTAGTTTGGACTGCTGGAATATCTCCTTCTCAAGTTATTCGAAGCATCCATTGTGATCATGACCGAAGTGGGAGGGTTTTGACAAATAACTATTTAGAAGTAGAGGGGCGCCCAGGGGTGTATGCCTTGGGCGATTGCGCTTCAGTGCCCGATCCTTATACTGGAAAATTCTATGCACCATTGGCTCAACACGCTATAAAGGAAGGGCAGGCAGTGGCAAGAAATATTAGCTCTTCACTAAAGGGAATGTCTGAAAGATATGTGTTTGATTACAAGACTAGGGGAATGATGGCAGAAATAGGGACGAGAACTGGAGTAGCGATTCTTTTTGGTTTCAAATTGCACGGATTCATGGCATGGCTAATCTGGCGTTCCTATTACCTAGTTAATCTTCCCACCTTGAGAAAAAAAATTAGGGTTATATTTGATTGGACTCTGGATATGATCGTAAGTCCTGACGTATCTATGATAAGGAGTAATGAAATGAAAAAGGATAGTGTTGACGATAAAGGTGACGGCAAAAATGACAACATGAGACAATCCTCGAATCAAGAACCAAACAACTAGTTCGAATCTAGATAAATATCCATACACTATCATGAATTTAGCTTTCTCGAGTGCTAGGATGTTGGAACGACATTGGTATATTTATATGGCTGGTTCTACGACTGCCTATACAGCTCGGTTTGCCGTAACACAGTTTCCCAGCTGAACTCATGATCCTAATTATACGGCACGCTGCTGATCCTAAGTTTTTCAGATCATTATCACCAACTAAGTAGTTAATGTGATGTTGCTGCTATTGTTGCTGCTGCTGGCAGTGCTATTTGTTGAACCAATCTGGAGATTTGCTATCATCCAAGGGTGGAATATACAGTGATATGGGATCTTGCCTGATCCTGTCACGGTAGCGGATCCAGATGAGCCAGGTGAGATGGTGCCTGTGTTGAACAATTGACCGGAGTCCGGGGAATTGTTCGATTGGCCTGATGTTGACGTATGTGCGGCGATATCTTGATTCGTCCACGTAACTCTTGAACCGCTAGAGATGTTAACCGTCAGTGGTTTGTAGTACTCCTTGTTGAGGGAGCTCTCTTGGGCTGCTGCTCCGTTGGGTATAGTAATGGATACACCAGTACCTGTCTGTGTCGATGATGGTGATGACGCTGCGGGACTAGCACCAGAAGCAGCTGGTTGTTGTTGAGCAGAACCGCCACTTTGATTCTGATTTTGATTCTGTGTAGCTAGCATCGTAGCATAGATTGATGCTATTGATGCTAAAGATAGAGCTATACCCACCCCAAAGATAGCCTTGGATAATTGTGGATTCAATTTATGTTATACTTTTCTTTAGACTATTAATATCTGACGGGTGATGCGGAGAGAGAATGTAAGCGATTCGTAGCTGATAGTTTATCAGCTGATCGCGACTTATAGAAGCTCAATATAGGGACCATCAGTTGTCTTGCCCTTTAAACGGAATTAGCTGGCCATGATGGGCTTATTGCCAAAATAAATATAAAGATAGGCCTGTTAGGATTCTGGTGCACCATTCACAGTCGATGGTGTTAGCATCTATAGTGATGCTATCAATATTGTGGGGATCTAGCTTCATAGCGATTAAGATTGTGGTAGATGAAGTCGCACCGCTTGTTGCATTCGGTATGCGCTTTTTCATCGCAGGCAGTTTGCTAGTAACAACCCACTATATCATACTTCATACTATTCGTAAACGATCCAATAAACAAGATAATCAACACGCCACAATAAAAAATAAACAGTCATGGAAAAGCTGGATATTGTCAGCTTTGTTCTTCATAGTGGGAGGACAGGGGTTATTAGCATTGGGAGCTCAGTATTTATCCTCCGGAGCGGCAGCCCTTATTAATTCTACGATACCAATTTGGGTAGCAATATTTGTATTGATATTCTTCAGGAAGATACCAACTAAGTTGAGCTCGGCAGGAATCGTTGCTGGTTTTGTTGGACTCATCATCCTTGTCCTTCCCACCTTGGAGGAAGGAGAATCTAGTTGGATTGGTATTGTATTTTTGACAATCAGCTCCATCTCATGGGCGATAGGCTCACTCTATTCAAATCCAGTACGTGATCTAGGTACTAGAAAGTCTATTCTTTTACCTACCGGAATGTTTATGCTAATCGGAGGCATAATTCTGTTGTCCGTATCATTGTTGATAGGCACAGATGAGATTTCAGGTCTACAAGTACTCTTCTCGCCAACAAATAACATTCTGATATCTTTTCTATTTCTTACGCTAGTATGTACCGCAATTGGGTATTCGACTTTCTATTGGCTTCTTGAATCTACTACACCTTCACTAGCAAATACATTTGCTTATATTGTACCAGTGATAGCTGTATTTTTGGGATGGGTTATCCTGGATGAATCGATAACTACTCAAACAATAATTGCCACGGGCGTAATATCAGCAGGAGTGGCAATGATGATGATTAATCCATCATACAAAAAAATCGATAAACATGGTGTCAAAGGGAAGAAGAGCTAGACTATTATGGGTAATAGCAGTAATATAGCTCTGGCGAATAAGAATTGATATTGAAGGTATTGTATTCAGTATACTAGTTTTCTAAAATTACCAAGAAATTCCTCGATCTTTGAGCTTAAGCCGATAGCTCGTGACATTCACTCTCGGTGATTCAACAGATAATACTGCAGAGCATAGATAGACCATCTGCCAAGGCTTAGCGGTTAAGTGCAGCTTTAACACAGGTTTATTTATGAACTCTTAGTGACTGGTATATTGAAAACTAGGATATAGTGTCATCCCACCATCTACAAAGAGTGTTGTACCTGTTATGTAACTTGCTTTGTCTGAAGCCAAGAACTCTACCGCATTTGCCACTTCATCTGCGCTGCCAATTCTACCCATAGGAATCTGAGTCAACGTTTTCCGTCTCGCTTCTTCGTTTTCATCAAGTAGGATATTCATTGGAGTTTCTATTGCTCCGGGGGCGACTGCGTTTGCTCGTATATTAGATTTGGCCAGCTCTGATGCCATTGTCTTCGTCATCATTTCAATTCCTGCTTTAGAGGTAGCGTAGGGAATGTAATGCGGTTTGGGTATCACTTGATGAACAGATGAAATGTTTATGATACAACCACCTGTAGGATCCCGTTGTTTCTCCATGTATTTTATGGCTTCTCTACTACATATAAATGGCCCAGTGAGATCTATCGCTATTATTTTTTGCCATAGATCCAATGTTGTAGCTTCCATCGATACGTCCTTCTCAACTCCCGCATTATTTACCAAAACATCTATCCGTTCATAATTATCTATAGCTCCTTTAATCAATCGAATGCAATCATCTTCCCTAGAAATATCAGCTTCTATCGCTGTAGAGGGACAACCTAAGGATTGGATTTCATCAGACACCGCCTGAGCTTCTTTTATTTTTCTCGCATTTGTAACAACTGCAGCATAATCGCCTGACTTTGCAAAGGTAATAGCTATGGCTTTTCCAATCCCCTTACTCGATCCTGTTACAACTGCAACTTTCTTGGTCATAAATCCTTGATCTTGATAATCTTAATTAGTAACTATTTATTTCTTCCTCACCATTAGTACTCTCACCAAGGATTCAGATTATATGATGTAATTTGAATAACTCAAATGATATCAAGCTCTTGTGCAATTATTGTATACCTGTATTAACTGAGGAAAGGAGGACAAAGAAGCTTCCACACTCAAAGAGAAAGTTATAATGGTTACTTTTTAAGCACTTGTTCTATGGATAGCTTACCAACAGATGCGATGAGAATAAGCGCCCCGCCATGAACTATCAACACTCCGAATAAAACACGAACAGGGAATTCAATTCCAAATACGTCTGCGTTTCCAACAAAAATTGCAGCTCCTGTAGCAAGAACGCCTAGACAAATGCTGAGGATTCTAAAACCCTTTTGCTGATGTCTGGCAAGCGCACCCTGTATAATTCTACCAAAGCCATTGAACATGACACTTATTGAGATTGAGAATAGCAGCAATGGTATTGTAGAAACAGTTGTAGGGGAAACAAATGCTATGCCTGCAAAAACTAACGCCAATATTCCGAGGCCTATATTTGTTAAACTTAATTTTTTTGTGCGGCTCAATGCCTCTTTTGATTGGGATGAATTTGCACCTAAACGTATTAACATCCAACCTGTAACTACTCTCTCAACTCCAATAGTTAGCAGCACGATTGAAAGTAATGTGATTATTGTAGATAATTGTAGTGTGGGAAAACCAAGTAAGATTGCTATGACAGATAAAATTAGAGATATTGTGCCAACGCCTATTTGTAAAGAACGGAACCACTTAGGTGGTTTGTCATTTTTACTCGTATCTTGCAATGTTGATGTTGAGTATTTACTTGTATTTAATCCGTACTTATTTAGTCACTTATCTGCTATTACATCCTTTACTTATTTAGTCACTTATCTGCTATCATATCTAATATTATCTTGCACAATTTCAATGATGAAGCGAATTCTTTTAGAAATTGCTTATATCCAGGGTGTTTCAGTACAAACATAATGGAAAAATCAAACCTAGAATTCCCCCCAGGGCCAAAGTCGATCATACCAGGAAAAATGGTACGTCAGTTCGCCCGAGACCCAATCAATACTCTTACAAAAATAGCAGATGAATATGGCGATATATCTCATTTCAAGTTAGGACGTCAACACGTATACCTGATCAATGATCCTGATTACATTGAAAAGATCTTGATTTATGATCATAGTAATTTCAAAAAAGGTCCACGTCTTCAGGCTGCGAAACGAATTATTGGAGAAGGTCTAGTTACTAGTGAGGGAGAATTTCATAAAAAACAGAGAAAGCTGATCCAACCGTTATTCCTTCCCAAGAGAATATCAGCGTATGGTGCTATTATGACCGATCGGGCTGTAGGTATGATTCAACAATGGAAGGACGGTGCAATAGTAAACATTCATGCTGAACTTATGAAGGTTACACTATCAATAATTTGTAAATCAGTTATGAACTATGAAATGGAATCCAAACAGGCACAAGATTTTGCAAAGGCATTCGCCATTACCAAGAAATATTCTAGTAGACTGCAACATCCTTTAGGGCATGTATTAGATCATGTTCCTATTCTTCCCAAGGTAGCACAAGCCAGCCACGCCAGAAAAACACTTGATTCTATAGTATATGGATTAATTTCTGAAAGAAGAAAGGAAAGACAAACAGGAAAGGATATTGCTGCTAACGATCTGTTGTCCAGACTTATACAGGTACAAGATGAAGACGGGAGCGTTATGTCAGACAAGCAGCTACGTGACGAAATAATTACGATACTGATTGCTGGTCACGAGACCACTTCAAACGCATTGACTTGGACATACTATCTGCTTTCTCAGAATCCTCAAGTTGAGAAAAAAGTATTCGAGGAGATAGATTCCGTATTGGAACGAAATGGAGAAGAATATTCAAAACCTTCAGCTGCAGATCTGCCTAAATTGAAATACGTTGAAAAAGTGTTTAGAGAAGCTATGCGTATTTATCCTCCTGTATGGAGTATGGGAAGGTATGTGGAAGACGATTATGCGTTGGGAACATATACAATTCCAAAAGGATCATCACTTATCTTCAGTCAATATGTGATGCATCATAACTCTAAATACTACGATAAACCAGAATCATTTTATCCTGATAGATGGACAGAGGAATTTAAGATGCATCTTCCTAGATTCAGCTACTTTCCATTTGGAGGTGGGATCAGGGGGTGTATTGGGGAACCCTTTGCATGGCAGGAAGGAATACTGCTAATAGCTACGATCTCCAGTTATTGGAGTTTGCGTCTAGCGCCTAATGAACGGGTAAAGCTACAACCTGGCATAACGCTCAATCCAAAGAACGGCATTAAAATGAGGCTTAAGTCAAGAAAATAGGCAGATAGATCCCTTCTTTATTTAATTTTTCCTCCTAGGCCGCGCCAAGCTGAAGTCCAGATCTATACTATTGTATATGTAATGTTTTATCTATTAAACTCTTACTGGATAACTAAAACACAATGTACATGGATCAAATAGTATGCAATGCTATGTCTACATGGATAGTGTCATCAAAACTTTCAGCTCTATCTTTGATCTCAATTGTCCTCTCTATAATCCCTTTTTCGAAAGATGAATGAAGTTCTTCAATATAAGAACAAGCTTGAGGATACCATGATCCGCTCCCCTCTAACTTTCAGTAATTGGAATGACATAGACCAATTAAGATAAGTCCCCTGACACATTCCTAGTGAGATAATTCCTCATATTCAGATTGAAATGTTTGGTTCTGAAGTACTGTCCTAGCCTTTTTCTGAATTCCG
>Ga0315534_1000383_pt1 | contig 30441 bp, 27 predicted proteins | sample SalMarSW160240MG_FD_203094 | JGI IMG/M metagenome (GOLD analysis project Ga0315534, IMG submission 203094) | Salt marsh sediment microbial communities from the Plum Island Ecosystem LTER, Massachusetts, United States - Salt Marsh Sediment SW1602-40 ...
CCCTTCAGCACGAAGGATATTCTTGTTATCCCAGTCTAGATGCGGATTCAAGAATCGAAGATCGTACCTGTTAATTTTATCTTCAATAACAAGTTTGAGAACCTCGTTTTCATAATCTTTTTCGATTATCAAAATATATCTGTCGAGCGACTCAATTTCGATGAACTTTTCTATGACTTCTTTTTCGATATCATCTGCTTTGGCTTTCCAAAGTAGACCCTCCTCTGCAACTTTCATTTTAAATGCGCCATCAGATGAAATTATCTTTAGATTAGCATCTATTATCTGTTGTAACTCCTTAGCCGTCATGGGATTGGTTGGGCCTCTAAACCACTGATTTTGGGCTTCTTTAGTATCGAGAAGGCCTCTATAGTGAACGAGATAGCATTCTCTAGCATTCCATTCCTTCATCAACCCAAAGGCATCGCTTACGGATATCATACCCGTCTCAGGATGAGGATTATAACTTTGAGTACCAAGTATCAAGAGATCTGGGTTCCAAAGTAGATTCTTGTCCGACGGATAAAGCTCAAGAAAATCCCACCCTATTACGACTTTCCTCTCGAGACCATCATGGCTAGACTTGATAACATAGACTACGGAGCCTTCAGAATCATGGCTGTGAAAAGCTCGAACAGGAACAACCGAGAACGGCCCGATCTCATAAATTGATTCAGGTTCAATCAAATTTAGAACATATTTAGTATTAGATTTGACGTTATTAGCTGTAGCCATCTGACTATCCGCTGTAAACAATTCTGGAAATTTCTTTTGGAGTTGCTCAAAGCATGTTTTTGTGCAATATACACTTAATGGCCTTGATGAATCAAAATGTTTAATCAAATGAGGCAACTCTATTACATGATCATCATGTGCATGAGTGAGAAAGAGTACATCTGGATACGCTGGAGTAGGAGTAACATTGCTCGAATTCATTAATACACTAGTCGCAGCAGATGAAGCCCCTATTGGTGATCCAGATTTTATTGCCTGCTCCAAATTACTAATATTATGGCTAGACAAATCCTTATCTGTCTTGAGATCATAGATTTGTGTATAACCTCTGTGCAGACTTTCCACAACACCCGCTCCGACATCAACGAGGAGATGAAAATACGGTTCACCATTTTTAGCTTGTTTTCTGCGTGCAAATAGCGAACACGAGGTATTGACCTTAAATTTTGTTTGATAAATTTCTGCAGCACGTTTTGAAGAATCCGGTGACCCTATTTCTGATATCTCCGGTAATACCCCATTTATTCTTACTAAAATATCTGAATCAAGCATACTCTTACTAAGTATTGTAACGACGATATATTAGATAAGTATTACTGTTCGATACATTGAACCGAACTAAATGGTCTGTTTCTGTAATATCTTCTAAATGAAAACATAATGACAAAGATGCTTTGACTGGCTATAGAATTTTTTGCACAATGTATAAGCACGTTTTCCTAAACCTGCATAGAATTTTGGACTCTATTGAATGGGAATTAATGAAATCGTTTGTTCAAAGGTCAGAGTATTTTGGAGCTCTAAGACTTTCAAGGACCTATACTATTCAACTCGCCTAAACGCAAATAGGAAACTAAACGTGTCGGCTTCTATAATATCTTTTATGATCAAAAAAGTTATAAGTATCAACAACGTTTGTAGAAAGTTGAAAGCAGCTTATATAGTAAATGATAAAAAGGATGCGTCAATACTTATTGACCCTATGAGAAGAGCGATATTGGAACTTTTAAGTCAAAAACCCATGACGCAGGCGCAACTCGCTAGTGAATTGGGTCTGAGTGCACCCTCTTTAAATTTTCATATCAAGAAACTTCGTTCTAGGAAGCTTGTCATTGTAGCTAGGAGAGAGGTCGAAAAGCATAGAATAATGCAAATATTTTTTGCAAGCGTAGCCTATATGTTCGTATACGATTTAGAATCGCTTCCCAAAAATATTGCAAGATATTTTTACCCCATCAGCCTCGAGAGAGCAAGATGCGTGATCTCTGCTAGCTCAAAGAGTCAGAATTGGAAATTCGATAGTCCATACCTATGCGAACTATTTAATAAGATGGCCCAGGATCTATCTAAATCAATAGTAAAAACTGCCAGGCGTTATGAAAGAAGAGAAGTAAGATATGGTGAAGAGAAAGTTGCTTACGAAATTTATAAGAAATCCATAGATCTGGTTCTTTCCAGGAATTAGATATTCATGTCCGCCAACACTGGTCTACGTAGTCATAGGGGGATTTGGATTAAATTCAAGTTTATAGATTTATATAGATTGTTATAACCATTATATCTGTCTAATTGTCTAAAATAAGTGGTACACTTTCCTTGTGGACATCTATAGTCCTGCTCATATTAACTGTGTCTCTGGTAAACCTTGCCGGTGCCTACCAAAAGGCATTCGCTGACGGCCTGACACAGGAAAATCTACCCCCAGCAAGCCTTGGAGATAGAGAAGGAAGCCTTTTCGTAAAGATTAGCCCTCCAATTTACACGACCCAAACAGAGGGAAATGCATATATGCAATTTAGGTTGTTCGACGCGAAAACAAATGAAACAGTCCAACATGTAACGTATGACATTGAGGTTAGTAAAGGTGCTAACCCCGCTGCGGGCGAGAAACCTCTTGTACGTGACTTCTTCCATGCACATAATGGATTGTTGACTTTGAAGGTTGAACCAACAAATGGTTCAATGACCATTTTTGGAGATAGGGACCCATTTCAAGCCGCATATGTAGCAGATCCAGGTGGGACTATAAACTTGAGAGGACCTGTTTTACAGGAAGGAGGACTGTACAAGCTTGATATCCAAATATTTGCAGTTGACAATGATCGAAATCTCTTTGTCCCAGAAGACGCGCCCAAATTCGAAACCTTCTTGAGTGTAGGTGATGTCTTCAATTTTGATAATTTGACGTATCAAGGAACGCTATTCAACTCTACACTTATATCTTACTACGATAAAATAGATGATTTCAACTTTAATTCAACTACCGGTAAGTTCTCTTGGTCTATGCCATTCTATTATAATGTTCAGAGGTTGGAAGAGAACCCAATATTTGTTCACGAAGAGTTAAAGCTGCCTAAGGCACTGTTTGGTAGTAGCATATTTAACGCAACTGTTAATGGACAGCCAATATCTGGTAGAACTCTCGCAATTGATCCATTTACTTCGCCAGATGCTGTGATTTTACATTACCTGATTAATAAGAATGATGTCGTCAAGATTGCCAAAGAATGGCAGCAACAGAGTAATTCCACCACTGCTGCAGCACCTAGTACTCGGCCAGTGTCACTTGAAGCAGGAGATACTGCAAGTGGCGTAATGGAATTTGCGCTTACGACCACTCAGCCTGGGGTCCCGACTGTCGTTGGCACCGCCTCCCCGGGCCAGGCAGCAACTGCTGCTCCTACTTCTTCAGTGAATGCGACTTCTACCGATCTACTCTCAGACACTGGTGGGATCCATGTCAACGTGGATTGGTCACCAACTCCTATTCCCATGAATGCTGAGTCATCTGCCAAATTCAACTTTACTGACGCATTCTCAGGAGGAGATCTGAATGCAGACGTACTGTATGACCTCTCGGCACTTGATAGTAATGGCGCACAAGCCTTTGAAAAGACGGGATTGACTGCAAAGAATTCACAAGACACACAGGCAATCAAGTTCCCAGCTGCAGGAATTTATCAGATAGTTCTAACCATCAAAGGCATTCAACAAACTCCAGCTGATCAGAAATCGGAAACTCCTCCTATTGATAATACGAGGAATGGTATCGCCAGGGGAACTGTAGTCGTATCAGGTCAGACAGATCAAACAGCGGCCGCACCACCGGCACCACCGTCCAACAATAGCCTAACAGAACAACAGCCGCAGGAGCAAAATCAAACAGCGGCCGCACCACCGGCACCACCGGCACCACCGTCCAACAATAGCCTAACAGAACAACAGCCGCAGGAGCAAAATCAAACAGTAGACGTAGCACCACCATCGGCTGCGCCAGCGCTGTCCAACGATAGCCCGGTAGAACAGCAACAAGAACAGCAAAATCCATTTGGGCAACTAGGTGATGCAATATCAAACATGTTTGGTGGTGGAAAATGATATTGGCAAAGAATAAATAAATCACAAGGTAAGCGTTGAAACTAAAGATTGGACTGATCACTAATTCTTTTACATAACTAAATCCGTTGAAATACACTTTAGTTACAGGAGCTCGTTCCGAGCGCTAAGATGCATTAACTGATTAAATACAAGATGCAGATAAATGTGTGAAATTTCTTTTGGAGTTGCAAAGGATCGTCAGGTTCCAACTGGATCTCTTAGTCTTTTATCGGGAACAAAGACAGACAGAGGGAATAGTATTGGCCAAGGTACTTTTGTTAGCACGTTCTGAGAACACGTGGATATCTTTCTTAAATCAAACAATAGAAGTTCCTCAGTTGCGTCAGAAGTTGGGAGAGGCGACGAGGTAAAATCTACTCCACATAAAGTTAAGGAATCAAAAGGCCGCCAATCATCTCTCTGCCTGGATCCTTAAGCCAAGTAGATCAGTAATTTTGTTTTGGTCACAGCATAGAATCTAATGAATTGCAATCAAAGTTCTTACTAGCATCAAAATTAGGCCTTATCCTAATGCCTATTGCGTTTCTCATGCCGGTATCGATCTATCCCCTCTAAGGATTCCAGACCTGTTGTTACGATAACAGGTTCACACAGGAATTTATCATTATTTGGAGCTATCAGCCTTAAGGGAAAGCAGTTGTTCAGAATATTTGAAAGGTTTAACGAGGATACATTTTATGAATTCCTAAAACAGGTACATTACAAATTCCCAAAATGCTATTTATTCTTAGACAAGGCACCTCAGCACTATAAATCTCGCAAGATAAGAAGGTACTTTGAAAAGCATAAAGATACCCTGAAACCTGTCTTTTTTCCAACAGCGTCACCAGAGTTCATGGTTTTGGAAGAATGCTGGAACATATCCAAAGATGATCTACTAGTATTAACATACTACAAGTCATTCATGGAATTCAGAACAAGAATAGGAGAGTACTTCAGAACCAAACATTTCAACCTGAATATGAGGAATTATCTTGCAAAGAATGTGTCAGGGGACTTATATTAATTGGTCTAGATTGAATCATAACAAGCTTCAACAACCTACATAACAAATTCATAATTATGCAGACAAACTAAAGTAGGAGATCAGGATGAACGTCATACACCATTTTTGTTGGCACTCACCGATGTCGACGAAAGCCACTTGCTTAGGTTATGGTGTTATATGAGCTGCAGCTTCTATCTAATTTACATGCTCGCGATATAAAAATACAAAATTCCAAACAACTTTTGCAGCGTCAGCTCGTGGCATCAGGCAAAGCGGAAAACTTTACGAGTGTGATTGATGCGAATATGTTTGGGATCCTTGGTATGGAACAGATGCCTTTTTTTCTGGTAGCCCTAATTAAAGTCGTTTTGACATGTTAAGAATTCTTCATATCCATTCTGGTACAAAGAAGAATGATGATACCAAGAAATCTAGAATGCAGATTGTATTATTTTGGACCGGGCTTGTCAGCTATATTCACCATTGTTACAAGAATCCTATTTGCTCTCCTCTCTAGATGTGGACGAAGGCTGAGGAGCCCGATTACTTTCTTTCATATATGATTTCTTGAGCCAAATTGGTGTAATTACGGTAGTGAGAGCAACCATGATTATAACTGTAGTATATATGTCAGAAGTCAATGCTCCAGTTGACACCCCTACTCCTGCCACAATCAATCCGACTTCTCCTCGTGACACCATTCCAATTCCTACTCGTAGTGCCTTAGTCTTGTCTTTTAGAAATATGATAGAGGGAAGCCCGCATCCAACAATTTTTGTTGCTACAGCTATGGCAATTACAATGCCTGAGAGATACAACACATTTAGATTTACTCCGCGCAAGTCTACCTGTGCTCCGATAATGGCAAAAAAAAGAGGACCAAATATTATCAACAGTTTTTCTGCATATTCGTCAACTTGTTTGATGAGTCGTGTACTAGCGACTGCCATCCCTACCGCAAACGCACCCACGATTGGCGATAGCCCCACAAACGCGGCTATACCTGCAGCTCCAAAGAAAGATGCTGTTACAATTCCTTCTATACTTCCCTTTGATTTCCACAACCTCTCGACATGAAGCAATTTTGGTATCAGAAATATAGACCCAATTAATAACGCTGCAAAGAGTCCCAATATCTGGAGGATAAGGAATATTACATCCATTATTTCCGGAGAAGTATCACCTGTTTGAACCATGGTAGTCACTACAGATAATACAGCAATAGCAAGTATGTCATCTACGATCGCCGCACCTAGTATCAATCTGGCTTCTTTTGTCTGCATCTTTCCCAATTCAGTCAAAACCTGGACCGAAATTGCAATACTCGTTGCTGTAAGTGCTGTAGCTACCAGCATAGACTCTAACGCCTCTAACCCAAATAATGTTAATACGAAAAATCCCACAAAAAATGGAAGAATAACCCCAAGCGATCCTATTGTAAAAGAAGCAGCTCCACCCTTCAAGAATTCTCGTGGTGTAATCTCAAGTCCTGCCACAAACAAGATGACAATGGCTGATATCTCCCCAATATCACGTACAGTTTCATCAAGCTCCACTAGCGATTCACCATCAAACAGAATCAAACCGCCTATGGCAAAGGGACCAACTATTATTCCAGCCAAGAGTTCGCCGAGCACCACTGGCAATTTCAGTTTGTGAAATAACTCTGCAAATAATTTTGCAGCAAATAAGAGGATTGCAAGTGAAATTATTACATGAACAAATTGAATACTATTTGCTTCCAGCGCCATCGTACTATCCAACTGTGTTCATAATGCCTTTAAATTCTATTCTAATTTTTGTGGCAAGCAATTATTCTGGACCGTACCTGCCATTCATTTTCATTTATCAATTTTGATGGATTTTTTACACACATTCTGTTATCCCAGCATACAACACATTCTGGTATCAATGTCTTAACAGAAATACATGAAAGTAACTTGTGAAAGGAGTTATAATCGCAAGTAATACGTATTCTACATTCACAAGAATATTTTTATAGAACAATTTCTCAGATTAGTCACACGACAATCAATACTCAAGACTTATCAAGTCTTCGAATAATTAATAATCTCAGTCATAGATTCACCAACATATTTCACTTACCTACTTTTGAATTATGTATTGATAGTCCAATTTTAGCAGCTAAATGATCCCTAATGTTATTTCCAAAGACAACATTACGTTCCCCTTTTTTGGCAATAAATCCTATTATCATTGCCCTAAAGTTATGTCTTCGCAATTCATCGAGGATTAAATTTGAAATATCTTTGCTTGCGACAATCGTATGACACCCATTCACAGCAGCTGTTGGGTTCATTACAAGAGCTTCACTTGAGGCTAGTCTTGCAATTTCCTCAAACATCATTGGAATGTCATTGATTACGATATGACAATTACTTATTCGGGCAAGATTCCATAAGCCAAGTATGCCGTCACTAGCTAAAGGATGAACGGCTATCAGGTTCTCGTCCTTCTGGAGTGGAACACCAAAGCCAGGACAATACTTTGAGACTATTTTTCCAAGTGAAAAATGTGGTTCACAGAGATTCCTCATGCATTCATCTTTTGCAGATACGAGATTTTGATTGTTGATGCCTTTGTTTTCTAAAGTAGAAATAATCTTCTGATCTATTTGTGCTAGCGAATAGAGACTTAAGGCCATCAATGAGCCGAGAGGATTAGTGATAATAATCTGCATGGTCTCTTCGATCCGATCATAATTTGTAGGTAGTTCTTTGAAGGTGTTGGCCATACCAGTTGCTCCAAAGAAGAGCCTTCCTATTTTAAGTGAGCTGTAATCATCCATCTTGAGATTATATCTGGAAGTGAATGCATCAAGATTTTTTCCGATGGTATCAAGTGAAGATTCTTTAGGAGAATCGTATATGGGATAGAGGTCAAATCCTGAAGTGCAACCAAGTAGATTCAAACGATCGATGCATCGTGTCATGGGTATGTCTGTATGGAGCTCAGAATCGAGTTCTAGTGTAGGATCAATGACATCCGCAGTGGCGTTATCAGCGGCGGTAAAACCTACCTTATCTCCTCTGTGCAAACCAATGTAATCAAGTAATGCAAATTGAGCATCCCTGTGTTCTGTAACTGCAAATACACTCTTATTGATGGAAACTTTACATTTGAAATTTCTGAAGAAATTATTTAGAATCCCCGCAAATAACGGAGAATCATTCTCTATCTCCTTATGTACCCGGAACATCGCAATAGCGTGTTTAAGATCAACCTCGTTTTCAACTGCAGGATCACGGACGGAAAAGACCCTTCTTGTAAGGTCCGGTGTCTTTCCGTCTGAATAATGAAATGCGTCAAACCAATTTGTATCCAACTTTATAGAGCTACGTTTCATTTCATTTACCGCTTGTTCAAGTTTCCATTTATCAACTTCATTAGAACCAGTAGCAATCCACCTCAAAGGGTCGAACCCCAATTGTCGATATTCCTCTATCCGTTGCCAAAATTCTTCAGTCAATCACAGACATCCTCCTGCATCTCTAACAAATGCGTACATGTATCACCATATATTTAAAAAACACTATTTAGTAAAGAAATCCTTTGATGTTCATGATTGCATATCAACAAGAATTATTCATAATTCCTATCTATGAACAGAATCCTAGTGAGAAAACCATGCACTCACATGCTGTCGTGATCCATATTCAATATATTGATAGCGACATCATAATGCAGCTATATAACGAGACCAAATTAACTCAATTTGAAATTAGAGCATGAGGTATAAAATATTAATATACATGATTTACATTCGAGGAAGTTAACATGAAGGCCAAAAGGTAAGTATCTACATTGATGGACTCCAATGCTGGAAATTGTGATCCAAAGGAGGAGCTTTTTGAGATTAATACAAGAGTGACTGTGTGTCAGATATGCCCAAGGTTATCGGAATATATAAAATTAATTTCATTAAGCATACCAAAACGGTTCAGAAATGATCTTTACTGGGCAAGACCAGTCCCCAGCTTTGGAGATGCTAATGCAAGGTTACTAATTATCGGACTAGCACCGGCTGCTCATGGTGGAAATAGAACAGGACGTATGTTTACAGGTGATAGCTCGGGAGAGTGGGTCGCCAAAGCATTATTCCAAACGGGGTTTGCTAACTCTTCTGTCAGTCGGTTCATGAATGACGGATTTGCATTAAAAGATGCCTATATTACAGCAGTCGTACGCTGCGCACCACCTCACAATCGGCCCACTTCATTTGAAATAGCAAGTTGTGCCAACTATCTAAGGTCTGAATTGGATTTGCTTGATAAAACAGTCAAGGTCATCGTCACTCTCGGACAAATTGCATTTCAAACATATTGCAAACTTGTAGGCAAGACTGATATAGAGTTTCAACACGGCGGTAAGTTCAATATCAAAAATGAGAAGGTTCTTTTATCGTCATATCATCCAAGTAGGCAGAATACTAATACAGGAAGATTAACGTGGAAAATGTGGATACAAATCTTTGAAAGTGCTAGGATGATTCTAGATTCTCAGCATTACCATTCAAATAACCAATGAGGTCCTGATCAAATTTATAAAATACTATTTCAAGTTGACCTCCTCCCCCCCCAGAGATTAACAAATACAGAAAGTATGGAAATCGTAACAAAAACGACTCTCTTATTAGTAACGATATCCACTCGTGTTGAATCCATGGTTCCCCTCCCCGAAATCTTTATGCCATTAAATATATTACAAATGGGTCGGAAGGTCACGGACAATGATACCAATCATGGCACGCGACGCCATAGAATATGAGCGCAATTAAAAGGCAATGCTAAGTATAACGCTGCATTTTTACTCTAATGGTAGAAATAGTGTTTTAAATTTTAAGTAGAGATATATCTATTCCTTGGTATCACCAGATGGATGTCAACGCACATATGTAATTGCTTTGTTATAATTCTGTCCCAGCTGACTATTTTCTCTTTGTTATTCGAATCACACTTACATCTCCTAATATGATACTTACATCTTCTAATATGCAAAGGTTTTTTGAACTCATTCTTCCTACAGTTTTACTTTGGGGTGCACTAAGCATATGACACCGTATCCGTAGAATTTTTTGGATGAGATATTACTACTCCTTGCACTTTCTTTCGCAAAATTCCTCCGTATCAGATAAATTACGGAATTTGTGCATGCCGCATAGTCAGACAAACTGGCAAGTCACGTATATCATCTACATTTTAATTCTTATATTTTCATTATTAATATCTCTATGATATGCCTTGCTACCCACAAAAATGATGAAATACACTAAAATAAACATGAAAAATCTCTAATACGCGATGTTTATATCATGCCATTGGGTACTAATGACTGCATATTCTAAAAATTGGACGACAGTAATACGGGTGCTTCTGACGACGATCTAAGTGATAGTGGTGTTAAGGGTTTGTCTCGAGGTCGGGATAAAGGGTTGAACCTCGAAGGTAAGAAATCAAACAACCTTGGAGAATCAAATAGAAATCGAGAGTTTTCCGAACATAACAACCTAGTAAGCGAAGGAATCCTGGCGGGGCAAAGAATCGCAAAAATATCTGTTATTACTCTCGTAAGCATTGGAATTGTAGAAATTCTTACGGGTTACTTTAGTGGTAGTGTCGTAGCAACGGCAGATGGGCTAGATTCTGTATCGGATGCAGTTATATCATTTATCGTTCTGTTGGGTCTCCGTCTGGCACATAGACCAGCTGACAAGAAATTCCATTTTGGTTATCATAAAGTAGAAAGCTTTGCTGCATTGATAGCTGCTATTGGAATGGTAGCGATAGGGATTGTAATTTTTTACAATTCATATCAGGCTGTGTTGCAGCCCCACGAAATAAGACAGCCCGTTCTCACGATGGTTGTTTTGGCTGCAGCTGGTGGAGTTTCATTACATAGGGCTTTCCAGATGAGGATTATTGCAAACAGGTACAATTTGTTATCATTAAGAACTGATGCTAGGAATTCGATAAAAGATGGTTCAGCATCAATCATTGGATTTCTAAGTGTCTTAATAGCTTCACAATTTGGATTTTTGCAAATGGACGCTATAGGTGGGATGATAATAGCAGGCTACATTTTCTCAGTCTCATATATCTCAATGAAAAAGTCATCCTTGATACTCGTAGATTCCTGGCAGAACCCCAAACTCACTGAACTAATAAAGCAGCACATCGAGCAAAAGCTGTTTAGAATTGGCCAAGGATCGGAGCAAATGCAGACTAAAGTCAAAGTTCGCTCAGTGTTGCTTAGACCAGCGGGAATGGTCTCCCAAGCTGAAGTGCATATTGAAGTAGATGGTGATAAGCCGCTCAAGGACGTCGAGATGATATGTCTTCAGGTTGAAATGGAAATTCGTTCTAAATTTCGTGATCTAGAAAGAATCTCAATAATTCCGCATTCATCGATCGCTAAGCCAATTACAACACAATCTACCTCATTCAGGAGATGGATTTCGGTTTCTGATATATTGCATCAGCATCGCCAACAGCAACAACAACGAAACCAAAAGCACGGACATAGAAAAGTAAACACTTAAACGCATCGTGACGAATAATCTAATCTCACTTTTTATGTGTTTATTATTGATTAAATTACCTAACATGTTTGCGTAAGTAGCAAATAAATTAATTTATTGATTTGTGCTAAATTCGTAGTACAAGTGAACAGTTTTTAAGGATGTAAAAAGATAACTCAGTTGATGACAAACTCAATCATCAAAGTGTTAATTCCTGTATTGACTGCAATGACGATCTTTACGACTGCTGAGGTATTAGCACAAGAACAACCAAACACTGTTTTCTTAGAGACTTCACAAGTCGAATTAATAGCAGGTCCTACAAATAATGTAGAACTGGAAGGACAAGTTGTGAACAATTCGACTGCGGGTGTAGATGATGTAACGGTGAACGCGCAGTTCTACAATTCGAACGGACAACTTTTACTTGAGACCAATAAATTCATCACTCATCCGTCCCAGATACTCCAACCAGGTGAATCATTGCCGTTTACCGTTTTGGAGACACTTGGTCACGATCAAGTCGACAAATATGAGGTAATTGCAGAAGCGAACGCAGCTACCTAAGACATAACTACTAAAGTGACTCAGAGCTTCACAATATATTCTTTATCGTAGATATTTTTTAACTAATCAATTTCTATAAACACCACATGAATGTACTAGTCCTAGATTAGGAAACGAAGACTTTAGTGCCAATACTGGGAATCGTCTTTGCGATAATCAAAAATAATCGTTCAGAATAGACTCTCAAATCCGAAAAGTATCGATACTTGTAGAAAATTCCAAAATGTCATTCGTAATATATACTAACACTTCATACAAGAATAGATTCTCGCTTTAGTGGAGGGTGATGTGTACAAACTTAGTCAGAATAAGACAGTCAAAAATTACCTAGTAATATCTGCTTATGGCATGGTCTTGCTCTTCACAGCCAATCAACCAGTTAGCCTGGACTTTAAGCAATTTCTATGCATGGACCTTAAGCAATTTCTATGCATGGATTGAAGATCTATTGGTTGCATGTTCATGTCCTGCAATAATGAGATTCATGCACGAAGTAATGGCACCTGAAGATGTTGAAACAGTTCTTGACTTTATTGCGTATTGCCTCTGGCGTGGTTTTCCCTTCCACAGATATCTCTTGTTTAACGGTTCAGGTAGAAACGGAAAAGGTGTTATGCTTGAAATCATCAAATGCTTTCTTGGACACAATAATGTATCGGGTGAAAGTCTGCACCGATTACTGGACACAAGATTTGCCACAGCTGAGCTTTATGGCAAGCTTGCAAATATCGATGCCGACCTTTCCAAAGCAGCTCTGAAAAATACTGGAGTTCAGGAGGTGATTATATACCTGCAGAGAGGCTTCTTCCACCTTTCAAATTTGTTAATCATACTAAGCTATTTTTTTCTGCAAATGAGATCCCAAAAACAGAGGATGAAACTGATGCTTTTTTTCACGTCTAATTATAATCAATTTTCCGAAGCAGTTCCTAGGAAATAAGGCCGATCCTGATCTGATTCGAAAACTAACAACCAAAGAGGAGCTATCAGGATTACTCCGAATGGTATTAAGAAGGCTACCAAGGGTTCTAAAAGAAGGGATATCGACAGCCTCCAGCTCCATAGATGAAAATTATGAAAAGCATATTCTGAGTTCAAATCCCGTGAGGGCATTTTTTGAGGCAGCAATAGAGTATGATAATAATAGAGCACCTTAGAAATTAGAAGTTTATCAATCGTATATAATGTTCTGTAATGCCAAGAAGCTTGCTCCCGAATCAGAGCAATCTTTTAGCAGGAAATTAAAGAAAGAATTTGGTTTAAAGGACGCACAAATGAGAGATGAGAAAAACAATAGGGCATATTACTGGATTGGTATTAGAATAAAAGATTCTACCTCCCTGCCCAGGATGGCATCCAGAATGCTTCTCATTATGAAAGTTAGTCTCAGTATCTTGCTGAAAATAGAGTTCACTCACCGACGTCAAGTTATTACGAACAACAAGTGTTTACCTCAAAGGTAGCATACACATTAACGCCTTCTGTACATGTAGCCTATTTTCAGCTTGGTCCCACACAACAGATGCCTTACCGTCAATTACTTCGGAAGTGACTTCTCGACCTCTAGAAGCTGGAAGACAGTGCATAAAAATGCAATCTTGCTTCGCAGACCTTAACAGATTAGAATTAACTTGATACTTAGGTAAGAATAGCTCTTCTCTTCGCTGTCTTTCCTCATCTTTTCCAATGGATATGAATGTGTCTGTTGCCAATACATCAGCATTTTGAACGGCTTTTAAAGGATCATCTGTAATCGATATTTCTGTAGAACTTTTGGAAGCTTCTTGTCTTGCTACGTATAGTACACCTTCATTCGGTTCAAAACCAGGAGGACAAGCTATCGAAAGATTCATACCTATTTTCGAACACCCAAGTAATAGATCATTGCAAACATTATTACCATCTCCTATCCATACAACTTTCAATCCATTGAATGTATTTTTATGCTCATGAATCGTGAGGAGATCAGCCAGAATCTGGCAAGGATGAAAAGTGTCTGAGAGCCCGTTTATGACGGGAACAGAAGAGTATGCTGCAAGTTTCTCAATATCCGAATGCGCGTATACACGCGCCATAATCAAGTCAACGTAGAGCGAAAGAGTTCGAGCTGTATCTTCGATTGATTCTCCTCTAGCCAGCTGAAGGTCGTTTGAACTCAGATAGATCGCAGTGCCGCCTAATTGTACTATTCCCGTTTCAAAACTTAGTCTGGTTCTAGTAGAGGGTTTCTGAAAGATCATGGCAAGCGTTCTTCCCTTCAACAATTGGGAAGATTTTCCATTCTTCAAGTCCCGTTTTAGATCCGTTGATAACTCTAAGATTGATAAGATTTCCTCTTTAACTAGGTCATTAAGACTCAAAAAATTTTTCTTATTTAAGGAAGTCTTCAATGTCCTCATCCGTCAGATAAACTGTTTCTTCTTCTCCGTCTTTCCTCTGACTTTTGGTTTTTTTCTCGTTGTTTTTGACTAAATCCTTAGTTTTTGACTGCCCTTCAGATTCCACGGCTGAGGCGAGATTTGTTTCATTAAAACTCTTTATAGTACTTTTATCCGTTGTAGAATCCATTTCCGGATCTTGTGTCTTGTATTTGTTTTTCTTGCCGAATAGACCTCTAAGAAACCCACCAGACTCTTTTTTCTCCGATGTTGACCCAAGTTTCTTATCAGATGTGCTACTAATAGTCGGGGGTTGCTGTTCCTGGTAACCTTGCTGCTGTTTTTGTTCTAGTTGCTGTGGGTGCACTTGATCTTGCGGTTGTTCTGAATGGTATGATTGCTCTAAATGTCTCTCTTGCTGATCTGTCTGCTGTTGCTGGGTAGTAAGCTCTTCAGAACTGACTTTGGTTAGTGAATCATAATTGCTAGAACTAGAGCTAGAATCATCCGAATCTGGAGGCAATTCTGCGGGAGTTCCATCTATTTTCTGTTTTAGTCTCTCAGAAGTATCATCATTACTGACAGTTCTCAAAGTTACCTCCCTATACGCTAGTTCTATATCCGTTTCTACTTTTTCATTCCTGTTTGTATCCTGTTGAATGATACTGTTGGAAGGTAGCGCCTTTTCACTAATCAGAGGGGAATTTGCAAAGACTGAATCGAGAAATTTCTCAGAGCTAAAAGGCGTGATGTCGTCATAACCTTGTCCCATTCCTAAGAGTACAATTGGCTTTGAAGTGGCATGCACAATCGATATGGCTGAACCTCCTTTGGCATCTGCATCCGTCTTGGTTAGTATCGCACCATCAAATTTGGTATACTCAAAAAATTCACGTGCTTGGTTAATGGTATCATTTCCTGTCAATGAATCACCAATAAACAATTTAATATCTGGTTTTACAACCCTAACTATCTTGTTAATTTCGTCCATCAGATTCTTTGCTGTCTGCATTCTGCCAGCAGTATCAATTAGTACCGTATCTACGCGGTGTTTAGTGGCATAATCCACAGCGTCACGTCCAACCGCAGATGGATCAGCTCCGTATCGCTGCGAAATGACTTTGATAGACAAATTTTCTCCGTGCTGCGATAGCTGCTCAATTGCACCTGCTCTATGGGTATCTGCGGCTGCAAGTACAGTTGAAATTCCATTTTTCTTAAACAGGCGAGCAATTTTTGCGATAGTCGTTGTTTTACCAGTACCATTAATTCCAAGTAGAAGTATAACAAATGGTCCCTTTCCCGCTTCCTTCTTAGATGTGATTTGTTGGACAAGATTCATATTTCCAGATTTGTTGAACATGTCAGCTATCCGCATTCTGAGCTTGAGCCTGATCACATCTTCTGCATTTTGTCCTTTTTCAAGTTCTAAACCAAGTAATTCGGTCCGCAGGCTTCCGACAAGATCGTCTACAACCTCTGGGGCAACATCACTTTCAAGAAGAGAAAGTTCAAGTTCAGATAATTGATTATCTAAAACTTTTTCAGAAATTTCCTTGTGAGACGATAAGTTTCTCGCTGCGTCAGAAAACGCCCTTTTGAGCTGTTCAAACATTTGCGTCTCTAATCTTAATGCGACTACTTATTATTGCTACTGGGTTTACCCAAGTTGATCCTGCCAGAGGAAGCTCGCTGCACCATTTCGTTGACCTGAACTTGGATTTGCTCCATCCGAAGAGATACCTGTTGCTTTTGCCCCGTTAGCTGTTTCAAGGCAATCTCAAACTCCTTCAACCTCGATTCTATGTAGTTGATTGTATCCTCTCTACTCTTTTCCACCGCTACTCCTGCACCTATATTAATAAGCAATTTCTTCATAGGGGGCACTGATACCTTCATATGAACCCCAACACCGACAGGGACATACGATTCAACTTCTGTTTCAGATTGAACCTCTTGCACCGCACTAGATGCTAATTTGGCCTCTTCTAGCAATCTATTGACAGCTGCCTCCCGAGCAATAATCTCATTCAAATGAGCTTCAAGCACCCTTGCTTGCTGCATCATTTCATTAACCTTTTGTTCGAGGGCGGCTTGTTCGCCACTAACTCCGCTGCTCATTCATCTTTTAATCCTCGGGCTTTCATATATTTGTGACTAGGAGTATGTGTAAGTGCTCAGTAAGGCCAGTGCTCAGTAAGATTAGATTCTTCGGACGCTTGGTTGTAGTTATTATTATGCTGCTAGAATTTTGAATCTCTGTCATAAAAGTGAAGTAAATTCCAGAAATCATCATAGTGGTCACTTCCTCACACCTGAGCAACAAGTATCGTTGTTTATCAAAGACAATATTTGGGGCAATAAGAATCATACTAAAATACAGACTGACTCTTAAACAAAAAATGAAAAAAAGAAAGATTTTTCCATAAAGCGTATTCGATTAGAACGACCACAGGCTCTATGGATTCAAATTCTAATGATTCATCTGTCAGACGATTTCTCCCGGTACTTTATTTAGCAAATGAAGTAGGGTCGAAGTAATCTGAATAGCCAAGAACTTACATCATATTTTTGAGATCTTTAGCATATTCTTCATTTCAACATTCATTCCATATCTCTTTTCATTCATCTTCATGTGAGTATAGATTCTCAACAAGTCGGGGGAATTCTTTAGTATGCTAAATCTGCCTGAGATTTTCATTTTGATAAATTTATGAACCAAAGCGTAGATGTCAAACTTCCTTAATACTGCTTTTCTGTATTGTTTCAAATTATTAAGATGTTCTACAAATAACTGTGCACACCAAGTAGATGGGACGATACCTTCACCCAATAATGCATAAACGGTACCAATCGATTCACCTACCCCGATTGTTTTTCTGCCATCCGAAAATGGTTCACATAGAGAAGGAGGGCTTATTCTAACTGGTCTACCTACCTTGTGAATAATTTCGCATTTATGCCTGTTCAAAAAAACATCTAGGAATCCAATCGTGTACTTTCGTCCGAAATCACCAGCTCCTATATGAGCATATCCATTACCAAGAGGGAAATACCAAAAGTAACCTGACATACTAGAAAATGCCTTCAAGTAAAAGTCATCATATGGATTTTTATTCCGATCATATTTCACTTTGTATTGTACGCACGGAATCCAAGTCTCGTTGCTAACCTTAGGCAAATAATTCCTGTGAAATCCTGTAGCATCTACAATAAGATCAAAATCAGATTCTAGGTTCTCCTTCCTTGGCACCTTTCCAAACTCAATGTCTGTACCACATATCATATCTTTAATGAGCTGTAATTTATCGTAGGCAATCATGCCTCTTAACTTGATATCAATACAATCATCTATCAATTCGACCTTCATATTTTTACCTTTGTGGAGAACGTACATACTGAAATCCAAACCGCATTCCTTTACTAAAGGACCCATTACGTTTTCACATGTTGCCCAAGCACACACCGCATCATGCTTTGACTCCGGCATTCTTTCAAAGCCCTTTACTGTGTTGTCCCCATCTTGACTGAGTTTGTTCATGATATATGCACCCGCAACACCAATCCCAACTACAGCAATCTTCATTCTTTATGGGTGATTTACAAGTGACTAATAAAAAGATTGACTAGATCCCCCTAAAAACACGAGTTTTTTATAGATACTCGAAGGAAATAGGGTTAAGAAATAGAATGAAAAAATTTGTAACACTTAATGATAAACTGCAAAGAATAGCTAGAATGTGAATAGGTATGATGTAGAAGAAAATGTCATTAACATTAAACGGGAATACAGTGGTTGGATCCTCAATACTGAATGTTTATCGTATTGTTAAAAGCTCAGGCGCATATCAGCAGAAATCGGCGACTATTAATATGCTTTAAAATTCTTGCCCAAGCTTTGTGAGCCAATTTTGAGTGCCAGTACCTCATTTGCGCCTTCGTAGATCATGATTGCACGGGAATCCAAAAAGTGTCTTGCAACCCTAGATTTTTTGGTGTATCCGGCTGAACCATATATTTGAACCGAACGATTAGCAGCATCGAACGCACAATTGCTAGCATAGAACTTGGATATAGCAGAAATTCTATCTGCATCGTTTCTTAATCGGATATACTTCTCATTTGATTTTTTCAATTTTGATTGCCAGTCAGTATTATTTTTCTTAAAAGTCTCGATATAATCTTGCAAATGCTGTCTAATGATAGCCGCACGATAAACTAGCCACCTGGAGCTCTCTAGACTTACCACCATCTTTGCAAGATGGTCTTGAATTAGTTGCTTTTTACCTAGAAGGTCTCCGTGCTGAGTTCTGTGTTTGGAATAACGGATTGATTCTGCCAAACAATCTTTAATGACACCTATAGCTCCTGCTGCGACGCTCAGACGACCATCAATAAGTGCGCTGTATGCTATGCTTAGACCCTGTCCTTTCAGCCCTAAGAGGTTTTTCTTGGGAATAATGCAATTTCTAAAAAGAAGTTCAGCGTTCTTTACTGTGAGGAGACCCATTTTGTTCTTGATCTCTTTTCGCCTAATACCATGACAATTGTTATCTACTATAAATGCGGAAATTCTTCCGTTTCCACGTCCGTCTTTACTGTTCCGTTCCTTAGCGTATGTAGTTAACAGGTCGGCAAACGTTCCATTACCAACCCACTGTTTTCTTCCATTGAGGACGTAATGGTCGCTTTTCTCTTCAAATGCCATTTCCATAGAAGATGGGTCGCTTCCAGCGTTAGGTTCAGTAAGGGCGAATGCCATTATGCTTTTCCCTCTTGTAGTATGCGGAAGGTATTCCCTTTTCTGTGCTTCATTAGCCCACCCTTGAAGGACCAGCTGACCAATTGAAATGTGAGCGGATAGGAATGTTCTAATAGAACTTCCTTCTTCTCCAATCCTTTCCAGTGCAAGACTGTAAGTGAGAAAGTCGTACCCCAGACCTCCATATTTTGTAGAAATTGGACAGCCTAGCATTCCAATATTTTTGAAAACTGGTACAATCCTGTCGTTAATTCTTCCTTTAAGGTAACATTCTTCTTCATATTCCCGTAATAATTTGGATGCATTATCAACTTTTGATAAGAAATTTTTCTGTCTCCTAGAAATATTAAAATTCATTTCCGATAGATCGTGATAACGCATATCTGAACAATTATCATAGCTGATATTAAAGCCGATTAGTCTACTGTAATTCGTAGTTATAACAAAAGTCGTGGTAATATCGCTAGTGATATTTTAATACTTTCACGCTCAGGGTAATCTATAACTAGTAACTGGAGTGAAAAATAATAGGGATAGTCCAACTATCTGCAGATGCATTAAACACTAGAAATATGTTTTGGATGTATAGAACATCTAGAAAATCAAGGAATAATTGATAGTGATCTATCTGCGGCAGCCAAGCATAGCAAACTGAAAGTACTACTTGCTCCTATGACCCTGGACAATCCACTAATAGAGGTAGAATATAGAGGAAGACAAAGCAATGTTATTCTCACTAGTCAGGGGGAAAGTACATTAAAAATTTTTGGCTAGAGAACTGAAAGGTACTACGAGGTAAATAAGATTCATCAAGATGAGTCGTAGAGGCCTAGAGCAGAGCGTGATATTCTTGATTCTAGATGATATAATAACTATGATAAAGTATTTGTTCCAGACTTAATCTATCTTCATTATTTCAATAATTACCAATTATCTTTAATAAAAGTAAAGACATACTGTCATGGATGCACAATATCATACCGTCTGACTCAAGTAACTCAAGTATTATTGATAATCGGCGAGTAAAATTTCATGATATATTCAAAGAATATTGTAAAGATACAAGTAGGTTAAAAATAGCTTCTGGATATTTCTATGCAAGTGGGTTTGACATAGTCAAGAATAGTCTAAAAGATATTCCTAAAATACAGATTGTCATGGGGAATGAAACAGATCTCGAAACTGTTACGCAAATGGACATGGGTTATAGTGAGAGTGAAAACGATATTTGTCAATGATTTACACAAAATTACCAAACCTGACAGTGAACAGATCGCAGCACTTAAAGATCTGCATGATTATATAAAGACGGAAAAGATCGAGGTCAGAATATATACTGATGCAAGATTTCATGCCAAGGCATACATTTTCGAAAGTGATAGGTACAGAAGTGGAGACGCTGCAATAGTAGGCTCATCAAATTTTTCTAGGTCAGGTATGGGAGTGGATAAGAGTAGCAATACCGAACTAAATTCTATCCATAGAAATAGTCCAGATACAACAATTCTAAGGAACTGGTTCGATCAGATTTGGGAAGAGGCTAAGCCTTTTCAAAAGGATCTACTTAAAATCATAGAATCGTCACAACCATATATACAATTTGTTGTTGCAGGACTATTGCTCTGGTGGTTCGATACCTAAGACTCTTTCCACACACTCTATTACTTGCTGAATGATTTCCTCAGGAATTCCAGCACTTCCTAAGCTATTATCTAACTGCTCTAGACTAATACCTCCCGTGGCTCCTATGAGATTGCATGCAAATTCAAGGTCACCTGGTCCTCCTGGCGCATGCAACAAGAATTCCTGGATTTGAGTTTCAGTAAGGAATCTAGTGAAGCACTCTTCGCATGTCTGTGGTTCTGGTTCTGGTTCTGGTTCTGGTTCTGGTGGTGGTGTTTTAGGTGGATGACTAGCCTAGTTGTACCAAGCAAAAGGGCTACTTGGCTTAAGTCTTGACTACTTACCGATCTCAATAAGGAACATAGTGTACTAGTTAGAGCCACGGGTACTAGCCTTCGGTACCAGTCTCATATATTATAGATACAGACCCTTGTACAGGTACCAACCTCGGTACCAACCTCGGTACCAACCTCTCAACAACCTATCATTACATCCATCTTAATTCAACATGATCGTCTTCATCCATCTTAACCTAGCCCATATCGTGAGATATGAAATCAACCTTGAATTCGGGTACCAACCTCTTAACCCAGTATCATTCAGTTAATCATGACCTGAATCGATCCTTCGTACTAGAAGTAATTTTATACTGATAATGATTACTTTATAATCAAGTAGTTAGTACGGGTACCTCTAATAATATTTCGTTTCGGATAGACCAGGATTCAGACCGTTATACAGTGTAGTTAGTTATACGGTATAGCAAGTTACATCATGCGGGTCTCTATATCAGAACAAATTTGGTTCATACTTCATATGAGATGATGCCGAATCCGTCTTGTTGGGTGTAATGGAAGTAAGAGGAGATTCAATGAATATCTGCGAGCACATGAGGAAGTATTTAAACTATTATGAGCTCCTAGTAGCACATCATACTTTAAATATTAGTGGTTCCGTCTATCTGAACTGAAATTACGGACTCAAATGTAAGGCCAAGCGGTATATTTTGTATTCATTATGGTTTCTATCATTGAATTGAACTCCAGATCGAGATATAAATTCTTCTAATTAAGCAGAGTAGATGCATTTCAAACATTTTCACAAGTGATAAACTGGAACTACATTACATTACAACATTGTATACAGTGTGTGATAAACGTACTTGGGAGCTTATTCCTTTTTCAAGATTAATAATATGCAATATACTTTGTTACATACAGTCTATCACACTATTATGAAGGTCATTTACCGGATTAACTGCATCTGAATTTGATTATATCTATGAAGAAATAGAATCAAAGTATGAGGAATATGAAAGAGCAAGAAGAAGACAATGCTTTTCTGAAGAAGGGAAGAAGAGGAACATAAGGGAGAGAGACGTTGGTGCTGGTAGACCGTTTAAGCTGAAAGCAAGAGAAAGATTTCTAATGCTCTTGGTATATTATCGATTGTATATTACATATACATTATCGGGATTTCTATTCGACCTTGACCAGAGCAATGTATGTAGAGATTTATCTATTTTAGAACCGTTAGTAATGCAGTGTGTTCCATTACCAAGGAAATTGTATAAACGTACAAGAATAATAACAAGAAGAAGAAGAAGAAGGCTACGAACCATTGAAGAAGTAGAACAGTACTTTCCAGGTTTAAAAGCCATTATAGATTCTACAGAACAAGAGATTCCAAGACCTAAGAACAAGAGAAGAAGCAAGAGTCACTATTCAGGTAGAAAGAAGAAACATACTGTCAAGACACAACTGATGGTTAATACTGAAGGTATGATACTGCATAAGACAGCTCATAAAGGTGGAAGAAAACATGATTACGATGTTTACAAACACAATCATCCTATTACTCCATCACAAGTTGAAAATGTAGTTGATCTTGGTTATCTTGGCATCGAAAATGACTTTCCCACAGTAAAGTCTGTACTTCCCATTAGAAAGAAAAAGAATACCTTGCTTTCCAGTGACGATATAATGTACAACAAGAATCACTCAAGACTCAGGATCATAGTAGAACATACCATATGCAAGATCAAGAAGTTTGGAATAATGGGTACTAAGTTCAGAAACAAACTAAGAAGGTACAATATCATCTCTGATATAATATCTGGCCTACTGAACTTCAGAGTTATGTAGTCTAACAGGATTTCAATCTAAGAATACAGTCAAGATAGGCAGCATTGATAGATCATAACTGCTAATTACGCAAGAGATCTACTGTATGTAACTACAATGAATAGGAGCATATTAGTGCCAATGTTAGGCCTTCAAAATGAAGTGGATCAGAAATTAGTCTAAACTGAACCCTTCCAGAGTCCTTTGCCAATTCAACAAGGTTTAAAATATCTACATCTTTACCCCATCCGAAGCGCTCTATAAATTGTTGTTGCGGAATGGTTCTGTAAACTTATCGGGTCATTAACAAGTATGTAAACTGTCGGGACATGAAGCTAATTTTATAAGTTTGTACTTGTTCAAGCTCAAACGACCCAATGTCATCAGATAGTAATGAGGAAGAGATTAAAGAATGGTCAATTACTCAACAACAAGACGGAGTAAAGGAGTATCGAGCAACTCTTAAGAATGGGAGTCCAGTTGAACATGTAGAATCTAGTGGACCAACAAATCTGGCTCAGGGTGCAAGAGAGCCAAGATGGGTACAGATTATCAAAGATATGGAATGTTCTAACAGCTCTAAACAGACCAAAACTAACGAAAAGAAAACTGAGTAATAGTCTTTTTAATTAATTCAGTTATTATAAAATTCATGGAATATGTTATTTCGGTTCCGATTATTATCTCTCTTACTGCCTTAAGCATCTCAATATTAACCTATATCAAGAAACAAAAGAGTGACCAATTCAAGATAGCCTTGGACATAAATTACAAGTTAGAAGAAATAGATAACAAACTCCTTAATACTATTGAAAAATTCAACCGAAATAGCACACCAGAACAAGAAAGACAAGCGATAATAAAGTCAATCTCATTGGAAGAGCTTAACACATTGGAGTTCATTTCCTTCCTTGTAAACAATGGTGAGATAACTAATAAAAATATAATAAAGTACTTTACGCCAACCTTATGTAAAGTATCAGAAAAGGTTTTCGAAGATTATCCAGACATCAAAACAAATTCATCGAAATTTTATGAATTGAAGAAGTTATTAGAAAAACTGAATTGTGAATATGACAGTTAAACAATGTAAATGTGGTTCATACTTTAATGATTTCGACCGCAAGACTAAGGAAATGTGTTTAGATTGTTACATGAAGTATGTTGAGACTAAATTAGATTAAAAGAATGAAAGGTTAAGTAGAAGAAGAATGTGAATAGGAAATGCATGAAGATACTCCTAGTCATACCATTTTTAGTGTTAATTTTTCTGTTGAGTGGTCCGACACAACAAGGTTTGCCTAATGTAATTGGTACTAACAAAACTTCAGACCTAGAACTTATGGTTCAAGCGGGTAAACAAATTATAAACTTCGTAAACCAAGGTGATAGCATAGCCGGGGTATGCGCTGATATAATTAGAGCTGAAACTGATGAATTAGCTTTCGAAGCATGCACTGATTTTCACGTTGATTATGCTAACACACTTCGAACATTCTTTTTGGAACATCAGAATCAGACCAATGTAATATTATACGGACAGCCAATTAGTAACTAGTTAGTTCTTTCCCGCAAAGGATTTAAGGTATAAAACAAAATACGCTGTGTCTTGTCTTCATCTGAGATGTTAGCTGCAGTTGTTCCATCAGTAAATGAAAAGTGGGAAGTCAAAGAAGTTCCCACTCCAAAACTTGGAGCTAATCAAGTGCTTATAAGAATTCATGCAAGTGGTATATGTTATACGGATGTACATGCTACTAAAGGTGTCCTAGGAGTGAAATTCCCTTATACGATAGGCCATGAACCTGCGGGAGAAGTTGTTGCATTAGGTGAAGGCGTAACTACAAGAAAAATCGGCGAGGGGGTAGGAGTACCTTGGTTGCAATCAACCTGTGGCAGATGTGAGTGGTGCCAACGTGGTAAATCATTCTTTTGTCCTAACCACATAGCAACTGGGATCAATATTCCTGGTGGTCATGCTGAATATATGGTTGCTTATGCTGATGCTACTCAGTTAATACCAAATGGAGTGTCATATGATCAAGCTGCACCAATATTTTGTGCAGGATATACCGTATATAGTGGCTTGAGGTTAGCAGATCCCAAACCACATGAACGTGTTGCTGTAGTCGGCATAGGCGCGCTAGGACACCTAGGAATTCAGTACTCCAAAGCTGCCGGTTTTGAAACAATCGCTGTTACACATTCAAAAGATAAAGAAGAGTTAGCGTACAAACTTGGAGCCGATAATGTTGTCTTTGATGGAGAAGGATTGTTAAAAGAAGGACACGATGGTAGTCCTGATGGTGGTAGTAATGGTGGTGGCGGAGCAGACGTGATACTGGCTACAAGTAATTCCTACAAGGCAACTGCAGACGCAATTAAGAGTCTCAGACCAGATGGGCGTGTAATTTTAATGGGAGTTTCATCAACAGAGACTCTAACAGTCCCTCCAGAGATCTTATTCAAACGCGGCCGCATCATAGGTTCCACCCAAAATGATCGAGAGCACCTGTATGAAGCATTAGATTATGTTGCAAAGGGTAAAGTAAAGGTAATGACTGAAATATTTCCATTAGAAGAAATTAGCAATGCATATGATAAAGTAGCTAATGGAAATGTACGATTTAAGGCAGTGATAAATCCTACTAAGTAAATCCGTTCGGCTATTTCTGCTGCTGATTGAAACTCAGTTAGTTTCATAGTCAAAACTAGATAACTGACGTAAACATCAGAATTGGTGTATTTTTGTAATTATTAATTCTATTTCTTAAAAAACAGAGCATCCAATTCTCTGATTTTCTTTAACAGATTTAGCGTAAAAGAAAAAAGTGAGTCGGAGTGCTACCTCTTACCTGTTGTTCCATTACCTACCTATACATAGACCACTTGGATTACTTGTCTCACAACTATTGTCTACATACTGATTTGCATTGATGTTTGTTGGTAGTCCGTTTGCATTGTTAAGGTCAATGACATTCTCAAGTACATTATTGGCTGATATTGTATTCTGTTTGCTCTGTCCATCAAGAAATACTCCATTCTGACTTCCAACTACATTATTCATTCCTATATTGGATTGTTGTGTGTTGACAAATGTTATTCCTGCTAACAAGTTGCCATTCATAAGGTTTGAGTCTATAGCAGCACCGGTACTTGAGTGAGATGCTACACCTATACTATTACCCTGTATGATGTTCTGTTGTACTTGTGCGTTATCAGCTCCTGTCATAAATGTACCTATCTGGTTGTTAGATAGTATGACAGAACTAATCTTAAATCCATTTGCTCCAGTAAGAAGTACTCCTGCTTGGAAGTTGCTGAGTGAGCCAGGTCCATTTACTACTACATTATCAACATTTGGTACCATTATTGCTACCTTAGAGCTGTCCTGTCCAGGCCCTGTGATTGAGAATCAGTTCATGTTAATTACTGTGTTTGGACCACCTACTATGATACCATCTCCACCACTGCAGTTAAGATTTGCAGTTAGATTTACTACACCGCTTACTACTTGTCCACATGCTGCATTTGTTGATGCTCCTGGAGTCTCATCTGGTTGTTGTTGCGCTTGTACTTGTTGTTGCGCTTGTACTTGTTGTTGTGGTTGTACTTGTTGTTGCAGGGTAGCAACGTCATCACTCTCAACACTACCTCCAGTATTAGCAGCGGTTTCCATACTTAACGGTGCTAATTGTGGTTGCTGTGGGAGCGTATTAACAACATTATCGCCTCCATTATTGTCGTTACCATTATCATCATTGTGCTTCGGTTTTGTTGCATCCGCGGGAAAAGTGTGAAGTGCTGTTAAACTACCTACTGATACTATTAATGCCGCAGCGATTACTACTGCTAATATCGCCCTTGTTGTATTTCTTTGATTCATCTATAATAACCTCCGATGCTAACGATTCTGCTGTTATCTGTTGTTGGAGCAAGTGGTGGCACTAATTCAGACATCTTTTCATAAATTTCTAATAATTTCATCCCTTTTTCTGCTGTTCTGTATGTTTGCCTTCCACCTTCGTATTCGATAAGTCCATTGTCCTGTAACATCGTAAGATATTCTCGGAGCTGAGCAAATGATAGAAATGCTTTATACATTATTTTTGTCTTGGTTGCTCCTCCTCCATTTGCAGCCTCTAGGATGAGGCCAACAATTTCAGTTCTACTTCTGTATTTCATAATAGAATCTAACAGAACATGTGAACTAGATATTTATGCCGACCTTCTATTACTACTAATAATTGCTTTAGTAGGTATTGAATTAAAATATCTAGGCATCCCATCAAGTATAACTATGTGATCTTAATAGTACTCATTTTACTAGAAGATAGATATCAAGCTATTTTGATACTAGCTTCATGAATATTTGATCGTCATTCACGATGGTGTAGTTGAAAACCAAAGTAAATAATTATGATGAATCAGTATGTGGTACAGGATACAATTCAAAAGCTAAACAACCTGAACATGTATTCATTAATCTATACGTAGAAGAAAACAGAAAATGTTGATGTTGATGATAGCCAAGCGCAGAGCCAGAGTCAAGATAATGAACAAAGCCAGAGCCAAAGCCAGAGCCAAAACAACAATCAAGTACAAACTACAACAATCATAAATTGTCCTGCTGATTCAAGGTGTGTGATAGAGCAATAGAAATGATCAAATATTTTTTAGTGTTCATTCCTATCTTCATACTTCTAGTACCAAATGTGTATGCTAGTGGTCCTAGGTTGGACTATGATGAAACATATGAAGATGTACCAGGAGCACCAGAATGTTGGGTTGACGGTTATGATGCTGGATTTGCTCAGAAATATGACAAAGACAAAGCTAATGAATGTGTAGATATTCCAGGTGATCAATACAATGCATCTTGGGTTATGGTTGTATAGACTCAGGATTAATAGAAGCCGATTGTAACAACATAAAGGATAACCCACAAGATATAGAAAATCATGAAGCACTTCAAGAAGAGAACACAAGAGGATGTTATAATAATGGATTTAGGGACGGTAAAGCCACTTCATTTGATAGGGAATGTCAAGTTAATCTCTTCTGAAGAGGAGTATGATCGAGAGAAATATCTGGATATGCTATTTGACTCTGCTGAGGCTGTATTATCGGTGTTTGGATTTAGCAGGCCATTATACGGATTTGACAGAAAAAAAATAAAATGCTGAGTGAAAAGCATATCAATAGCATTTTCAGATATGTAGACAACGATTTGCCTCAACTAACTGGAAAGAAAGAAAGGTTCCTTGTATTATACGGATGATCATACTGCATATGCTGCATTGAATTTGATAGGTAAACATCAGATAATACTTCATGGAAAAGAAGAATATGTTAGGGATGAAGATGCAACCCACATCAATGGTGTCGAAGGATTCTGGAGCTATGCCAAGACATGGTTATATCATTATCGAGATGTACCGAAGCCATACTTTGATCTTTACCTAAAGGAAATAGAGTTCAGGTTCAATCATAGGAACGAAGATATCTTCAGAATACTGACAAAGATGATGGTAGAATCTGTTCCAAACTCTTAGGTATTACCTTAGCCCTATCTATACCTTATAATTTAGATTTCTGTGTTTCCTTTCTTGAAATTTCAAGCTAAAAGTCTAGGTAAGTATCAATTTTATACTAAGTAGAAGGCAGTTTGTAAGTATATTTCTAGTACTGAACGATCTATGCTATTCTTATATCTTCAGGATCCTGAATATCAGGACGAGGTTTGTCATCTATTAAACATCTCTTGGACCATGATAAACCAGTGCTTTCATAGCTGAACTTCGCTATGTAACATATTATAAGAAACTTTAAACTGCATTATGCTCTACTTGTTTCTTGGTTGTAAATAATAATTCTTCCCACTCCTTTTAAGTGTTAAATAACTTTCATTTCTTTCAAAGCATCATATATATTATATAAATTATTAGTTACCATAAAGTAAAGAGAAAATGATTTCGCAGGAGATTAGTAGACGTCTGCATGAATATCTAAAAGACGTACGTAATAAGGAAATAAAGGAATTTTTAGAAAAACCGATTCTAATAAAGGAGGATGTAATAGTATCAAGGATTATTGGAATGATGACGAAAGAAAATGCTCATGAAATATTTATCCAGCTAAAAGATAAACCCATCTCCTGTATAAACATAAGAGATATTTTATCATCAAGAGATATTAATACATTAAAATCGTCAACCATAGGAAAAGGGATCCAAGGTCTTATTGAAAAGGATACCATAGGAAAAGCAGCAAGAATAATGAATTTGTATAGATTGAGATCGCTCCCAGTAATAAATCAAAATAATCATGATATAATAGGACAAATTTCATCTAAGAGAATTATAAAGTATATCTACGATACCTTTTCTGGAAAGAAAATAGATTTTAAGAAAATGATAACCGCATCCGATATAATGACTCCAGATCTCATCATTATAGATCCTAAAGACAAATTTGACTCTGCTAAAGCCACAATGAGAAGAGATTTAATAGATCACCTACCAGTTGCTGAAAGGCACTTCGATGGAAAAATTATGATCAAAGGAATGATAACATCAAATCATATTATGCAAACTCTGATACCTGCTGAAAGTATCGGAAGAAGATCATTAGGAACGGAAGATGATCTAAAATCCGAACAAGAAGTAATTGGAATAGCAGATAAAAATGTCATAACAGTAGATCCATATGATACAATCATGTCGACAATAGATACCTTATTCAAGGCAAATTCAACATACACGGTAGTACGATCGTCGGACACTATATTAGGAATAATTACCTATAGAGATATAATTTCATTATTAGGAGATGAAATTCAAAGTGATGTGCCCATTTATATAATAGGAATGCCCGAAGATCCATTTGAAGCAGAACTTGTAAGATCAAAATTTGTCAACATTGTAAAGCATTTAAGCAGAATGTCCCCTAAGATTGAAGAAGCACGATGTAAAATAAAAATTAGGGATATTGAAGGCGAAAGAAAAAGATATGAGGTGTCTGCAAGTATAAATACAACATATCGGCGGCACGCATATACTTCAAATAAGGAGTGGGATCTTGCAAAAATATTTGATGAGATGAGCGACGGTTTGAAAAATCAAGTGGCTCATGAGAAATCTGAGAGACAAAAAGATTCAGTAAGACATTCATATGAATAAAATAAATATTATTGCTTAGATCTCTTGCGACAAATTCTTGTACGTTTACTTCGACACATTCTTGTACGTTTATACAATTTCCTTGGCAATGGAACACACTGCATTACTAATGGCTCTAAAATAGATAAATCTCTACAAACATTGCTC
>Ga0315534_1000384_pt1 | contig 30438 bp, 33 predicted proteins | sample SalMarSW160240MG_FD_203094 | JGI IMG/M metagenome (GOLD analysis project Ga0315534, IMG submission 203094) | Salt marsh sediment microbial communities from the Plum Island Ecosystem LTER, Massachusetts, United States - Salt Marsh Sediment SW1602-40 ...
CAACGATCGGCACCACGCGTTTGCGCGTCGAACCGCGATGTTGCATGCGCGCGATGACTTCTTGGCCGACAAAACACCCCTTCTTGAAGCAAACGCCATTGAGCTGATCGAACAACGCCTCGTGCGGATATGTGTCGCCAAACGCGTAGTCCCGGCCACCCTCAGGGACACCCTGCTCTATGCGATGGGCGTGATAATCGTCCTGTGTTGCCGCCTGCGTTCCTTCCCCACCCAAGGCCCAATCCGATCCCAAGGTGACGAGTTCGCGGCCACCCATTTCGGGCAGCCTTGGATCGACAAAGTAGAGAGGCTGCTTGCGTTCGGAATGGGGATGATAGAGGCCATCCCAGAATGCAGCGACCGTGTAGTCGGATGAGACATCCGTGATGTCAGCTTTCACCCGCAGCTTGTACATGTTGACCCGGTCGGCCAGTTCCCGGGCTTTGTCTTTTGCAATTTCGAGAAGAAAACCGTCAGGCGCCTTCACCACGAAGAAGTCGAATAGGATTTTGCCTTGCGGCGTGAGCATCCCCGCATGTATGGCCGGCTGCGTGTGAAGCAGCCCCATGTCGTTGGTGATAATGCCTTGAAGCAGCTTTTCGGCCTCCTCACCCACAACCGCGACAACGCCACGGTCGGGTAGGAGCACCATTTTGGTCTCAGTCATGGTATCCCCGCTCCGGATACAACCGGTGCCTCGTTACGTAGGCAGGCAATAAAGCACAGACAAGCACAAGAGGCGGCATGATCGGAAGATTAGATCTGGTCTTGAAAGGCGGGACCGTCGTCAACCACGATGGCACAGGCGTGCGCGATGTCGGAATTCGCGATGGGCGCATCGTCGAAATCGGGGCGATTGATGTCGGCACGGCCGCGGAAACACTTGACGTTACGGGGCTCCATATCCTGCCTGGCGTCATTGACAGCCAGGTCCACTTTCGGGAACCGGGGCTGGAGCACAAAGAGGATCTGGAAACGGGCAGCCGTGGTGCCGTCCTTGGCGGCGTTACGGCCGTTTTTGAGATGCCTAATACCAAGCCCCTGACGACGAGCGCCGAAACGCTTGCCGATAAGGTCTCTCGCGCGCGAAACCGCATGTTCTGCGACTTTGCCTTTTACGTCGGCGGCACGCGGGAGAACATCGGCGAAATTCCTGAGCTGGAGCACCTTGAAGGTTCGGCCGGCATCAAGGTCTTTATCGGTTCGTCGACCGGCGACCTTCTGGTCGACGATGCGCCATCCTTGGAGCAGATCGTTGCCAAACTCTCGCGCAGGGCGGCCTTCCACTCAGAAGACGAGGCGCGACTGAAGGAGCGTATGCATTTGCGCCGCGAAGGCGATCCGTCCTCGCATCCCGAGTGGCGCGATGAGGAGGCGGCACTGATTGCGACCAAGCAGCTCGTCGCACTTGCCGAGAAACACAAGAGACGCATCCACGTGCTGCATATTTCCACGGCTGCCGAGATGGCCTTCCTTTCGGATCACAAGGCTTGGGCAAGCGTTGAGGTGACGCCGCATCATCTGACACTCGTGGCGCCGGACTGTTACCGCGAGCTGGGCGCGTACGCACAAATGAACCCGCCAGTGCGCGATGATCGCCATCGCCAAGCCATCTGGGCAGGATTGTCATCGGGTGTCGTCGATGTGCTGGGGTCGGACCACGCGCCCCACACGCGCGAGGAAAAAGAGCATCCTTATCCTGGCTCGCATTCAGGGATGACGGGCGTGCAAACGCTCGTTCCCATCATGCTCGATCACGTCAATGCCGACAAGCTTACGCTCGAACGTTTCGTTGATTTGACGAGCCACGGTCCACAACGCCTCTTTGGTGTCCGATCCAAAGGGCGTATCGCGGCTGGCTATGACGCAGACTTGACCATCGTCGACATGAAGCGGTCCGAGACGATCACCAACGACTGGATCGCGAGTAAGTGCGGGTGGTCGCCGTATCACGGCCGCAAGGTCACCGGCTGGCCGGTCGGGACGCTCGTGCGCGGCCGCAAAGTGATGTGGGATGGTGAGATCCTCGGGCCGGCGCAAGGCCAGCCCGTCGGATTTCTTGAGGGCACTTGAGCGGCTAGAACGACTGCGCGGATGCGTGCTTCTTCTGTTGAGCGATTGGTGCCGTGGTGATGGCTTCGGGCAAGTTCTTGACCACCGTCACCGGCGTGCCGACGTCAACCAGACTGGCAAGGTGAACCACGTGTCTGTTCAACATGCGAAAGCACCCTGACGAGGCGGCCAGCCCGATGGTCGAGGCGTCGTTGGTTCCATGAATGCGGTAAAGCGTCTTGCCAAGATAAAGTGCTTTGGCGCCGAGGGGATTTCGAACGCCGCCCCGCATCTTGTCAGGGAGCTTGCGATCGCGCGCAATCATCTCTTTGGGAGGATGCCAATCCGGCCAGTCGGCGATCCGGCTGATGGCTTCCGTCCCCGTCCAGGTAAAGCCTTGGCGCCCCACTGAGATGGGATAGACGTAGGCCTCGCTGTCGGAAAGAACGAAGTAGAGCTTGCGTCCAGCCGTATCGATGACGATCGAGTTGGGCGCGAAGTTGCTCTCGAACGCAATTGTCTTCGGTGCCTCGGGAGCGACGTACGGACGGCCTCCGCCACCGATGACGCGGGCGCGCCGCTGACGCGGCTCGTAATAGTCATCATCCCAGCCGCCGCCCCAATTCGGCTGATTTCTATAGTTGGGCTGGCGGCGCTGCGGCTTCTCCCAAAACGGCGTTTGGCCGTCGCGCTCCCATTGGTTAAACCACTGGGCCGATGCGGGCGCCGGCCATGTCACGGCTGCGGTCAGAACAGCAAGCAGAGCGATACGAGAGTTCATTTCGGCGATCCTTTCTTACGCGAAACTGAAGGATCAGGGTCCATAGTACGCGAAGTTTGGCGCACGGGCTCACAAGGTTGGTGCACGGTCATTAATGTGGGAACGTCAGGCCAGATCACAAGTTCCAGCATGTTTGGGCGACGAGCCTTGCGCCGGTATCCATCTGGCCCGTGGATTGTGAGCGTAAGCGCGCACCCCGATAGACAAGAACGGACCCCACCGGTACCTATACGGGAAGGCGAATCAAGCGCAGCTCGGTGAGAGAAGGCATCGGCGAACTCCGGCGTTGCGACAGGAGATGAGCCGAGAGGTGCCGCGCAGTTTGACGCAGCGCGGCGTTGCAACTGGTGTCAAGATCTCAGGCCTTCTGCCGCGCGCCACGCCGCGGATAGCGACGTGGCCGACAGGGACGCGCATGGACTTACTTCCCAACCCACTCATCATCCCCATTGGAGTTGTCATAGGTGTGCTGGTGTCCGCCCCCGTTGGTCCCGTCAATGTGCTGTGCATTCAGCGCGCGATTGAGCGTGGTTTTTGGGGTGGCATCGCTGCCGGCCTCGGCGCGATGCTGGGCGACGGACTCATCGCATTGTGCGCAGCGCTGGGCGTAGGTGCGATCTCCGGCGCCGTGCAGTATTATCGCACGCCCATTCAGATCGTGGGCGGCCTCGTTCTCATGGCTTTCGGCTTGAAATTGTATTTTCAGTCGCCGCGGAACGTGCCGGTTGCATCTGACGAAACGCAAGCCGAAACGCTGCGCGACTTCATGTGGGATATACCGCAGACGTTTTTTCTCACGATCACGAACCCCGGCGCCGTTCTAGGATTGTTTGCGATCTTCGGCGGCATCTCCACCTTCGTGGAAGTCTCCAGCCACATCGATGCGCTGACCATTGTTGCTGCCGTCATGGGTGGCAGCTTTGCATGGTGGTTTGGCCTGTCGCACCTGATCGGGCACTTCCGCCATCTCGTCACCGAGAAGCGATTAGGGCTTATCAATCAAACGGCCGGAGCGCTGTTGTTCGGCTTCGGCGTGCTGCTCGTTGGCGAGATTGCCTGGAAATTTTCCAGCCTGAGCTGACTTTCGCGCTTTACTGTCGTGTGCGATGCAACGTGAACTCGCCAAGGAGGATGCGTTCCTCCAGTCCGCGCGCCATCGATTGGACAGCCTCCTCGCCGAACAGAGCAACGAGGTCGGTGAGCGCAGTAAACATCGCGGCATAAGCCATCTGTTCTGGCGGCACGCCGTTTTCGGTGCCTTCGTCCCACGCCTGCAAGATGAGATTGAGCGCTTGCGAGCTGGTATCGTCCCCATCCAAAAGCTCGAATGATCGCATGAATGTCCCCCGTGTCGCCTGCGACGGCACGCAAATGGCCCTCCCCAAAAGGGACGGCGCGTTGGTGCTGACGCAAGCAATTTAGAACCCCCCACGTGCCTCATTAGCATGGGTCGATCAAAGAGCGAGCCTTGGCGGGATTCAAAGTAAACGGGCAGTCCGCGCACAGAGGATCAAGGCACGGATTTGACCAGCCTGTCGGCGATCTGCGTCCCCTCGGTCAGGAACCGGTTGATGACGTTCTGGGCCGACGGGCTGCAGGTATTATACGTGCGGCTATAGCTGCGATAACCCTTATTGAAGTTGCGTGTGAGTTGGGCGCGCCGCAGGGCCGTGGAGCCTTCGGACTTCACGAGTTCGCTCATGCGCTCGCGCCATAGCTGCCCCTCATCGGCCCCGCACAGCTCGCGCAAATAGTGCACGGCGCCCAAGATTTCGGCGAGCCGGAACAGTTGCAGATCATAGGGCTTGGTATCGCCGGGGGCAGCGTGCACACGCCCGGCGCCAAGTGCGCCAAATGCCATCGCGAGCGCAAGGCTGAAGGCCATCGCCCGTCGCCTGCGCCCACGCGCAAATGTTTGCAAAACGGTTATGCTTGCTGACACGGCGCGCGCCCCTTTCATCGGCTCAGGTTTGCATTGATTCTAGGCGCTCGTGCGACATTCGGCGATGGGACCCCTGCGCCATTTCTCGGCTTGTGCGCTTTTTTTCGAATAGTGCGCCACCGCGCCTCGCGCAAGGCCCCATGCGCGCGCACCTCAAGCGCTTCTCACTCGTCCCATTGCGCAGTAGGCTTGCCCACCATGTGTTCACGCTACAGCCTCACCTCGCCCCCCGAAGCGGTTCGCAGCTATTTCCGCTACGACAACGAGGCGGTCTTTCCGCCCCGCTACAACATCGCGCCCTCCCAACCCGTCGCCATTGTTCGCACCACGGTGAAGGGCGGACGCGAACTTGCCCTCGTGCGCTGGGGGCTGATCCCCACCTGGGTGAAGGACCCGCGCGATTTCCCCACGCTCATCAACGCGCGCGGCGAAACAGCGGCCGAGAAGCCGTCGTTCCGCGGCGCCATGCGCCATCGCCGCTGCCTCGTGCCAACGGACGGCTTTTACGAGTGGACAGGCGCGCGCGGTGCCAAACGGCCGTTCCTCGTTCGTCCGCGCACAGGCGGTCCGATGGGCATGGCGGGCCTCTATGAGCAATGGCTTGGCGCCGACGGCAGCGAAGTCGAGACGATGGCGATCCTCACGGTCGTGGCCAATCGCGCGATGGCGTCGCTGCATGACCGTATGCCGGCCATCATCGCACCCGAACACTTCGACGCGTGGCTTGACTGCTCGTCAGGCTCCGCAAAAGACGTCAAGGCCCTGCTTGCGCCCGCGCCAGATGATTTGCTCGAACTCATCGAGGTCAGCCGCCAGCTCAACAACCCGCGCAATGAAGGCCCGGAAGTGCAAGAGCCCGTCGCAGCGCCGTCAGAGTAGCTTGCCCGGATTGAGGATGCCCTTGGGATCGAGCGCGGCCTTCACCGTGCGCATCAGCTCAAGTTCGACCGGGCTCTTGAACTGCTGCAGCGCTGCGCGCTTCATTTGTCCGATCCCATGCTCGGCCGAGATCGATCCGCCCATCGCCGCCACGAGGCCATGCACGGCATCAGCCATCGGCTCCCAAAGCCCCAGAAACTTTGCCCTGTCCATGCCGTCGGGCTGCGTCACGTTGAAGTGCACGTTTCCATCGCCGAAGTGTCCAAACACCACCGGCCGCGCACCGGGACACACCTTTTCGACAATCGGTGTGACGCGCTCCAGAAACTCCGGGATAGACGCAACCGGCACCGAGATATCGTGCTTGATGGACCCACCTTCGGGCTTTTGTGCTTCGGAAGCCGTTTCGCGCAACCGCCACAGGCCCTGAGCTTGAGCCAGCGATCCGGCGATGACCCCATCGCTGATCACACCATTTTCGGCGGCTTCAGCCAGCAACCGCTCCATCGCTGCGAGCGCATTGCCCTCCGGACCGGCGTCCGAAATCTCTATCAGCACGTACCAGGGTGCTGCGTCCGGCAAGGGCAGTTTTGTGCCAGGGATGTGTTTGAGAACGAGGTCGATGGTGAAGGCGCTCAGAAACTCGAACGCTGTCAGTCCCGCGTGGGCTTGCGCCTCGGCCATGCGAAACAGTTTGAGTGTGTCGGAAGGTTTGCGAAGTGCCACGAAGGCAGTCGCCTTGTCGGGCAACTGAGAAAAGAGCTTCAGCGCCGCCGCCGTTATGACGCCGAGCGTTCCCTCCGACCCGATGAAGAGATCGCGCAAGTCATATCCCGTGTTGTCCTTCTTGAGTGTCCTGAGACCATCCCACACCCGGCCATCCGCCAAAACAACCTCAACACCAAGCGCCAGGTTGCGCGCATTGCCGTAAGCGAGCACGCCAACACCGCCTGCATTGGTCGCCAGAACACCGCCGATTTGACAACTTCCCTCCGAGGCGAGGCTCAAAGGGAAGTACCGGCCCGCATTGGCCGCAGTCTCCTGCGCTTCAGCAAGGGTCACACCGGCTTCGACAATCATCGCGCCGCCGGCGGCATCGACCTGGCGCACGCGTTTCAGTCGGGCAACCGAGAGGACAATTTCGCTCCCGCGTTCTGAGGGGATCTGGCCGCCGACGAGCCCAGTGTTTCCAGCCTGAGGTACGACGGCCACCCGGGCCTCGTTGGCAATTTGGAGGATGCGCGCAACCTCATCGGTGGAGCCTGGTTTGAGGACAACGGCCGCGCGTCCCACATACCGATCGCGCCATTCGCGCAGATAGGGGCGCTGCTGCTCAGGATCTACCAGAGCGTTTTCGGGCCCGACGATCGCCACGAGCCTTTGTAGGGTCTCTTCAGACGCCGGACTTAGAAGTGCGCGATGAGGTGACGTTTCGGTCATGATCTGGCCAATCTGGCAGCAAAGTCAGCGACTTTCGGCGGTCCACGGCAAACCTGTTGCATAAGGGCGCCAAATAAAACCTTTCTTTACTTTAGGCATTCACCATCTGGACACTATTCATTAAGCTAATCGCCGTTCGAGTACGGGGGTTTTGCGTTCATGCGACAAGTGATTGCGTGTCTGGCGCTCGCCAGCGTGTCGTTGGCTGCGTCCTTTGCCATTGCGGAAGGTTGGCCCGACCAGCCTGGTCCGGTCGAACTTGCCGCCAAAGGCTCCAGTCCCACGGGGACACCGCCGAAATCGGGCGTTTTGCTGATCCGTCATTCTGAGTGATCCCCAGCGACAGTTAGGACCCAATTTCTGCTCGTCAGCGCGGCGCGGCTGCGCGCGCAAGCCTGTCGTTGATTGCCTCGCCGAGGCCCTGGTTCGGGATCGGCATGACCGCAATTGTCACAGGCTCCGATTTATCCATCATACGAAGTGCGGCGAATAATTTGGCGGCGGCTTCGATGAGGTCGCCCGTTGGGCTGAGATTGATGACGCGCCCCGCAGTTGAAGGGACATCGGGCCCGAAGGCGAGCAGGGCTTCCTCACTTTTGACATCGGTTGCATTGAGCCGCACGCGCGCGTTGGGCGCATAATGGCTGGCGAGCTGGCCCGGTGCTTGCGGTTGCGCGTCGTCGGACAGCGCCCGGCGCAGGGGCTGACCAAGCACAGCTTCGATCGTCTCCGCAGGTGTTACACCAGTGCGCAGCATTACGGGCTCATTTCCCGTTGCGTCGAGAATGGTCGATTCCAGACCATGCGCCGTCGGGCCACCATCGAGAATCAACGACACGCGCTCGCCGAGATCGGTTTGGACGTGCTCAGCAAGCGTCGGGCTCACGTGCCCGGACCGGTTTGCCGACGGAGCGGCGACCGGGCGTTCTGTCGCGTGCAGCAGACGGTGGGCGATGGGATGATCGGGCGCTCGCAGTGCTACCGTTTCGAGACCGGCCGTTGCGAGATCGGAAATTGTCGACTGTGCGCTCTTTCGCACAACAAGCGTGAGCGGTCCTGGCCAGAACGCTTCAGCCAACCGAACCGCGAGCGGCGTGAACACGCCATGTTCTTGGGCGTGGGCGACGTCGATCACGTGGACTATCAGCGGGTTGAACTGCGGTCGTCCTTTGGCTTCAAACACGGCTGCAACGGCTCGTCCGTTCGTCGCATCCGCCCCAAGCCCGTAAACGGTTTCAGTTGGAAAGGCCACGAGCTGTCCCGCGCGCAAGTGGTCAGCGGCCACACGGATTGCCTCGTCCGTCGCCTTTACGATTCCCATGCTGCGTCGCCCCTTTTTCGCGTTGTCACGCTTCTCTTACCCGCTCGGGCTGAATTCTGTCCAAACTGTGTGTAGGGTTCCTCACTGAATTCGAAAGGACGCACGCAGTTGGTCTTCAGAGTTGGCAATATTGTTGTTTGCAGCGCGCTCGCCCTCATCCTCTTGGCTTTGGGCGCGCCCGGGGCGCATGCCAACTGGCTCACCAAGTTGACGGGTGAAGCTGGTTGGTCGAGCGGCGATACGGCGACGTCGGGCGTTCGTGCCCTTGATCGCGCGAGTGCTCATATCACGGCCCTCGCAGTGGCTGAGGGTGCCGTACTTGCCGCGCACCTGACGCCGGAAGGACATTGGAAGTTCGTCAATCGCGACGGTGAGGTCTTTACGGCCGCTACAGCCGACGAGATGCAGCGTGTGGTGCCAACTTTGTTGCCCGATGCGTCGATCGGAACCAAGTTGACGATCTACCTGACGGAGGACAGCGTCTTTGCCGATCGCGCGCTGCTGGCGGACCTACCCGCTGACGCCGCGCTCTACATCGTCGCGGGAAACGAGAGCTTTCGTTTGCTCAGACGTTGGCGCCAGGGCGCCGAGCGGCTCTACGCCGAAGTGCGCCCTAATCTCATCATCGAACTGAATGAGCAGGGTTTGTTTGACGAGGCGCTTGCCCAGTTGGAGCGCCCATTGAGCCGTTCCAACATCCGCACGCTGGCTCTGGAGCCTGGAGGGCCGCAGGCACTTTCGTCTCACCCGGCGTTTGAGCCGGGCCAAAGGACCGTTCTTGTCGACCTGGTTGACCCTGGCAGTCTGCAATCTGCCTTTGGCTCTGTGCGTGGGCAAACTCTACTCGTGACAGGGCGCCGGGACGGCGGTCAGTTGTACTTTCGTCCGTCGAGTGGGCCCGAGCAAAGCATCAAGATCCAATCGCTCGTCGATGCCGCCCGAGCGGCTGACGTCAATCTTATCATCTTAAATACACCCTCAGCGCGCCAGCCGGGTGGCCGCAACTGGTTGTGGCAACGCTTTGAATTCGATGGTCTCGATTTGGCGCTGAAGCGCGCCACGTTGGCCGATTTTCTCGATGCCCTGGCCGCAAACCACGGCCAATACATTGTGTCGGTCTCGCGCGAAGGCAGCGACCGCTTTTTCATTCTTGCGATGCCGGACAACCAGAGCGGCGAACCTCTCACGGGGCTTTTGGGCGAGTGGCTGAGCGAAGCAGCCACGCACATCACGGGTAGTGTGGCCACCGACGGTGTCCAGATTCACGCGCTGAGTGAATCGCGACAAACAGAGCTGGATCGGCGCATCATTCCTTGGATTCCGTCCGACTATCAGATCGCCTATCTCATTGCCGTTGCAGCGGGCCTGCTCGGCTGGCCAGTTGCGCGAAGCTGGTGGGCGCGTATTTGGCCTCCAGAGCGGCGCGAGGAATATACCGGGGCAACGGGTTTCCGCGCTGCGCAGTCGGCACGTTTCGTCGCCTTTGTGCTGGTGTTCTTGCCCGTCGTTGGCATTCCCGCGCTGATCTTCTCGCTGCTCTTGTATCTCGCCGGTTTCGCCGCGCGGTTGATGCGTTATGTCCGAAAGCTGTTCGATCGCCCCGAGCCGAAGGCAGGATGATGTGTTCAGGTCATTAGGGCGGCCATCAAATTCAATCGTTCAACATGAGGTGAAACGTGGCGGCCCTGCGAGATAAGACGCTCTTCATCACGGGAGCCAGTCGCGGCATTGGCCTTGCCATTGCGCTGCGTGCTGCAGCTGACGGTGCGAATGTCGCCATCGTGGCAAAGACGCAGGAACCCAATCCAAAGCTTGAGGGCACCGTTGAGACGGCGGCATCTGCCGTCGAGAAGGCTGGCGGGAATGCGCTCTCAATTCCTTGCGACATTCGCTTCGAGGATCAGATCGAGGCGGCTGTTGCTGCAACGTGCGATGCCTTCGGCGGGATCGACATCTGCATCAATAACGCGAGCGCTCTCTCCCTTGGCCGCATCGAGGAGACGTCTCAGAAGCGCTTTGACCTCATGATGAGCGTCAACGCACGAGGCACGTTCCTAACAACCAAGGCCTGTCTGCCCCACCTCAAACAAGCGGAGAACCCCCACGTCCTTGTCATCTCGCCACCGCTTGATCTGAAGCCGCACTGGTTTGCAGGACATGTCGCCTATTCGATCTCGAAGTACGGCATGAGCCTGGTCGTTCTGGGCCTTGCAGAGGAGTTCAAGCCAAACGGCATTGCGGTCAATGCGCTTTGGCCGCGAACGACGATCGCCACCGCGGCAATCCGCAACATTCTGGGAGGCGAGGAGGTCATGCGCATGAGCCGCCGGCCCGAGATTGTCGCGGATGCGGCCTATCTGGCGCTTCGGCAGCCGTCCAAGACGTTTACGGGTCAGTTCCTGATCGACGATACGTTCCTGTACGAGATGGGGGGCGTGAGAGACTTCGAGAAATACGCCGTCGAGCCCGGTGTGCCGCTTGCCCCCGACTTCTTCGTTCCTGCCGACAGTCCGCCGCCGCCGGGTATAATCATTGCAGATGATCTTGAATTGACCTGAGGCCACGTGAGCTAGTGCAAAGCTGGCGCGGATTTACCTTCTCGCCAGCGCTCGTTGCCGCCCCGGCTATGGCCGTTTGCACCGATGGCGCTAACATGGTCACTTAAGGCGACAAAAGCGCAAAAGAGCCCACGTCCTTCATGGCCACACTCCTCATCACACACCCTTGTTTCGTCAACCACGATACTGGCCGCGGTCACCCCGAGCGCGCCGATAGGATGCGTGCAATCGACAATGTGTTGGTGCACGACGTCTTCATCGATCTCGTGCGCGAGGAAGCCCCCTTACGCGATGATGTGGAAGACCAAATCAAACTCGCCCACCCTGAAGACTACCTCGAAAAGATCCGCGCGATTGCTAAAGGGCCGATCAACGGGACACGGCACGTCGATGCAGACACGGTGATCTCTACCGGGTCGTGGGAGGCGGCGCTACGCGCGTGCGGTGCTGGGCTTCATGCCGTTGATGCCGTCATGGATGGGCGGGTCGCGAATGCGTTCTGTCAAGTGCGTCCGCCTGGACACCACGCGGAGTCCCATCGTGCGATGGGTTTTTGTCTATTTTCGAACGCGGCGATTGCGGGGCTCTATGCGCGCGCGAAGCACGGTGCAAAACGCATCGCCGTCGTTGACTTCGACGTCCACCACGGTAACGGCACCCAAGAGATCTTCTGGTCGGACAAAGATCTGTTTTATGGTTCCACCCACGAAATGCCGCTCTTTCCCGGCACAGGTGCTGTCAGTGAGACCGGCGTCGACAGCAATATCTGCAACGCACCCTTGCGGGCCGGCGATAGCGGTGAGGCGTTCCGCGAAGCCTTCGAATCGCGCATTCTCCCCGCACTCGACGCGTTTGCTCCTGATCTGCTTTTGATTTCGGCCGGGTTCGATGCGCACGAGGCCGACCCTCTTGCAAACGTGCAGCTAGTGGAAGGTGACTTCATGTGGGCCACGGAGAGACTTGCCGCTGCCGCCAACAAACATTGCGACGGTAAGATCGTGTCGCTGCTCGAAGGGGGCTACAATCTGAACGCTCTGGCAAAGTCAGTTGCGGTTCATGTGAAAACGCTAATGGACGTTGGCACATAGGTGCGCTGATTTGCGTACATGCCGACATGAACGTGCGGCAAAATGGACATGAACATGGTCAAAGCCGGTACCAAGCACGCCGATATCAAGGACATGAACTTCGAGCTGGCGCTCAAAGAACTGGAAACCATCGTCAGCCGGCTGGAGCGCGGCGACGTGGAATTGGAAGAGTCTATCGCGATTTATGAGCGCGGGGAGCTCCTCAAAGCCCATTGCGACCGGCTTTTGAAGCAGGCTGAAGCAAAAGTCGAAAAATTGGCCTTTGCCGCCGACGGCACTCCCAATCGCACCGAGCCACTCGATCCTGAAGGCTGAATTGGGCTGAATTTGTCCCAAAAGTGGCAAATCCATGGCCGGACTTAACCACGTTGCGAATGAATGTCGCGGTTGCCCCTTGTGGAAGGGCTAGCTTGTGTGATGCAACCTGGATAGGTTGCGGCGTCGCAAAAGCGGAGGGAAAATTCCTTTGACTCGCCGCGAGCTTGACGACCTAAGTTAATAGTTCAGGAGAACAAAGATGAAGCTCGGATTTAAGGGTCTGGCTGCAGTGCTGGGCAGCGTTGTACTGATGAGCGCCATGGCCGCGACCCCGGCGAGCGCCTGCAAGGCGAAAAAGGCCCATGGTTGGAAAGCCGCGCCGGCTCCGATGACGAAAGTCTTTGGCTGGAAGAAGCGGAAGTGCATGAAGGCCAAGTGGCGCCACAAGAAGAAGTGTGCTCGCTACCTCTAAAGGCGCATATGGCGTATTCGTCCATCGCCATAAACAAGCGCGGCTCCTCAATAGGGGCCGCGCTTTTTATTTGGCTGCCACGCAATAGTCTATCAGGTGCTCTATCCACTCTTGCAGCCGCGCCAGGGTGTGAGATAACCAACCTATGGAAATCGTAAACGGTAGAGTGCCTCGTGGATCGTGCTGATAAGACGCCGCTCCTGGATGGGGTAAAGACGCCTGAGGACTTGCGAAAGCTTCCCGAGTCCGACCTGTCACAATTTGCTGCCGAGCTGCGCCAGGAAACGATCGACGCTGTTTCGGTGACAGGTGGCCATTTGGGTGCGGGACTCGGGGTGGTCGAGCTCACTGTCGCCTTGCACTGGGTCTTCGATACGCCGCGCGATCGGCTCGTCTGGGACGTTGGGCACCAAACATATCCGCACAAGATCATCACCGGCCGGCGCGAGCAGATTCGAACGTTGCGTCAACCGGGTGGCCTTTCCGGTTTCACCAAGCGCACAGAGAGCGAATACGATCCTTTCGGGGCTGCGCATTCCTCCACGTCGATTTCCGCGGGTCTCGGTATGGCGGTCGCGCGCGACTTGGCCGGCGTAGACAACAACGTCGTCTGCGTGATCGGCGACGGCGCGATGAGTGCGGGCATGGCCTACGAGGCGATGAACAATGCCGGCGCGCGCGATGAGCGACTTATTGTGGTCCTCAATGACAACGACATGTCGATTGCCCCGCCGACCGGTGCCATGTCTGCGTATCTCGCGCGCATCACCTCAAGCGGCACGTACCTCTATCTGCGCGACATCGCCAAGCAACTCGCACGGCAACTTCCCAAGAGCTGGGAGCGGCGCGCAGCACGGGTTGAGGAATACACCCGTCACCTCTGGCAAGGCGGTGCGTGGTTCGAAGAGCTCGGCTTCTATTACGTGGGGCCCATTGATGGCCACGACTTTGCCCAGCTCCTTCCTGTGCTCAAGAATGTACGGGACGCCAAGCAAGGGCCGATCCTGGTTCACGTCGTGACCAAGAAGGGCAAGGGCTATGCCCCGGCCGAGGCTTCCGATGACAAGTATCATGGCGTTGCTAAATTCAACGTCGTAACCGGTGCGCAGATAAAGCCGCAGCCAAAGGCGCCGAGTTACACGAAAGTGTTTGCCCGGAGCCTCGTTGAGGAGGCCCGCAAGGACGACAAGATTGTCGCCATTACTGCAGCGATGCCGGAAGGGACCGGCCTTGATCTTTTTGCCAAGGAATTTCCCGACCGCACCTTCGATGTGGGGATCGCAGAGCAGCACGCCGTTACGTTTGCGGCCGGACTTGCCACCGAAGGCTTCAAGCCATTTGCTGCGATCTATTCCACGTTTCTCCAGCGCGCCTACGATCAGGTCGTTCACGACGTTGCAATTCAACGACTGCCGGTGCGCTTTGCCATCGACAGGGCTGGGCTCGTCGGTGCTGATGGGCCAACCCATGCGGGTGCCTTCGACATAGCCTATCTCGGCTGCCTTCCGGGCTTCGTGGTAATGGCCGCCGCCGACGAGGCGGAACTCGTACACATGGTAGCGACCGCATCCGCAATCGATGACCGACCGAGTGCCCTGCGTTATCCGCGCGGTGAAGGCATAGGCGCCGAGTTGCCAGCACAGGGCTGTCCGCTTGAGATTGGCCGCGGACGAATTGTGCGCGAAGGCACTGCCGTCGCTCTGCTGTCGCTTGGCCCGCGGCTTACCGAGTGCCTGAAGGCGGCTGATGAGCTCAATGCGTATGGTCTTTCAACGACGGTGGCCGATGCGCGTTTTGCCAAACCGCTCGATGAGGACCTCGTCCGGCGGCTGGCACAAAACCACGAAGTCTTGGTGACGATTGAGGAAGGTGCGATCGGCGGCTTTGGTAGCCACGTACTCAATTATTTGGCGCGCGCGGGGATACTCGATAGCGGCCTCAAGGTCCGCACGATGGCGTTGCCGGATGTCTTCATCGATCACGGCAAGCCAGAGCGCATGTACGAGGACGCCGGCCTATCGGCGACGGGCATCGTGACGACGGTACTGGGCGCGCTCAGGCGCGAGTCGATATTGAGCGAAGCGACCCGCGCCTGAGGCGAATTTCCTACTCCACGGTAATCGTAATCACGTCCGACTCGACCGGTGGGTCGTGTGGAATGTGATTGTGATCGCCGAGGATCAGCTGGAGCGTATGCTTGCCGGGTTCCAGGCCGATCGCCGTTTCCGTCTGAGCGCCGCCGTAGTGTTTGTGATTGGCATCAGAGGGAATGGGAGCGTTGTAGTCTTGGAGCTTCCCATCAATCAGCAGGTGATGATGGCCTGAGTGGACGTCATCTTGCCCGGCCGGGGCGACGTCCATCCCTTCGACGCCAAATTGAAGCGGGATTGGGCTTCGGACCGTTGCACCGTCCTTAGGCATGATGAAAAAGACTTTGGCGCCGGGTAGTGAAGGTGTGCGCTCGACTGTAGTCTCCTCAACTGCTGTTTCCTCAACGGCTGTTTCCTCAACAGCGGTTTCCTCGGTATCGGTTGTAGCGGCGGGAGCAGTGTCCTCGACGACAGCTTCCGCAGTTTCTTCAGTGGCCGCAGACGCGGTCTCCTCAACGACGGTTTCGTCGACTTCCTCAACAACGGTCTCGGGAGCGGCCGCTTCGCTTGCGGCTTCCTCGGTCTCATTAGCGACCTCAGCCATAGGCTCAGGCTTCTCAGCTGGCTCAGGCGTTGTCGTCTCGGCCTTCTCTGTTTCTTTTGCGACATCGGCCATAGGCTCGGGCTTCTCAGCCGGTTCAGGCTTTGTCGTCTCGGCCTTCTCCGTTTCTTTTGTGACTTCGGCCAATGGCTCTGTCTTCTCAGCATCGGCGGAAGGCGCGCTCTTTTCGGCCTCCTGCCCACATGCTGCGAGCAACAAAACAGCACAAACGGTAATGATGAAAGACTTCATTCTAGACAGCTCCTCTAAACTCGGGTGCGGATTTTTGTGCGCTGATAGATTGATAGCGTAGACTTGTACCAATGAGAATGCGGTTTGATATAGCAATGGTTGAGAGGGGACTCGTGCCGACACGCTCTCGGGCCCGGGACCTGATCCGACACGGCAAAGTCTTGATAGACGGTGAGGTTTGCACCAAGCCAGCGCTGGGGATTGATTCTGGGCGTATTGTGAGCATTGCACCGGATACGCCGCTTCGGGTCTCGCGGGGCGCAACGAAGCTGGAGGCGGCGTTGGATGCATTCGAATGCGACCCAGACGGGCGCATAGCGCTTGATATTGGTGCCTCGACGGGCGGGTTCACTGAAGTTCTACTGGTGCGCGGCGCAAAGCGGGTCTACGCGGTGGACGTTGGCCACGGTCAATTGCACCAGCAGCTCAAAGACGATCCCCGTGTTGTCTCGTTGGAGGGCTGTGATGCGCGAAGTTTGAGCACGGAAACCATTCCTGAACAGCCGAATGCCATCGTGGCCGATGTGAGCTTCATTTCTCTCACAAAGGCGTTGGGTGCCACGCTGAAACTCGCGGCGCCCGGGGCGTGGCTTCTGGCACTGGTGAAGCCGCAATTTGAGGTCGGCCCCGACCGCATCGGCAAGGGCGGCATCGTGCGCGAAATATCCGCACATCAAGATGCTGTCGCGCAAGTGAGGGCGTGGATTGCGGCTCAGCCGGGCTGGCGGGTTCTGGGAGTCATACCCTCGCCAATCAAGGGCGGATCAGGCAACGAAGAGTTCCTACTCCACGCTGTCCACGATGAGTGAACTGGCCGACCTCAAGATCACCCGTCTCGGCGCACAGGGTGACGGCGTTGCCGAAACGACGGCGGGGCCGGTCTACGTGCCCTTCACGCTGCCGGGCGAGTGCGTGCGTGCGAATGTGCAGGGCGAACGAGCCCAGCTCGTTACGGTTCTGACAGCAAGTCCGGCGCGGACCACACCGGCATGCCATCATTTCACGCACTGCGGCGGCTGCGCTCTGCAGCATCTGGAAATGCCAGCGTACTTGCAATGGAAGCAAGAGTTGGTCGCTCGTGCATTCTCGGCCCGCGCGATCGAGGCCCCTATCGAGCCGGTCGTGAGCGTTGCACTGGGGACGCGCCGTCGCGCGACGTTCTCGGCGCGACGCACTGCGCGCGGCATCACCCTTGGCTTTTACGAGGCGCGGGGAAGGGAGATTGTCAACCTCGATGAGTGTCCTGTCACCGCACCGGCAATTGTTCAGGCGCTGCCCGGCCTCAAGTGCATGATAGAGCCCCTGCTGTCGCGTAAAGGGATCGCGCGGCTCGTCGTCACGTGTGCTGCCAATGGTCTCGATGTCTGCATCGAGGATGTTCGCGGTGATCTTTCGCCAGAAGTGCTCGAGCATGTCGCGCGGGAAGCCATGAAGCTGCAATTGGCACGCGTGAGCCTAGGCGAGGACACGCTCTATCAAGGGGCGCTTCCAGTGATATGCTTTGGTTCCGCCAACGTTGCGTTGCCGCCCAAAGCGTTTCTGCAGGCGGTGCCTGAGGCCGAAGCCCAGATGGTCACGATCGTGGCATCCGCGTTGAGCGGCGCAAAGCGCGTGGCCGACCTGTTTTGCGGGCTGGGTACATTCACCATCCCGATCGCAAACGATGCCTCCGTTCTTGCAGTGGATGGTGACCGACAGGCAATCACAGCACTCGAAGAGGCGTCAAAGCGAACGCCGGGTTTGAAACCCGTCGAGGTGAAGGTCCGCGATCTTTTCCGCGAACCGTTGTCGCCGAGAGAGCTAAACGGCGTCGATGCGGTGGTATTTGACCCACCGCGCGCCGGTGCTGCCGCCCAGTCTCAATCCCTTGCGATATCAAAGGTCAAAACCGTGGCCGCGGTTTCGTGCAACCCAGGAACACTTGCGCGCGATGCGCGCATCCTGATCGACGGGGGTTTTCGTCTGGAGAGCGTCACGCCGATCGATCAGTTTCTTTATTCGCCCCACGTTGAGGCTGTCGCCATCTTTCGTCGCTAGCCCGGGAGTAGCCGCTCCACGTAGGCGGGCACGACCTCCGTTGCCCGACCATGGATAGTCTCCGCAAACAGGCTCGCGCCTTCCGACGGTTCCAGATTGAGTTCGACCGTGTGCGCTCCGTTTGCGTGCGCCTCCGCGACGAACCCAGCTGCGGGATAGACGTTGCCGCTGGTGCCGATGGAAATGAACAAATCAGCGGCGACGAGGTGCGCGGCGATACGCTCCATGTGATAGGGCATCTCGCCGAACCAGACGACATCGGGGCGCATCGCTCCCGCCCCGCCACATGCCGGACATACGGTCTCGCCGGTAAGGTCGTCCAACCAAACGTGACGCGCACCGCAGTCCGAGCACAGCGCGTTCAAGAGCTCGCCGTGCATGTGGATGAGGTTGTTGGTCCCGGCTGCCTCATGTAGCGCGTCGATGTTCTGCGTCACAACCGTCACATCGCCGGGATGCTCACGCTCTAGCTTGGCGAGTGCGATATGCGCGGCATTTGGTTTGATGCCGGCATGGGCCCGGCGGCGCTGGTTATAGAAATCCTGCACCAGCGCTGGATTGCGCGCGAAGCCTTCGGGAGTCGCCACCTCCCGGTAGTCGTACTTTGCCCAGATGCCACCCTTGTCGCGGAAGGTCGAAAGTCCGGACTCGGCCGAAAGTCCGGCGCCAGTCAGCACCACGATATGTTCGTAGGTGCCCATCTAAGCCGAACAGCCTCGCTAGAGCAATTTGCCCATGACGACGGCCGTGTCGAGCATGCGGTTGGAGAATCCCCACTCGTTGTCATACCAGGCGAGAACGCGCCCGAGCCGGCCGTCGACGATATGCGTCTGGCTGGAATCGAAATTGGCCGAGTAAGGTGAGTGATTGAAGTCAATGGAGACGAGCGGCTCGGTCTCGTAGCTCAACACACCCTTCATGGCCTTCTCGGCGGCATTTGCCATCGCCTCATTGATCTCATCAACCGTCGTTTCGCGGCCAGGAATGAAATTCAAGTCGACGACCGACACGTTGGGCGTTGGAACGCGGATCGCCGTTCCATCGAGCTTGCCTTTGAGTTCAGGCAGCACCAGGCCGACGGCCGATGCCGCGCCCGTTGAGGTCGGGATCATTGAAAGGCCCGCAGCGCGTGCGCGGCGCCAATCCTTGTGTGCCTGATCAAGAATACGCTGATCGTTGGTATAGGCGTGGATCGTCGTCATGAACCCGCATTGAATTCCAACAAGATCGTTCAAGACCTTGGCGACAGGTGCCAGGCAGTTCGTCGTGCACGAGGCATTCGAAACGACAATGTCGTCTGCTGTCAGCTTGTCCTGGTTCACGCCATAGACGACGGTAAGATCCGCACCCTTCGATGGGGCGGAGACAAGCACGCGCTTTGCCCCGGCTTCCAAGTGCACGACCGCCTTTTCTTTGGCTGTGAAAATGCCCGTGCACTCCATGACGATGTCGACGCCGAGCTCTTTCCAAGGAAGCTTTGAGGGGTCCCTCTCGGCCAGCACTTTGACAGGAGTGCCCAGCCCGACATCCATCATATCTCCGTCGACCGCGACTTCGCCGGGGAACCTTCCGTGTACGCTGTCATATTTGAACAGGTGCGCATTTTCCTGTGCCGGCACGAGGTCGTTGATGGCAACGATTTGAAGGTCGCTGCGCTTGGCCTCGGCGGCAGCCCGCAGAACATTCCTGCCAATGCGGCCAAAACCAGAGATTGCGACTTTCACTGCCATTTTGCCCTCCTCAAAGGCGGAATTTTTTTCTTAGGCCAGGAATCGGCTGAACAACGTGCGTCCAGCATACGGACGGTCGCGTTGGCACGATTTGGACGCAAAGCGGGGCCATTAACTTGAGGGGAGGCAGGACTGTCAATGGCGCATGATTGCAGGTAACCAGCGGCCTGCTTGTGGCACCGGCCGCGGATTTCTGTTGGGGGATGTGGCCGGGCACAGCTCGTTTGTTGACGCGTTTGAAGGGGGACACTTATGGTTGCAGCTGCGAATGTGCCGCGGGCTGGCCGAGGGCAAAGCCAGGCTCGCGGAAAGCGGGACAAGGGGTGATGGCGGAGCGCAATGCACGGAAAGCAAAGGGACAATTGACGCAACGGTCGGCCAAGGCACGCACGCCAGCCAAGACCGCGGCGCAACGATCTGCGGCACGGGTCAAGTCACTTGAGCAGGAGTGTGATCGCCTGAAGGCTCAGCTCGCGCTGGCCAAGGAGCGGATCGCCGATCTTGAGGAGAGTCGCGTCAAGGCCGTCAATCGAATAGATTGGGTCATCGATTCGCTGCAAAGCGTGCTTGAGACCGAAGCCTGATTGCAGCGACAGATTTGGGCACTGCCGGCGGGGGCGATGGGCCAGGTTTCTGTCATTCTGAACGGACGGTCCTATCGCTTCAATTGCGAGGACGGCGAGGAGGCGCGCTTAAAGGAGCTCGTCGCCTACGTGAAGGGCCGTGTCGACGCACTGAGCCGTGAATTCGGCAGTGTCGGTGAGGAGCGCCTGGTCCTGATGGCCGCCATCCTCATCACGGACGAGCTTTGGGATACGCGCGCCGAAGCGGATGGTTCAGTCGACGGCGGAGACAAAGAGACAGCGGAAGAGGAAAAGCCTTCGCCGCGCTCTTCACGCGTTGACTTCGGCAGCAAGCAGCGCACCGCTTCAAGTAGTACGTGAGTGGCGATACAGCCTGCGCCTCGTTGCCACATCTCCGCGCTAACGACGTTTTTTCGCACGCGCCTGAGCACGCCTTCCTCAATACTTTTCGATTCAGACGATGACGAGGGGATTGGAGAATCTACGCGCGTAGATTACATTCACGTCTGCTGCGGGGCTCGTTTGAAGCAACATGTTCCCCGGGGCCTATAAGATCCGCACGGGAGTTGTCCCTGTTCAGGGTCGTGGCCTTGGACACACGGCGCCCACCTACGTTTTGTAGGGACCACGCGGGATCAATGCTTCGACGGCCACCGCGGCTTCTTTCACGTTCAGTTTTCATGATGGCGGACGAAAAAACGGCAGAAAGAGCCCGCGCAAGGGCTCGGCGTGAGGCCGCCCATGCCCATCAAGGTGCGCGCGCCAGTGCACAGATCGCCGAGAATGGCCTGGGCTTCCTTGCGCTCAAGCCAGGTGCGATCGTCTCGGGGTTTTCAGCCATTCGCGATGAGATTGATCTCGAGCCGCTTCTGAGGCGTCTTGCCGATGAGGGCTATCGGCTTTGCTTGCCCGTCATAGAGGGAAAGGGACGGCCGCTCGTCTTTCGGGCGTGGGCCCCGGGCGATGTAATGGGCGAGGCGGCGTGGGGCATTGCTGAGCCGCTTCCATCCCAGCCCATTCTTGAGCCTGATGTTGTGCTCGTTCCACTGCTTGCGTTTGATGCAAAGGGCTATCGACTTGGCTACGGGGGTGGATTTTATGACCGCACACTCCTGCGGCTCCGCGCTCTAAAGCCCGCCATTGCCGTCGGCATCGCTTATGACGAGCAAAGGATCGACGCAGTGCCTCATCTCGACTATGACCAGCAGCTCGATTGGGTGCTGACGCCGTCAGGCCCTCTGCGCTGTTCTGGGCAGTCATCTGGATAGCTGATGCGTCTTCTCTTTCTCGGCGATGTGGTGGGCCGCTGCGGCCGCAAAGTGGTCCTTGATGGGCTTCCCGGATTGCGCCGGCGCTACAAGTTGGACTTCGTTGCCATCAATGGTGAGAATGCCGCCGGCGGTTTTGGCATCACCGAATCCATATTGGTGGATCTGTTGGATGCGGGGGCCGACGTCGTAACGCTTGGCAACCACGCGTTCGATCAAAAAGACGCACTGGTTTTTATCGAGCGCCATGATCAGCTGCTTCGGCCGATCAACTACCCACCGGGAACGCCGGGGCGCGGATCGGGTCATTTCAAGGCTGCCAATGGCGCCGACGTACTCGTCATCAACGCCATGGGCCGCATATTTATGACCGAACTTGAGTGTCCCTTTCGCGCGATCGACGACGAGATCTCCGCCTGCGGGCTCAAGCAAGGCGCCGATGCGATTCTGATCGACTTTCACGCCGAGGCGACAAGCGAAAAGCAAGCGTTGGGGTTCTTTGTTGATGGACGCGCAAGCGTCGTCGTCGGGACCCACACGCACGCACCCACGGCTGACGAGCGCGTGTTGCCTTCAGGGACGGCCTATATCTCCGACGTCGGCATGTGCGGGGACTACAACTCGGTGCTCGGCATGGACCCCGCTGAGCCAGTCAATCGGTTTCTGACCAAGATTCCGAGCCAGCGCTTCGAGCCCGCAACAGGCCCTGCGACGCTCTCTGGCCTGGCCGTGGAGATCGACGATGCAACGGGGCTGGCGCGCCGCTGCATGGCGGTGCGTATCGGTCCCAATCTGGAGCCCGCAGAACCATCGGAATGGCTCGAGCAGCCGGTGTTGGGCTGATGACGCGGTGCACAGCGCACTGGCCTTGACCCCGCAGCGCACCTTCGGCCAATAAGGCCCAATCCCGCACAGCAAAGAGAGAGCCATGGCTGGCCATTCCCAATTCAAGAACATTATGCATCGCAAGGGTCGCCAGGACGCGGCCAAGGCCAAAACGTTCTCCAAGCTCGCCCGTGAGATCACGGTGGCGGCCAAGACAGGCTCCCCGGATCCGACAATGAATGCGCGTCTGCGCCTCGCTGTTCAGGCTGCGCGCGCAGAGAACATGCCGAAGGATAATATCGAACGTGCCATCAAAAAGGCCCAGGGCGGCGACAGCGAAGCCTACGAGTCCATTCGATATGAAGGGTATGCGCCCGGTGGCGTTGCTGTGATCGCAGAGGCTTTGACCGACAACCGCAATCGAACGGGTGGCGCTGTCCGTGCGGCCTTTGCCAAGTATGGCGGCAACTTAGGCTCAACTGGCTCGGTGGCGCATATGTTCGATCACGTCGGTGAGATCACCTACAAGGCAGAGGCCGGCACGGCTGACGCCGTCCTGGATGCGGCGATCGAGGCGGGCGCCGAGGACGCGCAGTCTGACGCCGACGGCCATCTCATCACCTGCTCATTTGACAGCCTCGGAACAGTGGCAGGCGCGCTGGAGGAAAAGCTTGGCGAAGCCGAAAGCGTCAAAGTGGTGTGGAAGCCGAACCTCACGACGCCTGTTGAGGAAGAACACGCCGAGACGATCTTGAAGTTGATCGCGGTGCTCGATGACGATGACGACGTTCAGAACGTCTTTGCCAATTTCGAAGTATCCGACGAGGTTCTCAAGAAACTGACGGCCGCTTGAGCTAGCGCAACCGCACGAACTGGTTGGCAGGCGTATGACGTCCCTCGTGGTCTCGGAGAGACCCCAGGTCGCAGACGCTTGCGCCCGATCATGGGACCGGCGCAATTGCCTTTCGCCCCTGTGCCGCTCGGCGGATCTGAGCGCATACGGTACTTCTGGCACCGCGGGGCCTGAGTGTTATCCTCCTTTGGTTGCATACCCGTCCACACCCAAAACCGCTAAGTTAGGGCATGGAAGCCGATTTTACCGGCCGTTCATCATAGTGGTACAAGGTGGCAGCAGGTGAAACGTCCCGTCTTAATACGCGATCCGAATTTGCAGTTTGCGCCGCTGGAACAAAGAGTTGAGTGGCACGCAAATGCTTGCACTACTGAATCGAGCGATCGAGTTCAATCGGTTCGGCACCACAACGTGTGACGTTCAATTCTTGCCGTCCATATCGCCGTAGTTGCCGTGGGCCGGTTTGCTGAGTGAAGTCCGACGCGGCGCGAGACGAAGGAGCACGGGTTATGTTCTTCAAATCCAAGAAGCCCGAGACGAACGAGTCAGTAGCGGGTGCTAGCTCCCCGCCACCGGCGGATTCGGGAGAAGCCGGCGCAGCGGCGAGCGATCAGGGCGTTAGTCCTGAAGTGGCTGCACAACGGCGCAAGCTTTCCAAAGAGCTGCAAGCCGCATTCGGTAGCATCGTGAGCATCATGATGCGCACGCCGAACCTTCGGCAGGCGACGCTGGCCGACGTCGAAGCTCTCGTGGTGCCCGCAGTGGCGACGGGACAGTTCGCGGTTGCCGAAGCACAGTCGAAAGAAAACGGAGCAACAGCCCCGGTGGCGGCCGTCTTGTGGGCCAATGTCTCCGAGGAAGTCGATTGCCGGTTGTCGGTGGAAGGCGATAAGCCTGTGAAGCTCGAGCCCAAGGACTGGAAGAGCGGGGACATCCCTTGGCTCGTCATGGCGATCGGCGACAAGCGCTTCTTAAAGAGCATGCTTGAGCAAGTTCAGTCGAAGACGCTCAATGGCCGGCCGCTGAAGACGCGTAAGATGAGCGGAAATGGTCAAGCGTCTGAAGTTTCTGCCGCCGCCCAGTAGTCCAATCGAACGTGTGATTTCGGAGGATCGGCCAAGGCCGCCGACCGTGCTGCTGTACTATGCATTGCGGTTGCGGTCCTATGATTGTGCCGATTGACGGGTGTCAAAGGCAGCGGCGGATGTACTGTCTAGTCTTTCGTCCCAGGTTGGGGCGGAGAACTCAGAGAGGAAATTGCCATGTCGATGCTCAAAGTCATCGAAGTTCTCGCAGAGTCCAACAAGAGCTGGGAGGATGCTGCACAGGACGCCGTCGCGCAGGCGGACAAGTCTGTTCGCAACGTCAAATCGATCTACATCAAGAATTTCGAGGCGAAGGTTGAGGCCGGCAAAATCAAGAAATACCGGATTAACGCCAAGATCTCCTTCCTCCTAGACTGAACCGGCGAAGAGCCCTCGACAAACGCGGGCCTGTCGCTTGTGCTGTTGGCCCGCATACGGGTGCAATGCGAACCCGTTAGCCGGGGCGATCATCAGTCGATTTAGGTGACGCCCCAGAGGGACTGAACGGCGCTTCAGGTGTCGTCACCGAGGCGTGCGCAAGCTCATGATGTAGGCGATGACATTGTCGGCGACATCTGTTGGGAGGATAAGATTGGGCATCGTCGGATGCGGGCTCTGTAGCCACACGGCAAGTGCGCGCGGTGACATGCCTGGTGTGTCGGCCACATCTTGAAAGCTTGGCGCATCCGCAACGGGTGAAAATTCTTCACCAGCCTCAACGCCATGGCATTCCGCGCATACCTGCTTTGCGTATTCCTGGCCTTGCTTCGCATCACCAAGTTCCACCGCCGCGGCCGCCAAAGAAGTTAGCATGAATATCGCGACAGCTAGGTTGATCGTTCGCATCGCCAACGGTTCTCCGTCTCACTGAATGTCGAATGAGTCCGCCCAACACTGGTGGGAGCGGCAGGCAGACCTCGTACAACGCCTGATATCCTCACTCTAGCGTTCCGCATGCAGTGAAGGGATTGACTTGCATCAACGGTTGGCGTGGACCCACCGTCGGCTAGCAATGCAAACGGCGAACCCTTAGAGGTCGATTAGGCGGCAGACCCTGGTCGTATCCGCTTCAAGAATTCCCAAAGTGGGAGTGCAGCAAGTCCGCCAATCACGCCCGATGCGTAGCTGGGTAGCTCAAACCCCAGAAGTGCCTGCCAGATGATACCCGCCAGGTAGCTAACGAGAACCACGACAAGGATGGTGATCACCAGGCGCTGCCAGAAAGGCAAAAAAAGTTTCATGACTTGCTCCGTCGGCTGCGAATGCCCGACTTTTTGGGAAGCCCGAGAGCCCCTGTCGAACAGTTGATGCCGGGCTGCTTTGCCAATGCGTCCAAACCGCAAAGGCCGGCTGAAAGCCTACGGCGGGTGCAGCACTTCTCAAAATTGGGATGCAAGGTAGCTACGGCTTGTCCACCGGCTGCAGTATTCGCACGGCGCCGTCCGTGCCTGTGGCTGTCTGCGCGTTGACTTTCAAAGTTGTTCCCTCTATTCGACGTTCACCAAATCAAAGAGTTCAGGGAATTGTGACGGGGCTGGGAAAACGCTGAGGCGCTTTCCCACTAGGGAGTGAAGTATGGAATCGACGGTAGATCATATAAAAAACTTTAATCTTGATGATACCGGCAAAATTGATCTAACTAATATCTACGATAGACTTGATCCACGGCAGTACTATTCTACACTTGGTGAGCTTGATTACTTGATACCGGAGGCGGCAAAACCTGTCTTTCAAACCGTCATAGATGCCTACCGGAAGACCCGAGACCAGGAAAAGGTTCGCATAATAGATGTGGGCTGCTCCTATGGGGTCAACGCAGCATTACTCAAGTGTGACTTGGAGATGGACCAGCTTTACGGTCTCTATGGCTCCAGAAGCAGCCTTAACACTTCACACGATAACCTGCTGAAACGTGACAAGTCCTTCCTGGAAGCGTCTGTTAAAGATCCTAACCTTGAAGTTGTTGGACTGGATGCGTCGAGAAATGCGATCACATACGCGGTGGCCGCTAATTTGCTCGATGATGGTATTGCCGAAAACCTAGAAAGCGGGCCCCCTTCACCGGAAGCCGCAGCGGTACTGGACGAAGCCGATTTGGTGATCTCGACGGGCTGCATCGGCTACGTCGGCGAGAACACGTTGAAGAGGATCGTGGAGGTTAACGCGCCCCGCCGGCCATGGATGGTGCATTTTGTCCTGAGGATGTTTCCCTTCGACGAGGTTGAAACCGCACTTGGAGAGTTGGGCTACCTGACCGACAAAGTTGAAAGCCGGGTTTTTCCTCAGCGCCGCTTTGCTTCCCAGGAGGAGCAGGACCAGGTCCTGAAGCGGTTGGCGGAACTCGGGATCGATTCAGATGGTCTGGAGAGTGACGACTGGTACTACGCGGAAGCCTACGTTTCGCGGCCGGCCGATGAGCTTTCCAGCCTATCCGTCACTCGGGCCGGATTGGCAGACGGGCGTGGCGACGCATTGAACTTCGGTCGGCCTAAAGAGCAGGGGCTGCGTGCCGGTCGAGCGACCGAGTGTGCATCGCATCGGTCTCACCCAAGAGCTCCCTCATAACGGTCCGCATCACCGGTGGCGCATAGAGGATCGTGCGGTGACCGAGACCGTCGAACGGACACAGCCTCGCTGATGGACACGTCTCGGCAATCGTCTTCGCGTGGTCGTAGGGCACCTCAGCATCATTGATGCCGTGCACGAGGAGCGTGGGTCGGTTTACCCGGTTAAGAAGCTCGGCCACCGAAAACGTGCTGACACACCGGTGACCAACGCGCTCCACGTGGTGCTCATAAGCACGCTGAGCCGCAGGCGTGAGACCCAAATGTCTGCCAAATTCGCTTGTGATGTCCGACAGGCGGTTGGGGCATGAGATGAGCACGAACCGACCGATGGGATGCGCCCGCGGCATGGGTGGTCCGCCCTCTGCGACTAGAAGTGACACGAAGCCCCCGAAGGAGTGAGAGACAACGGCGTGGATGGGGCCAAAGGCCTCGCACACGCTGAGCATGGCGCGGGCGCACTCAGCGAGATTCGTGCGCCGGCCGGGGCTGCGTCCGTGGGCTGGAAAGTCAAACACGACGGTGCGAAACCCAGATCGCCTCAAAGGTTCGACGAACGCTGTCATGAATGCAGCTTCGCTCGTCCAGCCGTGTACAAGCAGGACCGTGCCGCGGCAAATTCCATCGGGCTCGAATGCATAGGTTTGTACAATGCCTGCAAGCGTTTGCACGCGTTTCCATGTCGCGTCGCGCAGATGAAAACGCGCACGTTCGGTTAGCGAGGAATGGTTGGCTGCGCGATGGCGCGACAGTTCGGGCCTGCAAAAAATATCGAACGCAATGTCACCCGCCTTTGCAGGCGCGCGTCGCGCAACTGCGCCGACATCGCGGGCGCACGTTTGCACGGGGAAAGGACAGCGGCGTTCGGGGGTAATTGTGGGCATCGGTCTGCTACGCTCAACTCTGCCGCTCTACCGCGACGGGATGCGCTGCGGCGGCTACCTGCTCAGCATTCGGATAGACTGCTTCCCTAAACGGTCTGTGAAAATGTGCCTTTTGTCACAGAAGAAACGTGTGTCCACCTGGGTGCGGCTTCAACCCCGGGGCCGGCCGGAACCTACAGAGCTGCGGGCCCAGCCTGTGCGACAATGGCCGAAAGAAGGGGATTGGGGTGATGGGATGCGCCAAAATGGTAAATACCGTTCGTCCCGGCTTTCAGGTGCCGGCAATTGCGAGCTGCCGCCGGCTCTCACGGCCGAATCGCGTGTCGTGGTATGCGTGTGTTTATGAGGGGCAGAGCGATTCGCATTATCGGCATCGATCCCGGCTTGCGACGAACCGGATGGGGCGTCGTTGAGAGTGACGGCGTGCGCTTGAGCTACCTCGCGAGCGGGCTGATTACCGCTCCGTCCGATTCTGATCTGGCCTATCGCCTGCGCGAACTCTTCGAGGGGATTGTGGGGGTGATCGCCTGTTACGAGCCACATGAGGCCGCGGTGGAAGAGACGTTCGTCAACGACAACGCACGTGCCACATTGAAACTTGGACAAGCGCGAGGCATGGCGCTTCTTGCGCCCGCGTTGCGCGGCCTAAGCGTTGCCAAGTACTCGCCGAACCTCATCAAGAAATCCGTGACCGGCGCAGGTCATGCAGAGAAACGGCAGATCCAGGCAATGGTCGGCTTTTTGCTTCCCAAATCGCATGTAGAAAGCGCGGATGAGGCAGATGCGCTTGCCATCGCGATCTGCCATGCGAACCACCGCGCGAGCCCACACGCGCGCCTTGCTCGCAAAGTGAGAGGAGCCGCCTCATGATCGGCAAGCTCAGGGGCAAAGTCGACGCGATTGGGGAGAGCTTCTGCATCATAGATGTCGGCGGTGTTGGCTATGAGGTGCAGGCATCCGCGCGGGCATTGCGCAACATGAAGGTCGGTGAGGAGGTGAGCCTCACCATCGACACTCATGTGCGAGAGGACGCCATCCGCTTGTTTGGATTTGCAAGCGAGGTGGAGAGGAGCTGGTTTCGCACATTGCAAAACGTGCAAGGTGTGGGGTCCAAGGTGGCGCTGGGGCTGCTTGGAACGCTTGGCCCGCAAGACCTTGCGAACGCGATCGCACTTGGCGATTGGGCGAGCGTCGAACAGGCACCAGGAATTGGCAAGAAGCTTGCCCAACGCATCGTTGCCGAGCTGAAGGACAAGGCGCCGGCCCTCTCGGTGGCGGGCCTCAGTGTGCCGGGCGCGTCAGCCAATGGCAGCGCGGTAATTCCGGACGAAGGAAACGTCGCGGCTGAAGCGATATCGGCGCTGACGAACCTTGGCTATCAGCCGGCGCAGGCTTCAGCAGCAATCGCGTGCGCTATGAAAGAGCTTGGTGCGGACGCTGACACCGCCGGCTTGATCCGTCGCGGTCTCAGAGAACTGGCGTCATGATTGAGAAAGGCAGGAGAAGGTGAGCAGTACTCAACGCGCGCTTTGGACATTTCTGATGTACACCTTCGTTGCGCCTTTCTTCGGAGCCGTCGTGGTGACGGTTGGCGCGTTCCTTGCGAAATCGTTCGGACTGAGTGCACTTGTTCCCGAGAAACTTCCTCCGCTTGGGAGTATTGCGATTGGTGCATATGTCTGGTCTGTGATCCCAGCCGTCTTGACGGCTCTCGCGGTCGCGCCAATCGCGTTTCGAAACGCGCAGGTCGGATGGATTGTTGTGGCTGTTGCGGGTGCGATTTCTTTCGCCATCGCTTCCGTGCTCGCACCTATCGAGCCTGAAAGTGCACGCCCCTATCTGGCATTTCTTGCCGGCCTCGTCGCAATTGGGGTTCGCGAGGTTCTCGTGCGTGCGGGCGTGATTGCTGCTTGACGTAAGCGCGCCACGCTCACACGCCTTCGCTCAATACCTCTATGGCTTTGCCGAGTTGGGGATCTTTGCCTGCGGCGTAGCGAATGTCGAATGGAACTTCAATCGTGGGGGTGACCCCATTCCCCTCCAGCCGCTCACCGTCGATAGTGACATCATTGACGGCAAGAATGAGTAGGCTGCCATCGGATAGCATGAATGCGCGGCCAGCCAGCAGTGCCCCCGCGGTGCGCTCACCGATCACGGGCCCGTAACCGTTCTTCTTGAACCCATAAGTCAGCACCTCTTTGCCGCTACGCGTTCCTCCGTTGATCAAGAGGGCGACCGGCTTGCGCCAACGAAAGCTGAATACCTCAGCATCGCCGTTGCGCTCAATCATGTGCATCGTAGGGCCGTGGGGATCGAAGATGTTAAGGTATTCGGGACTGGCGCCGCCCCAGCCATCACGCAAGTCCCAGATCAAGGCGTCGGCATCTTTCAGCTTCCCGTCGCTCAAGAGTTCCTCCAGCGCCCCCTGAAACCTGCTGCCCGCATAAGACGGGACGTGAACATAACCGATGCGCTTGCCATTCGCCTCGATGATGCGCGCACTGTCGCGAAGCGCTTTCTCGAAGGCTTCGTCCGGCACGATGCGTTGCGGCTTGACCGCTATCGTTTGGAGGGGGCCATCGTGTGTACGTCGAATCTGCAGATCGACGACATCACCTTCCTTGTCGCGGAAAGAACCGACCGGCTCAAAGGGCGCTCCATCGGCTGTAACGATTTCGTCGCCTTGACGCATGCCGGCCTTCTCGGCCGGAAGCCCTGCAAACACGCCGCTCACGAAAGTCTTGCCGTCGATTACTTTCGTGAAGATGCCGATACCGGCATAGGTGACGGTGCCGCCAGAAAAGTGTCTGCGTATGTCGCTCCGCAGCGGATACGAGAAGATGTCTACCAGTTCATAGTAAGCAGTTTGCTCGT
>Ga0315534_1000385_pt1 | contig 30429 bp, 29 predicted proteins | sample SalMarSW160240MG_FD_203094 | JGI IMG/M metagenome (GOLD analysis project Ga0315534, IMG submission 203094) | Salt marsh sediment microbial communities from the Plum Island Ecosystem LTER, Massachusetts, United States - Salt Marsh Sediment SW1602-40 ...
TCTCTGTGTTCTTGCACTCCAGGCCGAGTTTCTCCGGCGGCAAATGGCCGGGCCCCGTCACCGCGACATCTCGCCACTGTGATCACATCTAATTAAGCAGTCAATTAGTTTTCTCGAACGGCCGATATGATATCCGCAAGACGCATGTGCGATTCTCGCAGATCACATCGCGATGATGCGCGTGCCGGCCGAACAGCCGAGCGAAGGTCTTGCGAAAAGAATTGATTCTTGGACTTAGCGCCGCCGGCTCTTCATGCGCTGCTTGCCGGAATATTCCAGCATTACCCACACACGGGCATGCAGATCGCGAACGGCCATGTCGAGATCGAAATCGGACAGAATGACCGAGCGCACCATGCAGCCGTCGAGATAGGTGGATATGAACTGGCCCATGCGGAGCGGATCGACCGCCTTGAAGATCCCGCGATCGATGCCCTGACGAATGATCTTCGATAGCATCTTTCGCTCCTCATCGTAGAACCTCTCGATGGATTCTGCGATATCCGGATTGCCTTCGTGCGAACCTCGAAAGTCGAGAGCGATTTTTACGAAGCGATGGATCTCCGCGTACTTGCTCACATGGTTCTCGAGCCAGGCCGTGAGGATGGCCGCGGGATCCGCGTTCTTGTCATCGAGAGCGCGGACATTCTCGAACGCGTTGCCGACGGCGTGCTCGATGGTGGCTCTGAAGAGATCCGTCTTGCTGTCGAAATAGTAATAGATTAGCGCCGTGTTGACGCCCAGCGCTTCGGCGATGTCCTTGATTGTGACCGACGCGAAATTGCGCTCGGCGAAAAGATCGAGCGAAGCAGCTAGGAACTTGTCGACGCGGTCATTCCCGTGACTGCCGTTCCGGCCTCGCGCTTCCTTCTTCAAAACAGGACTGCGCGCCCGACGCGCGGTCTTGGCTGGTTGCTTCATCTTGCTCCGCCGGCTTACCGACATTCGCTCGTCCGATCTCTGCGGCGGTCAACGCTGTACACGCGGATCACCTTCCAACTCGAAGACAATTTTCATGGAAGTCCGCGTCGCAGTAACGCCGAGCGACCAACCCAGGAACGAAAACGAAAGGAGGATCGCTGTCACGTACTTGCATTAGCGGCCCAGTTAAGGCAACAATCTTTTGCTAATTAATCGACTAGTTAATTGGGAGGTGGGGATGCAGCGAGCCCTCAGCAAGCGTCTCGAGGCAAATCAGCTGGCCTTCGAGCGATTGACCGAGGCGGACCCCGTTCTTATCGATATTCGGCGGGCCGGCGAGGTCGTTCCCGGCTTCTCCCCAAATATCATTCTCACCTCCGGAGCCCCCACGCCCTGGCCGGACTATACCGGCGGTCAACGCGAAGGGATCATCGGCGGCGCGCTGTTCGAGGATCTCGCCGAGGACAGAGACGAGGCGATCGCAAAGCTCGATGCGGGAGAGATCAAGGTCGGTGCCTGTCACGACTATGGCTGCATAGGGTCGCTGGCCGGCATCTATTCGGCCTCGATGCCGGTCTTCGTCGTCGAGAACCGCGCCTCCGGCGGCGTCGCCTATTGCAATATCTACGAGGGCAAGAACCCTCGCCGTCTGAACTACGGGGTCTACGACGAGGGCGTGCGGGAGCGGCTTCTATTCGTTCAGGAGGAGGTCGTGCCCGTTATCGCCGATGCCCTGAGAGACAATGGGCCGATTCCGCTAAAACCGATCATGCGCCGGGCGCTCGGTATGGGTGACGAGCTGCACTCCCGGAACTCAGCCGCCTCTCTTCTCTTCATGCGTGAGCTCGTTCCGAGCTTCCTGTCCGTTGCCGCTTCAGGGGACGGCCGCGTCTCCCGTGCCGTCGAAGCCATGACCGAGGATCACTACTTCTTCTTGCGGCTCTCCATGGCGGCCGCGAAGGCAACCGCCGATGCCGCACGGGACATCGAAGCCTCCAGCGTGCTCACCGCCATGGCATTCAATTGCCGCGGCTTCGCCGTACGGGTCAGCGGCTTGGGCGACACCTGGTTTCGAGGCCCGCATGCGCACGTGGAAGCAAAGCTTTTCGAGGGGCATACCGAGGACGAAATAAGCTGGATGGGCGGGGAAAGCCCCATCGCCGAGACGGTCGGTCTCGGCGGCTTCGCTCAAGCTTGCGCGCCAACCCTTCAGGACTATCAAGGCGGCTCCTACGAGACGATGCTCCAACGTAACACCGAGCTTTACGCAATTACCGTGGGAGAGCACCCGACCTATCTGATCCCGCCCCTCGGCTTCCGCGGTTCTCCGACCGGAATTGATATTTTCAAAGTGCTTGAAACCGGAACGCTGCCCGTCCTGGATATCGGCATCGCAGGCCGCGACGGCGGCCAGATCGGCGCCGGCGTCGTGCGGCCGCCGCTCGAATGCTTCGAAGCCGCGGCGGAAGCCTATCGGCGACGCTATAGTGATGACCAGTGATGCTGAAACAGGCTGGGCGTTGTTTGCAGAGATCCGATCATAAGATTTTCGAGGTCGGCGACGTTCTTCTCCAGAGCGGCGAGGTGCTGCGCGATGCCCGCCTTGCGTATGCGACCTACGGCACACTGAACAGTGCAGCCGATAATGTCGTGCTTCTGCCGACGTTCTATACCGGCACCCATCTTCGCAACGAGCCTCTGTTTGGCGCCGGCCGCGCCATCGACCCTTCACGCCACTTCATCGTATCGGTGAACCTGTTCGGCAATGGGTACTCGTCCTCGCCGAGCAACACGGCGGCGCCGCAGGACGGACCGCGCTTCCCGAACATCACGCTGTTCGACAATGTCGCGTGCCAGCACCGGCTCCTGACCGAGCAGCTCGGCGTTCGCCGTATCGCGCTGGTGCTCGGCTGGTCGATGGCCGCCATGCAAGCCTACCAATGGGCAGCGCAGTATCCAGGCACGGTCGGCGCGATCCTTCCCTATTGCGGCGCCGCGCGATGCTCCGCTTTGAACCACGCGTTTCTCGACGGACCCAAAGCCGCGCTGCAAGCCGATTGCGCCTGGAAAGGCGGCGACTACACCGCCCCGCCCGAAAAGGGCCTCCGGGCTTTTGGCCGGGTCTACGCCTCATGGGCATACTCCCACGATTTTTTCGCCGATGCGCTCTACCGCGAGTTGGGCTTCGACACCCTCGAGGACTTTGTGCGCGATTGGGAAGAAGACCACCTGCGCTGGGACGCCAACGATCTGATCGCCAAGATCTGGACTTGGCAGAATGGCGACATCAGCCGCAACGACATCTATCGCGGCGACCTCCGCCAAGCCCTGCAAGCGATCACCGCGCGCGCCATCGTCATGCCGTGCCGCACCGATCTCTATTTCGTGCCGGAGGTTAACGCGGCGGAGGTCGCGATGATGCGCCACGCCGAGTTGCGGGTGTTCGACTCGTCTTGGGGCCACTGCGTGGCCTCGCCCGGACGACTGCCTGAGTTTGGAAAGGCCCTCGACGAGGCCGCCGCAGAACTTTTGAGGGACTAGGCATGAAAGCACTCGTGCTGTCGTCCAGCCCGCGCCGCAATGGAAACTCCGCGCTTCTTGCCCAGGCTTGTGCCGAGGGCTTGGCTGAAGCGGGACACGAGGCGGAATTTGTCTATGCCGATGACGTCCTCGCCGGCTTCTTGCGGGACTGCCGCCAGTGCCGCAGGCCCGACGGGGAATGCGCCATCGAGGACGGTTTTCGCGATGCGTTCTTCGAAAGCTATCTGCCGGCCGAAGGCTTCATCGCTGCGACGCCGATCTATTGGTACGGCAGCTCCGCGCAACTCAAGGCGTTTTTCGACCGCACCTTCTGCTATTACGCCGCGTCATATCCAAACTCCGAAGCGGTCATCGAGGGAATGATCGGCAAGCGGGTTGGCCTGCTTGTCAGCTCCGAAGAGACCTTCCCCATGGTCTCCGGCGCGGTGATCTGCCAGTTCCAGGAATATTGCCGCTACACGCGCTCGACTTTCGTCGGGGTAGTGCACGGCTACGGTAATGCCCGGGGCGACGTGGCGCGGGATCCATACGACCCGCTTAAAGCGGCGCGCCGCTTCGGACGTGAGTTCTTCACCAGACATGCAACCGACTACCAGATCGATACGGAGAGGCCCGGGCGTGTTTGGGGCTGACGGTTCACGCCACGCTCAAAACCGCGGTGCCCACAGCAATGAGGCCAATGGATCCCCACTGCAGCGAGCTGACCGGCTCGCGCAGGATCAAGCGGGCGAGGATGACCGTGACGACACCGAACGTGGAGGCGACGACCATGGTGATGTGCGGTGCCGTCGTGGCGGAACCGGCCAGAAACGCGAAGTACCCCAACGTATCGAGGCTGCCTTGCAGACCCACATAAGGTACCCAGCGCGACGGAATGCGTATCCGCACGCGCTGCACGAGCAGGATCAGCACGATGAACGTAAGCCCGGCCCATCGGCCGATCCACACGGTCTGCACCTCGCCGATCATAGGCGCGGCGCTTTGAGCGGTGAGTACAAGCGCCACGTAGGAGAAGCACGCGCCGAGTGCGATAAGGAGCGTGGTCCGGTCAGCTTGTGCCTTGACTGTATCCTCACCCGAGACGGCGCTGCGCGCGATGAGAATGCCGCCGGCGATCACCGCAGCCATGGCGACCCACTGAAGCAGGCTCGGCCGCACGCCCATGGCAACGTTGACCACAAGCACCAGGGCCGGGTGAGCCGCGACAATCGGCGCGACGACGGCGATCGGACCGCGCGCGAGACCCAGATAGAGAAGCATGCACATCGTGGCGACTGCGAGCCCGTGGGCGACCGCCATGGCGCAACCGAACGGCGACCACACCAGCGGGGGATCCGTTGCAATAACCCAGACCGTGGTCGCCACGGCGCCGACCAGAAGCACGCCGCCATAGGTCAGCGGTGCGCCCAGACTGCGGGCGCTGAACCGGGCCATGAAATCAGCGACGCCGAGCCCCAAGGCGCTCGCCAATCCAAGGAGAGCCGAAATCATCCGGCAAGCCTCGTGCTCGGCCGGAGACGCCGCGCAGCGGCGCTCTCAGCTATCGAATGTGCTAACCGCCAACCGCGGCCAAGGGCCGTGGTGACAATGGGAGGTGTCGGGTGATGCTCCGCTCGTCGTCCAACTTTTCTCGCAATGTCGATTGGAACCTGCTCAAGACCTTCCACGAGATCGTGGAAGCGCGCGGCGTGAGCCGTGCGGGCCGAGCGCTCAGGCGCAAGCAGCCCGCGCTCAGCCTCGCCCTTAAGCGGCTCGAGGACACGCTCGACGTGAAGCTGTGCCGCCGCGGACCGCGGGGCTTCGAGCTGACCGACGAAGGCATGCTGGTCGCGGAGACATGCAGCTCCTTGAACGCCCTGGTCCGCAGCGTGCCCAAGCGGCTCAGCAACATCACCGCGGACCTGCGCGGCAAGATATCCATACAGATCATTTCGAGCCTGGTGTGCGAGCGCTTCGACGCGGCGATATCCCGCTTCCACGATCAGCACCCCAAAGTGGAGATCCTGATCGACGTGACGACATGGGATTTGGTGGCCGCGGCGCTTCTGCGCGATGAGATCGACGTGGGCGTTGCGTCGGCGCAGACCCTGCGCTCCGATCTTCAATACGACTTTCTGTTCGAAGAGATGCACGGCGCTTATTGCGGCCGCTCGCATCCCCTGTACGGCAAGACGTTCGACGATCCCGCGGCTTTGTCGGGACAAGCGTTCGTCCTCACAGGCGCGGATGAACCCGACATGCTGACGGCCTACCGCACTCAACATGGCTTGGGAGTCCAAGTGGCCGGCCTTTCGGAACATCTCGACGAGGCGAAGCGGCTGACGATGCTCGGCATCGGCGTGTGCTTTCTCCCCGAAGCATTCGCGGCCCCGGAAGTTGCGGCGGGACGTCTCTGGCCTCTTTTGAAAGAAGACGAACGGCCGGCCATGCCCATCTTTGTCATCACGAACCCGCGCGCGCCTCAAAAGCTGGCGCGTCAGCTTCTTCTCACTGAAATCGGATTTTCCCGCGCCGCGAAGTGAAGCGCGTTTCACCATTATTGGGTCATGAAATTTTCAGTCGAAACGTGCGCTGCACCATTGCTCGTCTTAATGCATCCGATTGAGAGAATCGGGCTGTTTTGGCCGTATCGCGATGACTACCCTTCCTGAAAAACCACAAGCGAGGACAAGTGTTATGGCCGGAAAAAAGACGAGCGGAGCCGACAAGCGTCACGCGCACCGCCATGAACATCATGGCGTGAGACGCCAAGACACCCACGGCGCCAAGAGCATGGAAAGACTGGCAGGAATCTCGCAGTCGAAGCAGGAGGAAGATGTCCGCCGCTCCCTGGAACTCGGCCTAGAAGCCTCAGATTCCGTGGTCGATCGCAATATCTCGCTGTTCAGCCGCGCGCATCAGCCCGCGTTCGCCGGCATCAACACCTTCATGAAGGCGCCCTATTGCGAGGACATGCGCAGGATCGGCGACTACGAGGCGGCATTTGTCGGTGCACCGTTCGACTCTGCGACAACGTACCGGCCGGGCACGCGGTTCGGCCCTCAAGCGGTGCGCCGGATCTCCGCGCTCTATGACGGCTACTGGTTCGACGGCGGCGTCGACATCTACGAGGAGCTAGACCTTTGCGACGCCGGAGACATCTTCGTCATTCCGGGAAACATCGAGAAGACCTTCGACCAGGTCACCAAGGCGATCTCTCATATTTATACGTCGGGCGTGTTTCCGATCATTTGCGGCGGCGACCATAGCCTCGGCTTTCCCAATGTCCGGGGCATCGCGCCCCACATTGACGGCAATGTCGGCATCATCCACATCGATCGCCATATCGATATCCAAGACAAGGATATGGATGAGCGCATGCATACGACGCCCTGGTTCTGGACCACACATGAGGGCTCGGTGACCTCACACCGCGATCACAGTCATATGCATGACGTGGGGTTACCGAACTGCCACCCGAAGAATCTGGTGCAGATCGGCATCGGCGGCTGGTACGGCAACCGACCCGGCACCGCCATCGCCAAGCGCCGCGGCACGAGCGTGCTTACGATGCAGGACATCGATACGCACGGTCCGCGGAAGGCGGCGGAGATTGCGCTCGAGATGGCTTGGGAGGGCTGCAAGGCGGTCTACCTTTCCTTCGACATCGACTCGATCGATCCGGGGTTCGCACCGGGTACGGGCTCGCCGGAGCCGGGCGGCCTACTGCCGCGCGAGGCCTTGGAGATGATCCATACCATCGCGGCCGAAGGTCTTTGCGGCATGGAGGTTGTCGAGGTCTCGCCGCCCTATGACGTCAACGACAACACTGCGCAGCTTGCCTGCCGCGTCATGCTCGACGTCGTCGGGACCCTGATCGCGAACGGACATCTCGGTCATCGCAACAAAGCCAAGGCCTGATCGCCGGCCGAACCGGCGGTGCTTGGTGGTAAGGCCTCGCGACGGTACGAATTACAGAATCGGTGGATACGAATTGCGGCGCGGACTTCGGGCCGCTGGGCCGGCCGTGGTTAGGCCTGGCTGATGATGGGCAGAACGGCCAATCATGGATCATTAGAGTCCCGCACAATGGGCCCAAGAATGGCTGTCTCAAGTCTCGGCAAGTACAACCGAGAAGTTCTACTTATATACGGTCTGAAGCAGCTGGCCTTTGACTAGACACGCGGCGCCCAATTGCTGACCGCGGCCGGAAGAACCGACAAGATCAGGTCTCTTGAACTCCTCTACGGACAGGCAAGCGATCCTGCCGCGGGTTAGGGTCCGCGCAATTCGAAGTCCGCCCCCCATTTATTCGTAAGAGTTATCTAAGCCGGGATTTGCTGAATGTGGGCAAACCGATCCTTGGCCTTTGTTTGGGTGCGCAACTTCTCGCCTGCGCGGCTGGCGGTGAGGTCGAGGCCGGGGAACGCAAGGAAGTCGGCTGGTACGACCTCAGACTCTGCAAGGCGGCGACTGACGACCCGCTGCTGCAGGGCCATCCGGAAACGCTCGTCTCCTGCCACTTTCATGGAGATCGCATTCGCGATGTCCCCGGCGGCATCAAGCTCGCATCGTCGGCGCTGACACCGATCCAGCTGTTCCGTCTCGGTGATAACGCCTACGGCTTTCAGTATCACGCAGAAGTTGACGAGACGTTGCTCGAACTGATGTGCCGCAACAACGCTGACTACCTTGTCGCCGGCGGAGTGGATATCGAGACGGTGATCGACGATGGCCGGACCTTTCTCCACGACTTCGAGCGTCACTGCCGCACCGTGCTCGATCGCTGGTTGGACCTGGCTGCGGCGCCGGCCTAAGCCCCTTTGATAAGCGCCAGCATCTCGCGGAACAACGGCGTATCGGCGCGGCCCATCCACTCGAACACGGCCATTTCGGCGCTGACGATGACAATACCCGCGTCCCGCATGCGCGCGACCGCGAGGTTCTTATCCGTCTCATGACGGCTGGATGTCGCATCGGCGGCGACGAACACCTCATAGCCGGCCTGTTTTAGGTCGAGGGCGGTCTGCTGGACGCAGACATGCGTCTCCGTGCCCCCAACAACCACCTGCTCGCGCGCGGCCGCCACGATACGGCGGCGACATTCGTCCTCGGCGAAGCAGGAAAAGTGGATTTTCTGCATCATGGTGTCCGCTGAAACTTTGCAGGAAAGCCCCTCGCTCGTCGGTCCGATTCCCTTTGGGTAATGCTCCGAGACGAGGATGGGGATATTCATGCGCTTGGCGGCGATCGCAAGCAGCGCGGCCTTACGCAGCGTTCTCTCGCTGTCGACGACCGCCGGAAGCAAGCGCTCCTGCATGTCCACGAACAGAAGAAGGGACTTATCGCGGTTGATCAGCATGTCGCGCATTTTCTATTTGCGGCGAACGCGGGGGCGTTTCGCGGTGATGTGCTCGCGGGCGCAGCCCCAGAGGGCAAGCACGGCGGTGCGAAGCGCGTGTCCGTCGCACGCCAAGATGCGCGTCCAAACGCCCACGTCGCCAGGAAGGCGTGACGCTCCGGCAAAGATATCGGGTAGCGGCTCCAGTTCCGCACGGATGTTTTCGAGAAGCGTACCCAAGGACGGCCCCCGATGGATCACCATGACCGTCGCCTGAGCAATCCAGGGACCGTTCAAGCCGGGCAGATGTCGCCTTAAGAGGTCGCCTGTAATGCGGAACTTGTCCCGCACGAAAACCTGGCCCGTCGGCGCGGCAATCGTCATGTCGTTGTCGAACCGGTCGAACATCGCGTGTTCGCCGTAGGGATCGTGCGCCAGGAAGGCGTCGGCGCAGATGACCGAAGCGGACTCGTGTGCCTGAACTTTGATGCGGGAGGCGAGACTGGCGCGGGGAAACAGGATTGTCGCATCGGGCAGGTACTCCACCAAGGCGCCCTCCCCGGCCTCGATGGTCGCGGCGTGCTCCGCATAGTCGCCCGTCATGCTATGGACGACCGTCGAAGCCTGAGAGGTCACATGCAGCGCCGTTCCGGACTCCGCGGCGATGCTGACCTTAAGCCGATCGCTCTCGAACAGGCCGCCGGCCACCGACTGGAGATAGAGGGTCGCCATGCCGGATGGATCGCCCACATATCGATGCGGTCGGCAAATATGGAATGGATAGCTGGCGTACTGGCGGGCCAGAAACGTGCCTCCGTCGGGTGCGCGGCGGAAGGTCAGGTCGATACGGCCGCGCCGTCTTGCAAAGAGATCCTCGTGATCGCTTACGCCGCCGTGCATATCGTGTCCTATGCCGCTCTGTCGTGAAACAGAACGTCCCGCGCGAAGTGGGCGATGACCTCCTTCACACCCTCCCCGGTGGCGCAGTTCGTGAGCTGGATCGGCTTTCCGCCACGCACCTCACACGCCTCACGGACCATCCGATCCAGGTCCACATTCACGTAAGGCGCGAGATCGAACTTGTTGATGACCAGGAGGTCGCACTGCACGACTCCCGGCCCACGCTTCCTCGGAATGTCGTCGCCGCCCGTGACGTCGATCACGAACAGCCAATAATCCACCAGATCGAAGGAGAAGGTGGATGCGAGGTTGTCCCCGCCGCTCTCGATCAGAATGAGCTCGAGCTCCGGAAACATGGTCTCCAAGGAATCGGCCGCTTCGATATTCGGCGTCGGATCTTCGCGGATGACCGTGTGCGGGCAGGCACCGGTCTCGACGGGCAACACGCGCTCCGGCGAGATCAGACCGCTGCGCCGAATCCGCTCGGCATCCTCTTTGGTCATGAGATCGTTGGTGACGACGGCCGTTTCGACCCCGGCCTCGGCCAGCAAGGGCAATAGCTGCTCGATCAGCGCGGTCTTGCCGGACCCCACCGGACCGCCGATCCCCACCCGCGCCGGACCGTTGCTTTTTCCGGGTTTGGTCATCGCAGCATGTATTTCTGTGCTAGAGGGAGGGTCTCCGCCGGTTCGCAGGTCGCCAGATCGCCGTCGACGAACACATCGAAGGTTTGCGGATTGACTTTGATCTCCGGACACGCGCCGTTGTGCAGCATATCGGCTTTGCTGAGCTTGCGTGTGCCGCTGGCGGCCAGCACCGGCTTCGACAGGCCGAGCGTCCCCGCCACATCGGCGTCCACGCCCGCCTGCGTGACGAAGTGAGCGCTGAGCGATGTCGGCGCCGAGCCGAAGGCGCCCCATTGCGGCCGCATCAGGAGCGGCTCGCAGGTCATGAGCGATGCCGCGCTGTCGCCCATGGCGCCCCAGACGATAAAGCCGCCTTTGACGACGAGTTCCGGTTTGATGCCGAAGAAGGCCGGACGCCAGAGCACCACGTCGGCGAGCTTTCCGCCTTCCAGCGAGCCGATATACTTGTCGATGCCGAAGGTCCGGGCGGCATTGATGGTATATTTCGCGATGTACCGCTTGATGCGCTCGTTGTCGCCCAGTCTGGATTTTTCCTCGCCCAGACGGCCTCGCTGATCGCGCATCTTGCTGGCGAGCTGCCAGGTGCGGCAGATCACTTCGTTGATGCGGCCCATGCCCTGGCTGTCGGAACCGAGCATCGAGATGGCGCCCATATCGTGGAGCACGTCCTCGGCGGCGATGGATTGCGCCCGGATGCGGCTTTCGGCGAACGCCACGTCTTCCGGCACCGCCGGGTTCAGATGGTGGCATACCATGATCATGTCGAGATGCTCGTCGAACGTGTTGACCGTGAAGGGGTTGGTGGGATTGGTCGACGAGGGCAGGCAGTTGCGCTCGCCCGCAACGGCGATGATGTCGGGTGCGTGGCCGCCGCCCGCACCCTCAGTATGGTACATGTGGATGGTGCGGCCGTTGATCGCGGCGAGCGTGTCCTCGAGGAATCCGCTCTCGTTCAACGTGTCCGTGTGGAGCTGGACCTGGAAATCGAGCTCGTCCGCCACGCCAAGACAGGTATCGATCACCGCCGGCATGGCCCCCCAATCTTCGTGGATCTTGAGACCGAGACAGCCGCCGGCCAGCTGATCGTAGAGCGAGCGCGGCTTCGAGGAATTGCCGCGCCCCAGAAAGCCGAAATTGATCGGCCAGTGCTCGGCGGCTTGCAGCATCTTGCCGACGTTCCAGGCGCCGCCGCAGTCGATGCCCACGGTGATGGGGCCGAGCGAGCCGCCGAGCATGGTCGTGATGCCGGAGCTGATCGCATGTTCGCAGAGCTGAGCGCTGTCGAAGTGGACATGAACGTCGATTCCGCCCGGCGTGGCGATGAGGCCCTCCGCGTCCCGCACGGTCGTCGCGGCGCCGCAGATGAGGTTGGGATCGACGCCGTCCATGGTCTCCGGGTTGCCGCCCTTGCCCACGCCGACGATGCGCCCGTCCTTGATGCCGATGTCGCCTTTGACGATGCCGAGAACGGGATCGATCACCACCACATTGCTGATCAGCATGTCGAGCGATCCCTGGCTGCTGTCATAGCCGGACTTGAGGCCCATGCCATCGCGCAGGGTCTTGCCGCCGCCGTGAAGACACTCGTCGCCGGGCACGACATAGTCGTGCTCGATCTCCGCCATGAGCAAGGTGTCGCCGAGACGCACGGCATCCCCGGAGGAAGGGCCGTACATCGCTGCATAATCTTTCCGGCTGATGCGTGCCATCATCAAGCTCCCTTGAAGCCGCGCTCGCGTGCGCGGCGCAGCGCCTCGTCGCGCCGCTCCACGCCGTGGGTCGATCCCATCGTCAATCCGTTGAGACCGTAGATCTCGCCCGTCCCGCCGAATGTCACCAACGTCACCTCCTTGCTCTCTCCCGGCTCAAACCGCACCGCGGTCCCTGCGGGAATGTCCAGATGAAAGCCGAAGGCCGCCTTGCGATCGAAGTCCAAGGCTTTGTTGATCTCGAAGAAGTGGAAATGGCTGCCGATCTGCACCGGGCGATCTCCGGTGTTCAACACCTTGACCGTCACCCGCTCGCGCCCGGTATTGAGCTCAATGTCGCCGTCGAGCGTGACGATTTCGCCGGGAACAACGGCATCGGCATCCTGCTTCTGCTTTCCGGGCCTTATGGGATCGTGCACGGTGACGAGCTTAGTGCCATCGGGAAACGTGCCTTCCACCTGGATCATCGGTATCAGCTCGGCAACACCGGGCATCACATCGTCGGTGGTCAGAAGCGTCGAGCCGAAGCTGATCATGTCGGCGACGGACCGGCCCTCCCGCGCGCCTTCCAAGATCTCATCGGCGATATAGGCGACTGCTTCCGGATGATTGAGCTTCAATCCCTTGTTCTTGCGCTTCCGCGCAAGCTCCGCTGCGGTGAAGATCGTCAATCGCTCGAGTTCGGTCGGTGTCAGGAGCATCGGAACATTCTCCCTGCCAGGATCAGTTGAAGAATAGACGCGCGCCGCGGGTTTCGTGCCGCATGGCGGCAATTTCGGCCGCTGGCGCATAGGACGAGAGTTGGTCGAGATCGCCGACCGGCCGGTCCGCGATGATGTCTTTGATGACCACGTGCGCCTTCGTCAGGATTCGCTGCGCATCGAGATGGCCTACGATCCCGAGGCGCACGGCGGCACCGAGAAGCCCGACAGTGGCCGCGTGCGCCGACATGGCGCAGGCGGAATTCTCCGGCGCCCCAATGTGGTACCAGAGCAATCCCTGAACGACCGGCAGATGACCGGCCACCGTGCCGCTCCGCACCACGGCGCGGTAAGGCGCCGCGCCGGTAGTGCCGAGCTTCTCGTGAACGCCGAGCAGTGCCGCCCCGGATTTTCTCGAGCCCTCGCGCAGCTGCTGCGGCAGGGTCAGTGTCTCGAGCGCCGCATCCACCGCCGCTACCTCATCGAGCGCACCATGCGATCGGTAAGCGGCGATAATGGCGGGCAGATCGCAAGTGCCCCACCGGCCGAGCAACTGCCCCTCGATGAAGCCGAGAACGTCCTCCGCGTTCCGGACCAACCCGTCGCGGTGCAGCCCTTCGAGGCCCCAGGAATACGCAATCGACCCCGTCGGAAAGAAGCTGTCCCCGTGCTGAAGCGTCAAGAGAAGGGTATCGTCGCTCATGGCGCACGCTCGATGCGGCCGGCGGCAAAAAAGTCGGCGAGACGCGTCAGATAATCGGCCTCAGGACCTTTAAGCGCGATCTCCAACACCGGGCCGTCGAACCGAACCTTCCAATGCATGTTTCCGGCGAAATAGCCGAGCTCCAGCGCCGTGGCGGGATCGCTCGCCTTGAGACGAAGCCAGTTCTGCTCGCGGCAGCGCACAACCACGGCCTGCTCCTCGCTGAGCATCAGGACGGCGCCGTCCCTAAGCGTCTGCCGCCGAGGAATGACGATGGCGTACTCCGTGCCTTGGTCGCCGGTAACGCGCAGACGGTGCCGCTGCATGTCCTCCGGCTGGAGGTCGAGATATTCCACGCGATCTGCGTGCTGAAGCTCATGCAGCCTGTCGGCGATCTCCGGATCGCTGGCCTGGCCGACGATGTACTCCAACTTTTGCACGCTCACCCTTCCTTCGTCCCGGTCTCCCGCCAGCGTCGATCAATCCAGACGTGCTTCCGCGATCTTCCTCATGCCTGAGCCGCTGCCACGTCGGACCGGCGCAAATTGGGATCGACCAGCTCGCCCCTAGCTCTTGCCATGGCCGCCATGATCCGGAGCACCGCGCAGACCGCAAGCCGCGAGGTCGTGCCACTGATGTCGTAGACAGGCGCGAGCTCGGTGACGTCGATGACGCTCACCGATTTCCGGGCGCCGATGATGTCCGCAACCCGAATCATCTCCCGGCTTTCCAGCCCGCCGGGCTCGGTCGCCGTCACGCCTGGCGCCGCCGAGGCATCCATGACATTGAAGTTGAAGCTCAGATATTGTGCGTCCGTGCCACCCCAGACCTTGTCCGTCGCCTCCTGCATCACCGCGTCGATGCCCCGATCGAAGACCTCGAACATGGCGTAGAAGCGAAGATCACGCTCCTTGGCCAGGTCGATATAGTCCTTGGGGTTCATCGAATTGCGGGCGCCGATTAGGGCCACGTTCTCCGAGGCGAGATTTGGCAGCTCGGTGATCCGCGCCATGGCGCAAGTGCTCAACAGCTTCTCGCCAGCCCAACTATCGGCGAGGTCGAGATGGGCGCCGAAGTGCAAGCAGCCCATCTTCTTGTCAGCCCCAATATAGTCTGACAGTGCACGCGCGACCTGGATCGAGATCGAACGGTCGCCGCCGAGCACAATCGGCGTCACGCCGGCCTCGAGCACCGTGGTGACGGCGCGATAGATGCGTTCCCGTGCGCTGTCGGGATTGACCTTTGGCATCGGCACGTCGCCGCAGTCGACCGCCATCCCGTCCAGGTCCACGCCGAACTCGAACCAGTAGGAGAGATATTCCTGAGAGGCGATGCGGAACTCACGCGGACCGTCCTCGCTGCCGGGCTTGCCGACATTGCCCTCGTCGAACGGAACGCCGATAAACGCATATCGTGCGCCGTGCGCCTTGAGCGTTTCGGTCTCGAGCGGCACATGAGGAGCGCGCAGGAAGGTCAGCTGGCCGGGAACTCGGTAGTTCTCGCCCCCCTCTCCACCGAGGGGTGAGAACAGATGCGCATAACTTTTCGCGGGATTCATTGCAGTCTCGCTTTTCTCTTTATCGTGTTGGCGGTTACGGATTCAGTCCTTGGTCGCGCAGGGTCTTCGCCCTGCTCCCCAGAAAATGGCAGATCATCAACACGGCGGTCTTGATGCTGATATGGCTCGCATCGAATTGCGGGCAGAGCTCCGACACCTCCATGATGTCGGCGCCGAACGTGCCTGCCGTGCGCGCCAGCTGAATCACCTCGCGGCCCTTGAAGCCGAAGCATTCCGGCGCAGTGGTTCCCGGCATGCAGCTTGAATCGATGGAATCGGTGTCCCAGGAAAAGTAGATCCCGTCGGTGCCGTTCCAGGCGCGCGTAAAGATCTCTTCAGTGCATTCCACGACGCCGCGCGAAACGACATCCTGCATCGGGATCAGTCGAACATTGTTGTCGACGAAGAAGTCGAACCAATCCTTTGGGTTGAGACCGTTACGCGACCCCATATGCACCATATTTTTTGCGTTGCAGTTCGGAAGATCGAGCGCGCGCGACGGTCCTGAGCAATTGGTGAAAGCATTGCCCGCCCAATCCGGCGCCGCGTCGAGATGGCAGTCGACGTGCAGATAGCCAATGCTGCCGTTCTTGTGGAAGTCGGACAGCGCACGCGCGCCGGGGATGGGAACTGAATGATCGCCGCCGCACAGCACGACTTTTGCCCCGCCGTGCAAACACTCTGTCAGATAGTCGTAGATATAGTCGTGTGATCTTTCGTTGTTGCCGGGCACGATCGGCACGTCGCCGCAATCGACCAGGTTGTAATAGGTAAGCAGGTCGACGTCGTACTCGAACATGTATGGAAAGTACTGAGTCGAGGCCTCGCGGATGCCGCCGGCGCCCTGGGAGGTCCCGGTGCGCACGATCTGGCCCTGGTCCCACGGCACGCCGATGAAACAAACCTTGGCGCCCATCTCGCGGATGGCGTCGCGGTCGGGCGGACAATAAGGCGCGTTCAGGAACGTCGTGATCCCCCTGGACTTGAACGTTCCGTTGTGCAGCCGTGGCGAGTAGATGTGATCGTCCGCTCCCGTATGCTGATGCGGACCGCGGAGTTGATGTGGCACGTGCTGCCATGCGCCGGGCGCAGTATTGCTCATTTCATATCCCTTGACTTGAGAGGCTGTTGTCCGTGGTCCCCGCCGAGGCGTGGGCGCCGGCAGGAGGCGCATCGGCGCCGACCAGCTCGATCGAGGCGAGCTGCATCTCCCGTCCCGTGATCACTTTGGGCGTAGGGTGTCCGCAATCGGGACAGCGGAAATTGTAGTGTCCGGACGGCGTCTTGACCGCGTCGCAGCGCATACACATCACCGTAAGCGGCACCTCGTCGATATAGAGCACCGCGCCGTCGCAAATCGTGCCCTTGGCCGCGGACGGAAAACAAAAGTGAAGCGCTTTGGCGATACCGCTCAAGGCGCCCATGCGGACCCTGATCGAGCCAACGCGGCTTGCCCCGCGATCCCTCGCGTGATCGCAGACCTGCTCCACCAATGCACTGGCGATGGTCAGCTCATGCATGGCAAAGGGCCTTTTTAGCGGCGTGCACCGAGGCGCCAGTCAACATCTCTATCCACGCCTCCATCCCCTCGCCTGTCGTCGCGGAGAGCCGGAATATGTCGAGATCCGGATTGATGGATCCAAGGTGGCCGATGCAGCGCTCCACATTGAAGTCGACATAGGGCAGCAGGTCGATCTTGGAAATGACGACGGTCGTGGCCGCGGCAAACATGTCCGGATATTTGAGCGGCTTGTCGTCCCCCTCCGTCACCGAGAGGATCGCCACCTTCTGCGCTTCCCCAAGGTCGAAACTCGCCGGGCAGACGAGGTTGCCGACATTCTCGATGAACAAGACGGAATTCCGGACAAGCGGCAAATCTTCCATTGCGTGTCCGACCATATGCGCGTCCAGATGGCAGCCACGCCCCGTATTGACTTGAACCGTGGACACGCCGGTCTCACGGATGCGGTCAGCATCGATGGAGGTCTGCTGATCGCCCTCGATCACCGCGACCGGCAATTTCTTCTTCAACGCGCCAATCGTCTTCACGAGAAGCGTCGTCTTGCCGGAGCCGGGGCTCGAGACGAGATTTAAGGCAAAGACGCCTAGCCGTTCGAACCGCTGCCGGTTGGTTTCGGCATAGAGGTCGTTTTTGGCCAGAATATCCTTCTCGATCAGAACCAGATCATGGTGCTCGTGGCCGATATGCTCATGGCCAGCGTGCTCATGCCCGAGATGGGCGTGATGTGTCCCGGGTCCGCACCCGCATACGCTGCACATCGTTTCCTCCTCGCCTGTCAGGTCAGCATTCTGGAAGCGCTTCTTCGCGGTCGTTCCGCATTTCGTTGCGCATCATATGCATGATCTTCTTCTCGATTTCGTGGAAGCCTTTGGCCTCTATCATTTCTTCATGGCTTGAGAAGCGCCGCCCGTCCTTGAACTCCGTCACCATGTTCTCGCGAACTGTTCCCGGATGGCGCGACATGAAGATGATGCGGTCGGCCAGGAAGATCGCCTCTTCGATATCGTGCGTGACGATGAGCACCGTCACCTTCGACGTCTCGACGATGCTGATCATCAGCTCCTGCATTTGCCACTTTGTTTCGGCATCAAGCGCGCCGAACGGTTCGTCCATGAGAAGAATGGACGGTCCGTTGGCCAGGGTACGCGCGATTGCAACGCGCTGCTGCATGCCGCCGGAAAGCTGGCAGGGATAGGCGTTCTTGAACTTGCTGAGCTGTATCATCTGGATGAAGTGATCCGCCTGCGCGCCGCGATCGGCTTTCGACACGCCGTTGATCTTCATGCCGTACTCGACATTCTTCTGCACCGTCATCCAGTCGAACGAGGTATAGCGCTGAAACACCATGCCGCGTGACTTGTGCGGGCCGTCGATCTGCGCGTTGTCCAGGAACATCGCGCCGGAAGACGGATCTTCGAGGCCCGCAACCATACGCAGCACGGTCGACTTGCCGCAGCCGGAGGGACCAAGCAGCGCGCAAATCTCACCCTCCATCACGTCGAAGGACACGTCATGCACCGCATCGATTGTCTTTCCGCCATTGAGGCGATAACGCTTTCCGACTCCGCGGACGGCGAGTTTGGGTGACGCGGCATGAAAAGATTTCGGTGGCATATCGTCGAAGTTCCTTTTCATTTCGCTGCAGGACCTAGAAGAACCTCAAATACTCGTGCTTCTCCCACTCCGTGACGGTCTCATGGAAACGGTCCCACTCGTCCTGCTTATGTGTCGTGTAGAGCCGGTGCATGGTATCGCCGAAGACCCGCTTCGCCAGAGGGTCCACCGCAAAGCCCGCAATGGCTTGGTCAAGATTCTGCGGCAACGGCTTGACCTTGAACGTCTTACGTTCTTCCGCCGTGAGGTCGTACAACGACTTCTCGAGCGGCGGTCCGGGATCGATATTTTCCTGGATGCCTTCGAGCGAAGCCGCGCAGGTCAGCGCCAAGCCGAGATAGGGATTGAGGCACATATCGGCGGCGCGGTTCTCGACGGCGAACCGGGCCTGCGGCAGGCGGATCATCGCTGACCGGTTGTTGACGCCGTAGGTCATGTGGGTCGGAGCCCAGGTCACGGTGCCGCCTTCGAAGTCCCGCGCGCGTGCGACGAGGCCTTTGTAGCTGTTAACCGTGGGACAGTTGACGGCCGTGAGTGCAACACCGTGCTTCAGCACGCCGCCGACGGCGCGCTTCGCCAGATCGCTCCAGCCTCCCTTGGCCTTATCCTTGAAGAGATTGCTGCCCGGGTCGGAGGTGGACTGAACGCTCCAGTTGATGTGGGCGCCGCTCCGCCAGTCCCCTTGCGCCGGCTTCGGCATGAAGGTGACGAACATGCCGTGGTTCTTGGCGATCTCCTTCAGCAGGACGCGCAGGAGCGTGAAACGATCGGCCATGGCGAGGACGCCGGTGTAGTCGAAATCGACCTCGAACTGCGAATAGGCGCCCTCGCAGACGACGTTCTTGAGGCCCCAGCCCATCGTATTCAGATGCTCGATGACGTCGGCCAGGAAGGGCATCGAATCGAGGGTGTACTCGACGTCGTAGCCGAACGCCTGGCGCCGCGGGCGAAAGCCCTCACCCGGAAGCGGATCGTCGTTGATCGCCTTGACCGGCTGGCCGTCCTCGTCATAGCGCAGGACGATGAATTCAGGTTCCAGGCCGGCGTAGAACGAGTAGCCGGCGTCGGCCGCCTCTTGCACTGTCCGCTTTAGGGTCATGCGCGGACACACGTCGTAGGGCGCGTCTTTGTAGAAGAGGTCGGCGAAGACGATCGCATACTCCGGGTTCCACGGGCACACGTAGAGCGCATCCAGATCCGGAATGGGAATTTGATCGGGATCGGCCGGTCCGAGCTCGGGAAAGGCCGCCACGGAATGGACCGCAAATTGCGGACCTTTGCCCACACACAAATTCTCGAACTCGGAAATCGGCACCGGCTTGGTCTTCGGGCTGCCCAAGATGTCGATCCAGCAGGAAAGCACGTACTTCACGCCGGCCTTCTCAAGATCCGACTTCGCCTGATCGATACGCCTCTTGTCCGCAATCGCGCCCGACATCGCCGACGGATAAACCCTAGACATTCACTTCCCCTCGCTCATGGCTTGATGCTGCCGGTGGGCGGAACAACGCGTGCCGCCCACCGGAATGTTCGCGGACTCAGCCGCGATAGCCGCTTTCGTAGAGATCCTTCAACAGGCTGCAGTCGATGCCCTTCTCGGACGGATACTCTTTGTCGACCGTGCCGAACTTGACCCACCAGCTGTTGGTCAGCTTGTAGTATTCGACCATCTGACCATTCGTCTGGCCGAACGGCGGGTCGCCGGGCGCAACACCGCAAAACTGCGCGGCCTGCATGAATGTGTAGGGATAGAGCCCGCCGTCGAGGCCGGTGCCGTCCTTGCCGATGACAAGCTCGACATCGCTCACCGACATCTTCATGCCGTCGGCGATGATCTTGTTAGCCTCTTCGGGGTTCTTCTTCCAGTAGGCAATGGCGTCATACATTGCCTTCAGCGCCTTCAGCGCGGTTTCCCTGTTTTTTTCGGCCCAATTGGCGTTGATGAAGTGCGCGTCGGCGATGATCGCGCTTTTCGCCCATTTGGGATCGGCGGTGCTCGCCACTACCTTCGAGCCCTTCACCGACTTCAGGGTCTGCTCGCCGAAGGGTTCCCACAGCTCCGCGCCAGCGACCGTGCCGCCAATCATGGCGGCCGCGGCCTGATCCATGATAACGTTGACATATTCGACTGAGTCAAAGGGCAAGCCGTTGTCTTCGAGATAGATGCCCATCATGATCTGCGGCAGACCGCCGACCATAACCGCAACTTTCTTGCCTTTGAGGTCTTCGGGCCCGTCAATCTCGGGACGCAGGATAATCTTGTCGGTGCCGTGAGAAAGATTGCCATAGGCCATCATGCGCACCGGCATGCCTTGCGAGGCACCAATCGGCGCAAATTCCGCGGTGCTGGAGACGATGTCCATCTGTCCGGAGGACATCAGACTGAAGCTTTGAAACGGATCCTCGATCGCCTGGTACTCGACGTCCAAATCCGGCGCCAAGTTCTTCTCTTTGATGATGTACCACCAGCCATAGCCGGGCCAGGTAAGCCCCGCGACGCGGACTTTCTCCTTGGCCACAGCCATTTCGGCGGCGAACAGGGCGAGCCCCGCCACGGTTAGAGCAAACAGACGAAACCTCAAATTTGATAGCGGCAGCTTCTGCATAGTCTTTACTCCCGTCGAGTTGAACAACACTCCGCTTCTCGTCATCGCTGTCCGTTGGCCACATACGGAAAGAGAACTCGGTACGCCAATCGAAAGAGGAAATCGAAAAACAGCCCAACCATGCCGATAACGAGGATTCCCGCCATGATCTCGTCGACCTTCAGGAAGCGCTGGCCGCGCATCATCACCGCGCCGATACCGGTCGTCGCCGCGACGATCTCCGCGATCACCAGATACGTCCAACTGACCGCGAGCATCTGGCGCATGGAGACCAGAATTTTCGGCGCTACCGCCGGCAGCACGATGGTCGACAGGATCTGCCATCGGTTTGCGCCAAGGGTCATCGCCGTCTCGATGAGCTCGGCGCGCACGGCGCGTGTGTGGTCCATAATCAATGTGATCAGAAAGAAGATGACGCCGATGAAGAGAAGCGCGAGCTTCGAGCCTTCACCGACACCGAACCACATCAGCAAAAGCGGTATGAATGCAGGTGCGGGAAGGTAGCGCCAGGCGCTCACGAACGGATTGAAAAAGGCATCGACCGTGCGGAACGATCCCATCAAGACGCCGAGCGGGATGGCAATGGCGCACGCCATCGCGAAGCTCAGGAGGATCCGATAAATGCTGATCCCTATGTCTGAGAGAAAACCTCGCTCCGCGATCATCGTGTAGAGCGTGGCAAGCACCTGGTGCGGGGGCGGCATGAAGAGCGTGTCGATCCAGCCCCGAGCGGCTGCAAGCTCCCACATCCCGAAGAACAGGACCCAGACGGAAATACCAAGCACCAAGGACCAGACGACCGGGATCGGCTTTTGATACTCGAACCACCTCTGGCGGCGCGGCTTGGTGCTGGGCGCCTCCGCGAGTTCCTCTCTCTCGACGACTCGTTGCCCAGCGCCCATGACTAGGTTTGGCTCCATTTGAGCATGTACATGGCTAGCTCACGCAAATTCGTCAGGCAGCGCAACCTAGCGAAGCAATTTCGCGGAGTGGCGTTGCGTGTAGCGAAATCAATACGGGCCATTGTGTATGATTTACATAGCAGCGCAAGCAATATATTGCGTGTTCAGCAATTTTACTGCTAACAGGATGCTGTTTGCGTTTCGCCGGCTGCCAGTACGAGTCGCTTCACATTGGGTTTTGGGTCACCCAGGCCGGGAAATCGCGGGCACATGAGTTGTCCTGCTGGGAGAAATCGAGCATTTGCAACGGATCACAAGGGAGTAGCGCAGGCTTTTCCGGTTCCTGTACTTTGCTCAGGGGGCTCGTTCTAATCCGAGCCGTGCGCTGCGTTTTCGACATTCGTCCGCATGAAGGTTTTTGAATGAAGCACACTCCGAAGCCGGCCGAGAACAGCTACGCGTCTCCCTACGACAGCCTCAATCGTCAAATCGTAGCTCTTCTCCAGCAAGACGGTCGAGCATCCTTCCGAACAATAGCGGACGCTCTCGATGTGTCAGAGGGCACTGTTCGAAACCGCGTGAATTGGATGAAGCAGGCCGGCGTCCTCACGATCGCGGCAGTCGTCGACCCTGCCTCGATCTCCTATCGCTCTGATGCGATGCTCGGCGTGAAGGTGGCACCCGGCCACACTCCCGCGTCTGTCGCTGAGCGTCTGGGGGGGTGCCAAAACGTCGTATATATACTTTGGGTCAGTGGTCGGTTTGATCTACTGGTTGAAGTTGTATTTGAGAGTGAAGATGGGCTCACTGAGTTTATGGACACCTTTTGCTATAACGATCTTGGAATTTCGTCAGCCGAGATCATGACGGGCATTAAAATGTTCAAAAACCAGTTTCTTTTGAAGAGGGATTTCTCCGTAAACAATGACACCCTGCCTCAACTGGAAGCGACCCCGGACTCGGTGGATTGACGACGAGCGGCCCACTTATCCGCTCGCAAAAGCTAATATAACCTCAGATATTCGTTGACCTCCCAGTCGGTCACGGCCTGATGATATCGCTCCCATTCGTCAACTTTGTAGGTCAGATACGAGTTAAGGGTGGTGCGGCCCAGCACCTTTTCCGCCAGCGCATCCTTACTCAGATAATCGATTGCTTCCAAAAGATTGCGCGGCAGACGACGTATGCCGGCCTCATCCATCTCCTCTCGACTCATCCCATACAAGTCGCGATCGGTCGGAGGGCCTGCTTCGGTCTTTTTCACGATCCCCTCAACCGCCGCCGCGAGCGTCATGGCAAATGTGAGGTACGCATTCATGCACATGTCGGCCGCGCGATTTTCTACGCAGTAGCGACTTTGAGGAAGTCGGAACTGAGCCGAGCGATTGTTGAAGCCGTAAGTTATGTTCGTGGGAGCCCAAGTGACCGTCCCGCCCTCGAAGCCGCCGACGCGCGGCACGAGGCCGTTGTAGGAATTTACCGTCGGGCAAGCCAACGCGGTAATCGCCTCGGCGTGAGCCATCAAGCCGCCGACCGCATGGCGAACGTCTTCCGACCAGCTACCGCTCTCGTCTTGAAAGAGATTTCTGTCGAGATTATTCGCGGGGCGCAATGAGAAGTTGATGTGAGCCCCGGAACGCCAATCGCCCGTCGTCGGCTTCGGCATAAAGGTGACGAACATGTCGTGCTTCTTCGCGATTTCCTTGAGAAGAATCCTCAAAAAGGTGACGCGGTCAGCCATTTCGAGAAGATGCGTGTAGTGGAAGTCTAGCTCGAATTGAGAGTATGCGCCTTCTGCGACCACATCATGGAGACGCCATCCAAGCTCATTCAGAACGTCGATCATCTCCTTCAGGAACGGCATGGAGTCATTTGTATATTCTACATCGTAGCCGAAGGGCTGACGACGGGATCGCAGCCCCTTGCCCAGAGGCGGATCGCTATCGATCGCCTTGATCGGTCTCCCTTCTTCGTCCCATTTCATCACGATGAATTCGGGCTCTACACCCGCGTATCCGACGTATCCTGCATTACCGGCATCTCGTATGGCGTGCTTCAGCGTTTGCCGCGAACAGTTGTTATACGGTTTGTCTTGCCAGAAGAGATCCGCAAAAATAAATGCGGTTGCCCTGTCCCAAGGGCAAATGTAGACAGCATCGAGATCGGGCACCATCACTTGATCAGCGTCCGCTGAAGTAAGGTCAGGCACAAACGACACGGAGTGAACCGCGAATTGTGGACCTTTTCCTGCACAAAGCTCTTCGAACTCTGTCATTGGGACGGGCTTGGTCTTCGGAAGACCAAACAAATCTACCCAACACGACATAACGTACTTTACGCCGGCGTCGTCGAGACGCTTCCGCACCTCGGCCACCTTCTGCTTACTCGGAAGCGCCGCCTCGAACGTCTCATGGTAACAAGGCGTGGGCGATGTGTTTCCAGGGCCGGTGCCATGAACGGCGTCGTCCGTGCTCCGCGAGCCATTCGTCTTCGCCATACCTTCTCTCCCTGATTTACGTTGCGCAACACGCATCCTAGAGCGGGAATAAATGCGCATTGCGAACTTGTAAACAGAAAAATATGCCGAGTCATTATTTTCATTCGTTTAGCGCCACGGATTTCGCGGTCTCGACGCTCGGAGAAGGACCCTGCGTCGAAGATCCCGATTGAGACTCGGCGCCGTGAAGCCCGACATGGGCTATTCGATAGTTTTCTTGAGGCCCCCAGCGGCCGCGAAGCTCCCTACTGGTCGCTCCGCAATTTTCGGAGCGGCAGCGCGCCTTCCACGAAGTGACCCCTGATTTCGTCCTCACCTCCGCCTCCATCGGCTCGGCTTGGACACGAAAGCGGCCTGATCAACGCTGACGACGGTTTCACCGACAAGGCAAAAGCGCCCTTACTCTTTGGCGCGGATATCCGCTTTGGGTCCAGGAGCCGACTTTCTGGCACGGCTAGGCCACTTCCGGTTTTTGCTCCTAACCAAACATCTCCGGCACGGATATTGAGATCCGCTGCGTGCCAAAAAAGACATCGCGTGTTCAAACGGGTTCCATGGAGTTCATCTCTCGGCTGAAATTAGTAGCGTCCGGCGCAGGGTGAATATGCGCGGGAGTTACGCTCCTTTTGATTGTAGGCCCAAAAGCCTTCTCGGAAAGGGATGCACCTGCTTCAGAAACCAGTTTTCTTTTCTTACCCGACGGCCCGTTGTACGCTTCAATAGAAGTGCCTACTGGGTGCCGACGAATTCATTTCAGAGCCGCGGCCGCCAACCGTTGTGGAGGGGATCCCCCATATGAACGAGCGCATATCGACGACCACGTCTTTCGGTGCTTGCCCGCACGACTGTCCGGATACATGTGCGATGCTGTTCGAGGTCGAGAATGGCAAACTGAAGGGCGTACGCGGCAATCCAGATCATCCTATGACGCGCGGTGGTCTCTGTGTGAAGCTGAAAGATTATGAAAAACGCCACTATCACCCAGACCGCTTGCTTTATCCACTCAAGCGCGTCGGACCGAAGGGCTCCAAGCAGTTCGAACGCATATCTTGGGATGAAGCGCTCGACACGATCGTATCGCGATGGAAGGCCATCATCGGCGAGTATGGCCCGCAAGCCATAGTGCCGTACAGTTATCTGGGCCACCAAGGACTTGTGCACGGCCTCAATGGTGGCGATGCATTCTTCAACCGCATGGGCGCAACTGTTTGCGAGCGTACCTTCTGCGGCGAAGGCTCGTGCACGGCTTGGCTACTCACTGTCGGGGCGACGGCTGGCCTTGATCCTGAGAGCTACATTCACTCAAAGTATATCGTCATCTGGGCATGCAACAGCGTCAGCACCAATCTACATCATTGGGCTATCGTCAAAGACGCGCAAAAGCGTGGAGCTAAGGTTGTCGTCATCGATGCCTATACGTCTCGTACCGCGAAAGAAGCCGATTGGCACATTTGTCCAAGGCCGGGTACCGACAGCGCCCTCGCCATGGCGGTGATAAACTCGATTATAGATCAGGGACTGGTCGACCAGGATTACGTCGACAACTACACCATCGGATATGACGAACTCCGCGAACGCGCAGCATCACGCACGCCTGAGTGGGCCGAAGCTATCACCGGTGTTCCGGCCGAGGACATTAAGACGCTCGCCCGTGAATTGGCTACGATGCAGCCAGCCGGTATCCGGATGGGTGTTGCACTAGAGCGCCATTACGGCGGCGGCCAAACAATCCGCGCCGTAACCTGCATACCCGCACTAACGGGCGCTTGGCGTCATGTTGGTGGCGGCGTCACCCAGTTCCCAGTCTGGGAACATCCCTACAAATTCGATGTTATCTGCCGACCGGATCTCATCCCAGAAGGCACGCGCGTGATTAACAACCTGCAGATCGGACGGGCGCTCACTGGCGAGATCCCGCTCGATCCGCCGATTAAGTCGATGATGTGCTGGAACTCCAATCCCGTTACTCAGGCTCCGGAGACCGACAAGATCGTGAAGGGGCTCATGCGAGAGGACTTGTTCATGGTCAGCGCCGAGCACTTCATCTCCGATACGGCGTCTTACGCCGACATCGTCCTGCCCGCATCAATGGGCGCCGAAATGGAAGATATGATCCTGTCTTGGGGGCACCTTTATCTGACCTACAACGCCAAATGCGTTGAGAGCCCGGGCGAGGCGATTCCGAACAACGAGATCTTTCGCCGCTTGGCCGCACGGATGGGCTTTGAGGAAGAGAACTTCAAATGGTCCGATAGCGAATGCTTGGAACATTACGTCGACTGGAGCTCACCGGCCTGCGATGGGATTGATTTGGACTATCTGCGTAGGCACGGTTTCGCCCGGCTAAAGGTAGGTACGAAGGACGATCGCGTCCCTCATCGCGAAGGCAACTTCCCAACGGCAAGCGGGAAATGCCATTTCCTGATCGAAAACGCGACGAACTTCGTGGCCGGTCCCTTCCGACAGATGTACGAGGGGTTTCAACCGGGTGAGGCTCTTGATCCATTGCCTGACTATGTTCCGGCCCGCGAGACGCGGGACAACAATCCTGAGCTGGCGCAGAAATATCCGCTCAACATTGTCTCTCCGAAAAGTCACGGCTTTCTGAATTCCTGCTACGCCAATATGGAAGAAAAAATCCGCGGTCAGGGCGAGCAATTCGTTCTGATTAATGCAGCGGATGCAGAGCCTCGGGGCATCGTTGATGGCGACCGCATCAAGGTCGAGAACAGCCGTGGTGCTTTCAGGGGCCTGGCTCGGATCACACAAGACGTCAATCCGGGCGTGGTGGTGGCCACGCTAGGGTACTGGCGGCAGCTCAACGATGGAACGGTAAACAGCATCAGTTCCGCCGAGTTCGCTGATATGGGGCATGCTCCCTCGTTCTCGGACAACCTCGTCCAAGTAACCCGGGCCAATTAGCGCTTGTAGGGTGGTTGCTAGAGCATGCGCTCTAGCGGCGACCCTTGAACGAGGTGAAGAAGAGTCAGATCCGATCGTGCGGATCGGGTTTTCCGCCCTCAGCGTTGCGGCCAAGTTCGTGACACCCGAAACGCAATGTTGCGCATACTGACAGATATGGGACCGGATTTTAGAAGGTGTAGCACTTGATCGGGCTGCCTGAGGCCGTTGCTTGCTGCACCTGTGGTAACGCGGACATTGATGATGCGCTCGCTGATGTTCCGCCTCTGACCCCAGGCGGACTTGCGGACGAAGGCCTTTGGCAGGCATCCTAGGTCGAAATCCGTTAGCCTTCCCGAAAGCGGACTTTTGTGAGCTGACCCCTGGTTCACATCGCAGGGGTCACTGGTTCGAGTCCAGTACCGCCCACCACTAAGATCAAGAAATCGTTGAACTATTCGCCACCGCGAGGAGCCGGCTAAGTTGCGCTCGGGCTCACGTGTCCGCTTGGCCGTAAGCGTCTTCAAAAGGTCCGCAGCCGCACCGCACATGTCACGGTCCCTCGCTTGGGCCCGGCGTGACTTTGTCTGATCTCATGACACCGTTTCGGTCGAGAGGCGCATCGGGGGCGAATTCGCCGAGACCGAGAAACGGCGCCCCACCGGTGGGCACAAAGGCATTCGCATCGTGAGCGAGCCCAATCGGGAAGTTCGCGAACCAGCCCGGGGAGAAATTCGTTAGGGCCCACTCCCGGTCGTTGAACTCCCGGCCCTCGATATGCCCCGAGACATAGACGTTCCCGCGATAGACGTTGTCGCCCACGGTGCCGTCGACCTCCATAAGGACCCGCCTTGGGATTGGCGGCTGGCTGGTCACCGTCGGTGCTGATGCCGATAAGCAGATTGTTGGCGAAATCGTTGCGCGTGGAACCGTTTGCGAACTGCACCGCATGTCTGCCGCGCGTGATGAACAGGTTATGCAGGATCTTGTTGTCGCTCGAGCCGAGCTTGGGATTGTCGGTCTCCTGCCAGAAGCTCACATTGTGGCGCATCTGCGGGCCGAAGATATTGTTGCGCACCACGCTGCGGCGCACGCTGGTGAAGTTCGGCCCGACGATGCTGTCGTGAAAGTAGTTGCCCTCCACGAGAAAGTAGTCGCTCGCGCCCTGGCCGCCCTCGCCCTCCCCGGCATACGCGTCGCAGCGCGGGTCGTCGAATGAGATCCCGACTTCCGCGCAGGTCGAGGCCGGGTCGGCGTTGATCTGGAAGTCGCTCGATGCGTTGCCGTAGGTCTCGTTGAAGCGGACCAGGTTCCAGTCGCTTCCGTTGCTGATATAGAGGCCGTGCCCGTCCTCTTCCTTGGCGCCGGATGCAACATTGCTCTCCCAAACGTTCCAATCCGATTGGGCCGAGAAGAACGGATCGCGCCCTTGGCCGTGTCCGTTGCAGTTCAGCACCGCGATGCCGCGCGAATGCTCGCTCGCCGGATAGCCTCCTCCCACGGCGCGCACGCCGTAAGCGCCTCCGGCGAACTCGAAGCCGTCGACCGCGACATAGTCCGCGCCTTCGAAGTTGAAGCAGGTCCGGCGTCCGGTCCCACAGCAAGCGATTTCGACGCCGATAGAGCCGTCGGCGTTGCGCTCAGCATGGAGCACGACGGGCTCCTCGTAGGTCCCGCCGTTCTCCTTCGTGAACTCGAAGCAACCCGAATAGGCGCCATTCAGGAAGAGGATCTCCGTGCCGGGACGCGCCGCCGCGACCGCATCCGCAACGGCCATCGGCGTCTCGCGCGTGGCCCCGTCACCGCTGCCGTCCGGGCTCACATATAATGTGAGGGACGGCTTCCAAGACGGGTCGGTATAATAGCGGTCGAACCTCTCGGGAAAGCCCATGTAGACGTCCCCGCGTGCCACGGCCGGACTCATACGCGGTCCGGCACGGGCTGGCTTTGCTCCGGGATCGCTCGCCGGGCGGAACTCGGCAACGTCAGGCTCGACCGTTCGCGATCATGGTGCCGCGGTCGGACTTGGCGTCTCTCCTGCCGGATATCGAAGAGGCCAGCACCCGCGTCGGGTCGAACGACGCGTTGCGCCTGCTGCAACTCTATCTCTCGGCCTGGCGCGAAAGTTTCAACATTGCCGACCCCGCCGTCCTCCAGCTGGCGGTGACCCACGTTCACGATCTCCTCGCATTGGCACTCGGACCCACGCGCGAGGCCGAGGAGATTGCCAACGGCCGCGGGCTGCGCGCGGCTAGGCTCAAGGCGGTGAAGGCGGATATCCAGTCCAATTTGACCGCGCGCGATCTCTCCGTCGCTGCCGTCGCGCGCCGTCAGCGCATCTCGCCCCGATACATCCACATGCTGTTCGAAAGCGAGGGCGTGACGTTTTCGGAGTATGTGCTTACGGCCCGTCTCGCCAGTGCTCGTCAAACGCTCTCGGATCCACGGCAGGCTCACCTGTCAATCAGCGCCATTGCCTATGCCAGCGGTTTCGGCGACCTGTCCTATTTCAACCGCGCCTTCCGGCGTTGCTACGGCGCCACGCCTTCCGAGGTACGGCGCGATCCTCTCGTCTAGAAGATACCGCTTCTTGAAGCGTTTTGGGGACACCTCGCGGGCAGCAAGGCGTTTGTCGGTTGATGTCGAACGGCTGGCACTCGGCCATCGGCCTACTCCAGGGCGAGCCCGGAGGCATCCAGTTTCGAAAGCTGAACGAGACGCGCGGCTTTAGCGTGCCGGCGGCGTCTTCGCCATGTTCGTGATGTTGAGCCGGCTGGCAAGCAATTGGTCGGACGCTGAAGGGTCGAGCCAAATACTCGCGTGGGATCGCCCGGCGACCGGCGCGACATCCTTTGCCGCGCTCGCGCCCAGCGTCGCGATCAAGGTGACCGCGAGCAGACCCACCATGAACTGCTGACGCACACTCATCGCCAATCTGTGGCGGCGGCGCTAAAGTTTGCGTTTAAGGTCTTGGCTAAAAATGTCTTTACGGCGTTAACGAAATGGAGTCTGGCGCGCCGCCGGCGAGACGAGCGCTCACGCCAAACTCCAGCCTTGGTGACGAGGCTCTCGCGGCGGCGGCGCCTCTAGCTCTCCCGCCTCCGCAACGCGTCGAGGCTCCAAGGCCCCGGGCCGGCGAACACGAGATAGAGAAAGATGAAACAGAACAGGATCGCGCCGTCGCCGCCGTTGAGGAGCGGGTACACGCTCTTCGGCGCATGGGCAATCCAGTAGGCGAACGCCATCAGGCCGGACAGCACGAACGCTACGGGACGCGTGAACAAGCCTACCACGAGCAGCGCGCCGCCGACGATTTCCAGCACGCCCGCGATCCACGGCAAGGACATGACCTCCGGCGTGAAGTTCGAAGGCGGAAAGCCGAGCAGC